>MDSV01142618.1_pt1 | contig 10410 bp, 8 predicted proteins | sample 810851 | NCBI WGS metagenome assembly MDSV01 (sample SAMN05326640, study PRJNA326480) | marine metagenome | isolation source: seawater | place: Atlantic Ocean: North East | collected 2012
AAGGAATTAATGCTAAATACAGAGATGAGATAATTCAGGCAGCCACCAGAGTTATTGATTCTGGTTGGTACATTCAAGGTAGTGAAGTTCGCAAGTTTGAGAGTGAATTTTCTGAGTATTGTGGAGTTAAACATTGTATTGGCGTAGCTAACGGTTTCGATGCATTGACACTGACATTGAGAGCTTGGAAGGAAATGGGTAAGCTTCGTGACGGCGACGAAGTTATCGTACCGGCTAACACTTATATAGCTAGTATTTTGGCCATTACCGAAAATCGGTTGGTTCCTATATTAGTAGAGCCGAATGAATCAACATATAATTTATGTCCAAAAAAAATCGAATCTGCACTAACTTCCAAAACTAAAGTAATTTTACCTGTGCATCTATATGGCCAACTGGCTGAGATGCCGCTGATTATGGATATTGCTGAACGCAATAAACTTTTGGTTCTTGAAGATTCGGCCCAAGCTCATGGTGCAAGTATTAATGGCAAAATAGCTGGCGCTTGGGGGGATGCTTCAGGCTTTAGTTTTTATCCAGGAAAGAATTTAGGAGCGCTGGGAGATGCAGGCGCTATAACTACTAATGACGCGGAGCTAGCGAATACAATCCGTGCTTTATCAAATTATGGTAGCCACAAGAAATACGAAAATTTATATAAGGGAGTTAATAGCAGGCTAGATGAAATGCAAGCTGCGTTTCTGAGAGTCAAGTTAAAATATCTAGCTGAGGACATTGACGCAAGAAGGCTGGTGGCAAACACTTATTCACGAAGTATTGATAATAAAAAAATCTCCCTCCCTTTTTGGCCTCATATAGATCAACATGTTTTTCATTTATATGTGATTAGAGTCAAAAACAGAACTGTATTACAACAAGAACTCGCTTCTCAAGGAGTTGAGACTTTATTACATTATCCTATAGCCCCTCATTTACAAGCATGTTTTTCCAGTATGAAAAATTTAAGATTACCTCTGTCTGAGAAGCTTCAAAATGAAGTGTTAAGTTTGCCGATTAGCCCTACTCAAACAGAGTATCAAACTCTGAAGGTAGTGGACGTGGTCAATAATTTTTGAAGTAAAAGGATATAGAAGAAGTATTCGCAATAGATTCGAAGAAGTTATAATTGATAGTTGCTCACTAAAGCATATGCAATGAGAACAGTGTTCTCTAAAGCTGATGTGGTAGTGGGGAATGTTTGACATCTTTTCGTTATAAAATTTAGATATCTTATTGAGCTAATTAAACACCCTAAAATTAGTGGAATAAGCAAACTTGTCCATTATCTATTACTACCCCGTAAACAGAAAGCTTATACGGAGTTTGCGGATAACAAACTACTTATAACGAAGCGAATCTATCAAGAAAGTCAAAGTTTACCTTTGGATCCGACCATGAACGAACAAAATATAAAGTTAGTTATTACTTCATGCAATCACTTTACCCCGATTAAAGAATATTAAGTTTTGAAATTAATTAAAACTAGTTTGCTCAATTCAGTAGGCGTGCTGGTAAAAGTAGTGACGTTGATTTGTATCAACAAAATTCTAGCGGTCTATGTCGGACCGATAGGTTATTTGTGGCTAGGACAGTTTCAAAACTTTGTCCAAGTCATAACAATTTTTGCAAGTGGAGCGATTAACACGGGTGTAATAAAGTACACTGCTGAACATAAAGGTGATATCAACGCACAAGTAAAAATTTGGGGTACAGCTGGTCGAATCTCTGTTATCGGATCGTGTGTAGCGGCGGCTGTGATTTTTGTTTTCAGTGAACCTATAGCGGGAATTTTGCTCGATGAACAAAATTACGCATCAGTTTTAAAAATATTTGCCCTTGGGTTGCCATTTTTTGTTCTTAATACCTTGCTGATTTCAGTTTTGAATGGTCGTGAGGAGATCTTTTGGCTTGTGGTCGCTAATGTTATTGGTAGTTTGACCTCACTATTACTAACCGTGCTTTTAACAGTTAAATTAAGTCTTTACGGAGCGTTAATATCCGTTGCTATTTTCCAAACATTTTCTTTTTTTACCACGCTGTATTTGATCACGCGTTTAGAGTGGTTCCGTTTTGAGTATTTATTTCAGATATTTGATTTTCAAATAAGCAAAAAATTATTCAGTTATACGTTAATGGCTTTGGTTAGTGCGGTGTGCGTACCCTTGTCAAGCTTAATTATACGAACATTCATTGCAGGTAATGTTGGAGAAATTGAGGCGGGCTATTGGGAGGCTATGTCAAAACTTAGTGGCGCTTACTTGTTGGTTTTTACTTCAATTTTAAGCGTTTATTATCTTCCAAAGTATGCAGAGTTGAAAACTTCGGCAGCCCTGAAAAACGAAATATTAGCAGGATACATTATTATTTTACCTGTGGTACTTATCGGTTGTTGCACAATATATCTAACAAGAGACGCATTAATTATGCTGCTTTTTAGTGAAGAATTTAAACCGATGCGAAATCTTTTTTTATGGTACCAAGTCGGTGACTTCATGAAAATGGGCAGCTGGATTTTAGCTTTTCTAATGTTGGCAAAAGCGATGGTAAAAACATATATCGCGACAGAGATCTTTTTTTCTATTTCCTATGTTGTTATGTCAATATATTTTACGGGTGAGTATGGTCTAGAGGGCTCGATTTATGCGTATGCTATTAACTATCTGCTATATTGGTTATTTTTAGCTATTTTTATGTATAAAACAGTGTTGTCTAGTAGAACTGAATTTGAAGCAGAGTCGGAATTGCTAAAATGAAAGGTCGAGGATTAAGTTTTTGGAATATAATATATTTGGGCTTTAGTTTTCTTCTTACTAAAGTGTATTACCGAAATGCAAGAATTATTAGGTTACCCTTTTTTTTTAGGATACTCGGCACTATCAGACTAGGTAAGAATTTTACGGCTGGCAGGTCACTTCGAGTTGACGTCCATAAAGGTGGCTACTTAGAGATAGGTTCCAATGTTCAAGTGAACGACCATTGCCAAATAGCATGTGCAGGTCAGTTGAAAATTGGCAATGACGTATTGATTGCATCTAAGGTGTTCATTACAGACCATGATCATGATTTCACATGCTCTGGTGTTCCTGTTGACTGGGAATTAAGGCCTGGATCAGTAACTATCGGAGACGAATGTTGGATAGGTAATGGTGTACACATTTTAAAGAGCGTCAATATTGGGAATGGATCAATAGTTGGTGCTGGAAGTGTAGTTACTAAATCGTTCGAGGCTGGATCTATTATTGCTGGTAATCCGGCGAAATTGATTCGCTCTAGATAAGTTGACTATCTAATTTTGAAGATGAGTGAGAACGAACTTGATAAATGAGCCTAAGACCAACTCTGGAAAAACGGGTGTGTTGCCCATAGTTAGCATTTTATGCCCCGTGTACAATACAGAGAGATTTATCTCGGCAACTCTCGATTCGATTCTTGAGCAAGATTATGAGAACCTGCAAATCGTGATTGCAGACGACTGCTCGAGTGACGGAACGGTTGACATAGTCAAAAGTTATGCATCTAAATATCCTAACAAAATCAAACTCATTCTAAACAAACATAACATAGGCATTACTGAGAATTGTAATCAAATTCTCGAGCACTGCACTGGTAAATATATCGCTTTTTTTGCTGGCGATGACCTTATGTACCCAGGTAAAGTCTCAACTCAAGTGGCAGTAATGGAAGAGTGTGACGACTGTAGTTTCACTTATCATTCCGTAGATGTTCTTGATGGTGATAAAGAGAATGAAATTATTTTTACGACAGAAGAAAACAAACAAGGTTATTTGTCTTTCATGGATATTATTAGTAAAGGCGGGGTTATTGGTGCCTCTTCCATTATGGCTCGATCTAGTTGTTTACCGCCAGGAGGTTTTTCAAGAAGGTTCTCGCGAGTTTCAGACTGGTTGATGCATATTGAGGTCGCAATTAGAGGTCAAGTAATAAAGGTACCAGGGGTGTATGGTGGTTATTTGCGTCATCATGGCGGCGAAAGTAGAAAAACTAATCAAACTCTTGATGAGATAACTGGCACAGTTGATTTCTTAGCAGAGAGGTACAATGGTGATAAGAATATACAAATAGCATTAAGAAAAGCGATTCGACGTTATTTATTGGGGGAGGCGGCTAGGCTTTTTATCAGTGGAAATCGCGCAGGAATAGTTAATTTATTGAAACATTACTGTAGTGATTCATTATCGTTAAAATCAATTTGTTGGTTTATTCTTATCAGCGTAAATTTAAGATTGCATAAACTAAATTTAGTAAGAAGGTTATATAACGCATTGTCAGCTGCAACGAAGAAATGAGTCCTAGCATTGTATATATTTCTGTCTGGTCCTTTATTATGTTCCTTTACTCGCTAGGGATAGTAGGGTTTTATGAGGAATTACCATTTGAATTTCTACGAATTCAGCTGATCATATTTTCATTTCTACTAATTAGTGAGCCTTTGATAGCAGCTCTCTTGAAAATAAGACGGGGACAACAACATCTAAAGTTGGCTTATCAGAAAATAAAGTTAAATCAGATCGTGGTATTTATGAAACCACTGCTTGTTTTTATGTTTATAGTAGATGTCATATATAGTGGTGGATTTCCTCTTATTTGGATACTTTTGGGTGATGGTAGGAGTCACGTAGATTTTGGCATGCCGACATTCCATGGTTTGTTCCATGGATTGCTATTGTTTTTTGTGACGAGCTCATTCTTACTATACAGATTAGGGGTTAATGAGCGTCAACAGATTGTAAATATCTTTTTTTTCTTTCTCTATGTAGTGATTGTTTTTAATCGTGGGTTGACGTTTGTATTTTTCATGCAAGCTCTATTCCTGTATTTCATCACTGGAGGGAAACTGGGATTATCAAGGTTTTTAAAAGTTTCCTTGATGCTAATGATCGGTGCTTATATTTTTGGAGAACTTGGTAATCTTAGAAGTGGAAGTAATGTATTTCTTAATGCCCTTTCGACAGAAGGAAACAATATATTCGACTATGCACCAGCAAGCTTAGTATGGTTCTATGTTTATGCGACTGGCGGATTGAACAACCTGCTATTTAATATAGGCACATTAGAACCGAGTTACTATCCTGTATACACGTTCGCTAAGCTCATACCAACTGTTGGCTACGATTTGTTGGGACTTGAGAAGGCTTATGATTCTTTTGAGTTAGCAGACGGAAGGCTCACAGTCTCAACCGCTTTTCAAGGTTTAGTATCAGATTTTGGCTTATATGGTATTTTTTTATATCTTCCGATATTAGTTGGCGCCCAAATTGCCTATCGTAGATCTCGTTTACTGTCCATAAAAGCAATGCTTTTATACTCCATGCTAATGCAAACGATCGTAATGACACCTTACATAGATACAGTTTTCTATTTGACATTTATGCTTCAGCTAATGCTAGTTTTTTCCGTTTCTTTTAAATATTCGAGAAGAGAACACCCTCCTCTGTCATGATAGATGTCAAGTCTATTTTTCATTTTTAGTCGCAATGATGGTGCGGTTAGTGAGACCAGCTCGGGTAAATATAGCAAAGATTTTAAAGAGCAAGCAATCAAGAGCCTGATACCGCCCAATACCCAATCTGTGGTCATTGAGACCATATTACTGAATGAGCAAGAGCTTTCCTAAGACTATATGAAAAACGACATTATCTTTAGTTTGTGCTTCTCTGTTGGTGTTAAAAAAAGCGGGAGCGACATAGGGCTTTATATATTAGATAGTGAGGGTTTATGTATGATTCATTTGAAACGGCTGATGGCAGAATTATGGTTTCAACAGCCGCCTAAAGGCTGGTTTCGGAATTTCTGTTATCTTCTATTTAGCTTCACTTTTGCTTGCTCAATTGCCTTTTTAAAGCGGAGAAGCTCACTTCCATAAGTGCAATATTGTATAATGCAACGTTCATGCAGACGTTAATTACTGGCTCCTACATAGATACGATGTTTTTTCTCACATTTTTATCACAAGTAACTTTAGCAGGATTATTTTCGTTGAGGACTAAGAGAAAAAAATTCCTCTTGACTTGGAGTTATATAAAGTAATGGAGGGAGAGTCTGCTCAAGCTGAAAACGTTCAAGTTCAGGTTTTTATACCATGTTTTAACTCAAGGACAACTCTGCCAAAAACGATTGAGAGCATTTTGGCTCAGACGATGAAAAATTATGAAGTAATTTTAGTTGATAATGCCTCTTCAGATGACTCGAGTTCAGTATTTTCAGCGTTTGATGATGATCGATTTTCTGTAGTTCGGTTTGAGGAACATGTTTCTTTGGGTGCAAATTTTAATCGCTGCATAGAAATGGCATCTGCCGAATATTTTTGCATTATGCATGCCGATGACGAGTATGAGCTAAATTATTTAGAAAATATGACTAATTCTTTACAAAATACTCCGTCAGCGAGCATAGCATTTTGCAATGCAAACATTATTGATGAAGAATCTTGTAGGCGATTTTCAGTTAAAAATGAAATAAAAAAAATGGCTTCGAAGATGAAGTCTGAACAGTATACTGGTGGAAAAGGCGTTTTGTGGTTAGCTGACTATAATAAAGTAATCGCACCTAGCGTGATGTTTCGAACATCATCAAAAAATCTCTTTGGAACTTATCGAAAGGATCTAAAATTTACCTTGGATTGGGACTTATACTTTAGAATTTTACAGAAAGGAGGTGAAATATTGCACGTTAATCAGACTCTTTTTAACTATAGAATTCATAAGAATCAACAGACGTCGGCACTTATCGCTTCTATGGAAAAATATTATGAAATGCGTACTATTTTAGATCGAATTTATGCGGATTTGGATAATCTTGGCTTGAGTCTGAAGTCGAGAAAATACCGTTCACTTGGCCTTACAATATTTATGGATGCTTTGGTTGATATATCTAGTTTTAATTTTTATAAAGCGAAACAGAAATTTTTATTTTTTAAAGAACTCAATTAATTTTTTCATAGTGGAGTTAGGTTTATGAAGGCAGTAATTTTAGCGGGTGGCTTTGGAACTAGGATCTCAGAGGAAACTAGTCAGAAGCCTAAACCAATGATCGAAATTGGTGGGATGCCGATTCTGTGGCACATAATGAAAATTTATTCGCACTATGGAATTACTGATTTTGTAATTTGCTGTGGCTATAAAGGTTATGTTATCAAAGAATATTTCTCTAACTACTTTTTGCACAATTCCAATGTCACTTTCAATCTTGCGACCAATGAGATGCAAATACATAATCAGAAGGCGGAACCATGGAATGTAACTTTAGTAGATACTGGAGATGAAACTATGACAGGTGGGAGACTTAAAAGAGTAAAACCTTACCTAGTCGAGGATGAAGACTTCTTTTTCACCTATGGCGATGGATTGAGTGACGTGGATATTGGGGAATTGCTTAAATTCCATCAAGCAGAAAAAGTTTTAGCGACGGTTACAGGGATCTTTCCTCCAGGCCGCTTCGGAGCAATAGAATTGGCGGGCAATAGGGTCAAGAGTTTTAAAGAGAAGCCGAATGGTGATGGAGCAATGATTAATGGTGGTTTTTTTGCCTTATCTCCAAAAGTGATCGATCTTATTGCAGATGATAAAACTGTCTGGGAACAAGAACCTTTAGAGGCGTTAGTTAAATCTAATGACCTAGCGGTTTATCAGCATCATAAATTTTGGCAGCCTATGGATACTCTTAGGGACAAGTTATATCTAGAGAAACTTTGGGCTGCTGGTGCGGCTCCTTGGAAGGTCTGGTCATGAGTTGGGATTCAGCTATTCGCTCAAAATTGCAAGGTAAGAAAATATTTGTGACGGGACATAATGGTTTTAAGGGTAGCTGGCTAGTGAGTTGGCTTGCTTTTTATGACTGTGAAATAATAGGTTATTCATTGGGGTTACCTGATAAATCTCTATATGGTGATGCAGGACTGAGTTCGATAGTTAATCGAGAATATATCGGAGATATTCGAGATTTTGATAATGTAAAAAGTAGCCTCAAAGAGGTGCAGCCGGATTTAATCCTCCATCTTGCAGCTCAGTCCCTTGTAAGATTTAGTTATAAAGAGCCCTTAGAAACATGGAGTACAAACGTGCAAGGCACAGCGACTGTTCTTCAGGCGGCAAGACTTTGTCCAAGTGTTAAGGCTGTACTCGTTGTTACCTCAGACAAATGCTATGAAAATATGGAATGGGCTTGGGGATATCGTGAGAGTGATCGTTTAGGTGGATACGATCCATATAGTGCTAGTAAGGCAGCAACTGAACTAGTAGTATCCAGTTTTATAAAAAGCTTTTCTGATAATGGAGGGTCTAATATAGCAAGTGCGCGTGCGGGAAATGTTATCGGTGGCGGCGATTGGAGCAAAGATAGATTAGTGCCCGATGCTGTTCGTGCAATTCAAGAAAACGGTGAACTCTTAATCAGAAGTCCCCATGCAACCCGTCCATGGCAGCACGTACTTGATTGTTTGCATGGCTATCTTTTGCTTGCTGCAACATTACTTGATCGTCCTTCATCTCTGACTGGCACTAGGGCATTCAACTTCGGGCCAGATTCATCTGGAAACTTAGAGGTGGCCGATTTCTTGGATCGCATGGTCAGAGATATACCTAAATTAAAATGGTCAGTGGTAGATGACCTAGAAGGCACACCTGATCCTCATGAAGCTGGGATCCTCTTTTTGGACTCTAGCTTATCAAGAAAAATCCTTGGCTGGAGTCCTAGATGGAATGTGGACAAGGCAATATCTGCAACTGCTGATTGGTATATTAGATATATGGATCGATCAGAAAGTGCTAACGATTTAATGAAAAGGCAACTTAAGGAATATTTAAGTGAATGAACTCTAAAAAATGCCACTCGTGCAACGCGCCTTTGGAAACAATATTCTGTGACTTAGGATTATCACCAATTTCGAATGCTTTTATTAAATTACAAGATACGAATAACCCTGAGTTTTTTTACCCCTTAAAAGCTTATGTCTGTAATGAGTGTTGGCTAGTTCAATTGGAAAGTAGCCCAGATTCTTCAACCCATTTTCACGATGATTATGTTTATTTTTCTTCCTTTTCTGATAGTTGGTTAAAACATTGTCGTAACTATGTTGAGATGGCGGTTGATCGTTTCAAGTTGAATGAGCAAAGCCTTGTTATCGAAATCGCTAGTAATGATGGATACCTACTTCAGAATTTTGTCGCCTCAGGTATTCCTTGTTTAGGAATCGAACCAACTGCAAATACCGCTAAAGTTGCTCGAGGGAAAGGTATCGAGACGCATGAAATTTTTTTTGGCTTGGACGTTGCTAGGCAGCTAGTTGATGAGGGCAAAAAAGCAAACCTGCTAATAGGTAATAATGTCCTTGCTCATGTTCCTGATATTAATGATTTTGTTAGCGGCATGTCATCTATTCTGAAGAATGAGGGCGTCATTACGTTAGAGTTTCCTCACTTGCTAGAGCTAATACAGAACAATCAATTCGATACCATCTACCACGAGCATTACAGTTATTTATCGTTAATAGCCATTTTGCCGATATTTTCAAAATTTGGGTTACGCATTTTTGAAGTTGAACAAATTGGTACGCATGGGGGTAGTCTTAGAGTTTATGCTTGTCATGATGGTGCGGCATTTGAGACGTCACCATCCGTTAATATCGTCCACTCTTTAGAAATTAGTGCTGGATTGAATCGCTTGAGTACCTATACCGACTTTGCCAATAAGGTGGCTAGGTTAAAGCAAGAATTACTAGGCGTATTAATTGAAGCGAAAAGTCGAGGTAAACATATAGCCTGTTATGGAGCTGCCGCTAAAGGGAATACTCTTCTCAATTACTGTGGAATCGGTAATGACTTTATAGATTTCGTAGTCGACAAAAATGAAACAAAACAAAATAAGTTATTGCCGGGTAGTCGAATACCCGTGTTGGATCCAAAAGTGGTTTTTGAGAAAAAACCTGATTATTTGTTGATTTTGCCATGGAATATTAAAGATGAAGTTATTTTTCAAATGGCGGGTATACGAGATTGGGGCGGCCGATTTATAGTGCCTATTCCCAAAGTAGAGATTTTGCCATGAAATTTTTGACTACACCTTTTGAAGACGCTTGGATTATTGAAGTAGAACCGCATGATGATTCTCGTGGTTCCTTTGCGAGGACAGTATGTCGAAATGAATTTAGAAATATAGGAATAGATACTGATTTCGTCCAGCAGAGTTTTTCTCATAACATTAAAAAGGGAATTATTCGTGGATTACACTATCAGACCTCTCCTTTTGAGGAAGGTAAACTAATCAGAGTCACTCGAGGAGCAGTTTTTGATGTGATTGTTGATTTAAGAAAAGGATCCAGCTCCTTTGGAAAATGGTTCGGAACTGAATTATCAGTTGAAAATAACCGTCAATTATTTGTTCCAAAGGGATTTG
>MDSV01175899.1_pt1 | contig 10410 bp, 10 predicted proteins | sample 810851 | NCBI WGS metagenome assembly MDSV01 (sample SAMN05326640, study PRJNA326480) | marine metagenome | isolation source: seawater | place: Atlantic Ocean: North East | collected 2012
AAACAATTGAATTAAAGGATCACCCTTGGTTTATAGGAGTTCAGTTTCATCCTGAATTTAAATCTAGACCTTTAGCGCCACATCCTTTATTCTCATCATTTATAAAAGCCGCAAAAATCAGTTCAAAAAAATGAAAAATCATAAAGTAAAATGTGCTAACTTTGAAATTGCCAATGACATACCATTCACTTTAATTGCTGGACCTTGTCAGTTAGAAAACGAATCCCATGCAATGAAGATTTCAACTGAACTAAAAAAAATTACAAGTGAGTTAGGAATTAATTTAATTTATAAAACATCTTTCGATAAAGCCAACAGAACAAGTTTGAAAGGAAAAAGAGGTATAGGTTTAGAAAAATCTCTTCCTATTTTTGATAAAATTAGAAAAGAAGTTGAAATTCCAATTTTAACAGATATTCACACAGCAGAACAATGTTCTATTGTAAAAGAGCATGTAGATGTTTTGCAAATTCCAGCTTTCTTATGTAGACAAACAGATTTATTGATAGCAGCAGCCCAAACAGGAAAAATTATTAATGTTAAAAAAGGACAATTTTTAGCTCCTTGGGATATTGCTAACATAATCAAAAAAATTGAGGATTCAGGAAATAAAAATATTTTAATTACAGAAAGAGGAGCCAGCTTTGGATATAATACTCTTGTTTCAGACATGAGAGCTTTACCAATTATGTCTAAGTTTGGGTTTCCAATTGTTTTTGACGCAACACATTCTGTTCAACAACCAGGTGGAATGGGTGAGAAGAGTGGAGGTCAAAGAGAATTTGTTCCTTACTTAGCTCGCGCTGCAATCGCAGTGGGTGTTGGTGCAATTTTCATGGAAACTCATGAAGATCCTGATAACGCTCCCTCAGATGGACCTAATATGGTTCCGTTAAATGAAATTAAAAATTTATTAAAAAAATTAACTGAGATTGACAAGTTAGTTAAATAATAATGGCAAAAATCAAAATTGTAAAAGGAAGGCAAGTTTTTGATAGTAGAGGAAATCCAACTGTAGAAGCAGAAATTTTATTAGACAATGGCATTTCTGCTAGTGCGATAGTACCTTCGGGAGCATCTACAGGAGCTTTTGAGGCTCATGAATTAAGAGATAAAGATAAAAATAAGTTTTTAGGTAAAAGTGTTAATACTGTTATTGAAAATATAAATAATAAAATTTCTCCTAAGTTAAAAAATTTAAACACTGATGATCAGAAAAATATTGATAAAGTTTTATTAGAATTAGATGGAAGTGAAAATAAAAAAAATTTAGGAGCGAATGCTACACTTGCAGTATCATTAGCAAATTCAAGATGTTCTGCTTTATCAAATAAAAAATCTCTCTTTAAAAATTTAGGAAATAATTTCTCTTTACCAATTCCATTGATGAATATAATTAATGGAGGATCCCATGCAGATAATGATTTAAATATTCAAGAATTTATGGTTAGACCTGACACTGCTAATAATTTTGTTGACGCAATTGAGAAATGTTATTTAGTTATTAAAAATTTAAAGAAATTATTAAAATCAAAAAAATTGCTTACAAATGTTGGTGATGAAGGTGGTTTTGCCCCATCAATAAGTACTAATGAAGAAGCATTAGAATTAATTGTTGATGCAATAGAAAAATCAAATTTAAAACCAGGTAAAGATATTGTTATTTGCTTAGATGTTGCAGCTAGCGAATTATTTAATGGAAAAGGACAATATTCTATTCAATCTAAAAATTTTGTATCAGTAGATGATGTTATTAATTATTATAAAAAGTTAATATCAAACTATCCAATAAAATCTATCGAAGACCCTTTTGCCGAAGAAGATTGGGAATCTTGGAAAAAAATAACAAATAAAATAGGAAAAAATATTCAAATAGTAGGCGATGATTTGTTTGTCACAAACGCTAAACGTTTAGATAAAGGCATTAAAGAACAATCAGCTAATTGTATTTTAATCAAACCTAATCAAATTGGCACCTTAACAGAAACCATGAATGTTATTAATTTGGCTAAAAAGAATAAATTTAAAACCATTATATCTCATCGTTCAGGAGATACAGAAGATACATTCATAGCTGATTTGGCTGTTGGTACAAATTCACCACAAATTAAAACAGGATCGCTAGCTAGATCTGAAAGAGTGGCTAAGTATAACCGTTTATTAAGGATTGAAGAGGAGCTTGGAAATTCTTCAAAAATGGCTAAGGTTTAATTATATGAATTTTATAAATAAATTTTATAATGCTAAATTCATTTTAGTAAGTGTTTTTTTAGTTCTTTATGTATTACTAAATTTACTTGATGGAGAAAGAGGCCTAATCTCATTTATTGAAAAGCAAAAAATTAAAGATGATCTTATTAAAGAACAAGCTTTGCTTTTAACAAAGCTAAAAAATATAGAAAAAAAAAACAAACTTTTATCTGAGGTTGTTGATCTTGACTACTTAGAAACACTATATAGAAAAAAATTTATGGTTGGAAAGTCATTAGAAAAAATTTATATTAAATAAATTATATGACTATAAGACATCCTGAAAAAATTAATAATCCAATATCTCCATTAAAAAAAAAACCTCATTGGATTAGATCAAAGATTATCGATACACAAAATTATTTTAATACTAAAAAAATTATTAATGAAAAAAAACTTTATACAGTTTGTGAAGAAGCAAATTGCCCAAATATTACTGAATGCTGGAGTAAAAAACATGCAACTTTCATGATTATGGGAGACACTTGTACAAGAGCATGTTCATTTTGTAATGTTAAGACTGGCAAACCAAACACTTTAGATTATTTTGAACCATCAAAAATAGCTTTAGCTACTCAAGAATTAGAATTAAAACATGTTGTTATTACATCTGTTGATCGAGATGATCTGCCAGATGGCGGGGCGGAACATTTTTCAAAAGTTATATATGAAACAAGAAAATTTAATAAAAACACTACCATAGAAGTGTTAGTGCCGGACTTCTTAAGAAAGGGAGAAGCCTATAAAAAGGTTATCAATGCGAATCCCGACGTATTTAACCATAATATAGAAACAGTACCAAGCTTGTATAAAAAAGTTAGGCCTGGATCTAAATATTCTGCTTCAGTTAATCTTTTAAAAAATGCTAAAAAGATAAATAAAAAAATTTTTACAAAATCAGGTGTCATGCTTGGTCTTGGAGAAACTAAAAATGAAATACTTGATGTGATGGATGATCTGTTGTCTGCAAATGTAGATTTTTTAACTATCGGCCAATATTTACAACCAACAAATAAGCATCATCCATTAAATCGATATGTGCACCCTGATGAATTTAAAGATTTAAAAAGAATAGCCCTATCAAAAGGCTTCTTAATAGTGGCTTCCTCACCACTTACAAGATCGTCATATCATGCTGATGAAGATTTTTCTGAAATGAAAAAACTCAGAGAAAAAAAATCTCGATGCCTTCAGCTTCAATAAAAAGAAAAATAGCCTGTTCTAAAGAAGATTTAATTAAAATGGTACTAGATATTGAAAAATATCCAGAATTTGTACCCTGGTGTCTTGACGGAAAAATTCACAACATAAATCATAAAGGAAATATTACAGAAATAATTGCAGATCTTACTATTGGAAAAAGCCTATTTAAGGAAACTTATAAAAGTTTTGTTGTGTATGACAAAAGATCAGATTCAATAACTGTTACTAATATAGGAGGTCCATTAAAAAATTTAAAAAATAAATGGTTCTTTAAGGGAGTAAAAAATAGTAGTGAGATAGATTTTTATATTGAGTTCGAATTAAAAAGCAAAATTTTAAATTTAATTATGGTTAAAGCTTTTGACGTTGGCTTAAAAAGAATAGGAGATGCATTCGAAAAAAGAGCTGAAGATTTATTTAATATAACCTAGAATTAGATTTAATGATTTTTTAACTGCAGATTTTTGTATATAAGCGCGATTTCTATTTTTGAATAAATATTTATTTATACTTATTTTATCACCTTTTTTAATTCCTATGTAAACTAAACCAACTGGTTTTTTAATTGAACCACCTTTAGGACCAGCTATACCTGTTATAGATAAAGTTAGATTAGTTTTGCTTATTTTTGCTAATTTTTTAAGCATGGATTCGCAACATTGTGGACTTACAGCGCCATAGTTAATAATTATTTTTTTGGGAACTTTTAAAATATTAATTTTAGATTGATTTGAATATGTTACTAATCCTAATTTAAATACTTTAGAGGAACCGTTAACAGATGTTATAACGCTTGAAAGTAATCCACCAGTGCATGATTCTGCAAAAGAAATTGTTAATTTATTTTTTATTAATATTTTAACTATTTTTTTACTTATTAATTTCATTAATTTATCCACCAATAAAGAAAAATAAAATAATTAAAACTAAAGATGAAAAAACACCAGCAACAATATCATCAAGCATGACTCCAACAGCGCCATCAGTATTTTTTTCAATATAACTTATTGGGTAAGGTTTTAAAATATCAAAAAATCTAAATAAAATAAATGATAAAGTACAATAAAATATTATTGAGGATGGATATAATGTTTCATAAATAGGAACAGCTAATAGTGGTATCATTTGACCCACAAATTCATCAATAACAATCTCCTGTGGATCTTTTGAGTCAAATGTCTGGTAATAATTATTTATAGCAATAAAAGAATATAAAAAAATAATTAAGCTAATAAAAAATATAACTGTAATATTTAAAAAATTAATCAAAAAAAGAAAAGACAAGCAAGTTACTAAAGATGCTACTGTTCCAGGTGCATATTTTATTTTTCCTATATGAAAAAAAGTTAAAAATAATAAATTAATTTTTTTAATCATAATTAATAATGGATACTATAGCTTCACAAGCAATAGCTTTTTTTTTACCTATAACACCTAGTTTCTCAGTAGTTTTACCTTTCAAATTTATTTTATTTTTTGAAATCTCACATATTTTGGAAATATTATTAATTATTCTTTTTTTATATCTTTTTATTTTAGGAGTCTGCGTAATTATATTTATATCAATGTTATTTATAGATATATTTTTTAATCTAATTTTTTTTATTATTTTTTTTAACAATATACTTGATTTAATGTTTTTAAATTTTTTTTCATTATCTGGAAAATGCTCACCTATATCTCCCATTCTACTTGCTCCAAGAATTGCATCTATGATTGCATGTAAAACTGGATCACCATCTGAATGCCCTAATGTTCCTAGTTTAGAATTGATTTTTAAGCCGCCTAAAAAAAGTTTTCTTTTTGGTACAAGTTTATGAACGTCGAATCCAATTCCAGAGTATAGCGACCCTTTTTTAATTAATTTAAATATTTTTAAATCTTCTAAATTTGTTATTTTTAAATTATTTGTTGAACCAGGTATCGTTAATATATTTTCATTCTCACAAGTAAACAAAGCTGAGTCATCATCAACAAAAGTTTTTTTATATTTAATGTGTTTTTTATAAATTTTATTATAGGAAAAACCTTGTGGTGTTTGAGAAAATCTTAAAGAATTCCTTTCAATATTTTTAAAAATTATATTTTTTTTAATTCGTTTTACCGCATCTGTTGCTTTTATTACTGGTACAACTGCATGATTTTTAATTAATTTTTTTATTACATTTTTTATAATTTTTTTAGATGGATTTGGTCTTGCTGCATCATGGATCAAAACTTTATTACAATTCATTTTTTTTATTCTTTTCAAAGCATTAAATGTTGACACTTGTCTATTTTTTCCTCCCTGCACTTTAATAAAATTATCTAATTTTACCTTTTTTAAATATTTTTTATGTTTTTTATTGTAAACGATTATCTTCTTTTTGATTTCTGGAATGCCATCAAATGAGCTAATTGTGTAGTCTAGTAAAGTTTTATGATTGATCTCTTGAAAAGGCTTAGGAATAGATAATTTAAGTCTTTTACTATCGCCAGCTGCTAGTACTATAAGAAATAAGCTCATTTTTTTCACAATTTCGTTATATTTATTATAAATATTAACTATTATTTAACAAATGATTCATACCATTAAAAATTATAAATGGGTAATAGCAACATCTATAGTTTGCATAATTCTAGGTGTCCTTACTTTTCTTACATTTTTAGGTGAAAGCTTCATACAGTTAAATGATTTTAATCTTCAAATTTTACTTTTAGTCGATTTAGTTTTATTAGCTCTATTTTTTACTTTTATTATTCGTGAAACTTATAAAGTTTTTAGACAAAAAAAAGAAGGAAAGTTAGGTTACCACACCAGTCTTAGATATATTGTTTTATTTACATCGACTACTTTATTACCTTCTATTTTTGTAGCAGTTTTTTCTTTAATTTTATTTAATTTAAGTATACAGCAATATTTTAATAAAAAAATTAAAACAATTGTACATAATTCTAGAGAAGTTGCTCTGAACTATGTAGATCAAACAAGAAGTTCAATCCAATCAGATATATCATTAATGACATTAGATATAAATAAACAATTTAATTTATTTTATGATAATCCTAAAAATTTTTTAAATCTTCTGTCTTCTCACAGAATGCTTAGAAAATTAGATGAAGTTCATCTATTAGATAGTTCAGGAGATATTGTTATGTCTAGTACAATAAATGAGTCTTTAGATTATATAGCACCTCCAGACGAAGCATTTACTAGAGCTGTAAATGGACAACCAATTCGAATAATTGATCCAAATACAAATAGAAGTTCTGCATTAGTTAAATTAGACAATTTTATAGATACTTATCTTTATATTGTGAGATTTTTAGATCCAGAACTAATTAGCTATCTAAAACAAACAAACCAAGCAATTGGTTTTTACTATACTGTTAGAGATCAAAAAACAGGAATTAAAGTTTCTTTTGCAGCAATTTACGTTCTTATTGTTTCATTATTACTTTTTTTATCTGTAATAATTTCAATTAGTTTTGCGTCCCGCTTAATAAAACCAATTATAAATTTAATTGGTGCATCTGAAAAAATAAGTTTAGGAGATCTTAATGCAAAAGTGCCAATGATTAATACAGATAAGGATTTTGAGAAATTAAATATGAATTTTAATTCAATGATAGATAAACTTAAAAAACAACAAGATAAATTACTTCTTTCAGAAAGACACGAAGCATGGGAAAGTGTTGCGAGAAAACTTGCTCATGAAATCAAAAATCCACTTACTCCTATTCAGTTATCAATTGATAGAATTAGAGAAAAATATCTAAAAAGTGAAATAGGCGATAATAAAAATTTTGCTAATTACTTAAATATAATGAACAAACAAATAAAAGATATAGAAAATTTAATAAATGAATTTTCTGACTTCGCTAGAATGCCTAAACCTAATTTTATAAAAGTTAATATAAATGAAATTATTAGTAGAAATTTAATGTTATATAAACCATCTGAACCTAAAATAAAATTCACACATAATAAAAGTGAGGTAAGCTATTTTGTTAATGCTGACGAAGAGCAACTCAATAGAGTTTTTATAAATCTAATTAAAAACTCAGTTGAATCTATTAATACAAAAAAACTTAAAAATGTTGATTTTAAAGGAAAAATTAACATAGAAATTGAAGATGATAGTGATTATATATACGTTAACATTATTGATAATGGAGTTGGATTTAAACAAGTTAGCAAAAAAAAAATGCTAACCCCTTATTTTACTACAAAAAAAAGTGGATCAGGTTTAGGTTTAGCCGTAGTCACTAAAATTATTAACGATCACGATAGTTTTATAGAATTTGACTCAATGAATGATGAAGCGAAAGTTACAATTACAATACCAAAATATGAGCAATGAAATTTTAGTTGTTGACGATAATTCAGATATTAGAATTTTAATTTCAGGAATTTTAGAAGATACTGGTTTTTCTGTAAGAAAAGCTGCTAATTATGACCAAGCAATTAATGAAATTAATAAAAAACTTCCTGATGTTGCAATATTTGATGTCAAGTTAGACAAAGGAGATAACGATGGAATTGAATTGTTAACACATATTAAAAAAATTGATTCTGAAGTACCTGTTATAATGATTTCTGGACATGCAAATGTTCAAATGGCAGTAGATTCTCTTAAACTTGGAGCTTTTGAATTTCTACAAAAACCTTTTTCAACTGAAAGACTTTTAAATTTTGTTAAAAGAGCATTAGAAAATGCAGAGTTGAAAAAAGAAAAAAATTTATTAGAAGATAAGCTTTTTCATTCTTATGATATTATAGGAGAAAGTCCATGTTTACAAAAAGTTAGGAGCTTAATAACTAAACTTGCAAATACAGAAAGTAGAGTTTTTATTACTGGCCCTACAGGATCTGGAAAAGAGTTAGTGGCTCGTCAAGTTCACAAGAAGTCATTAAGATCAAAGAAAAGATTTATTGTTGTTAATGGAGCTTTATTAGACCCAGAAAAATATGAATTAGAGTTGTTTGGGTCTGAAAACTCTAATGGAACTATAACTTACGGACTTCTCGAAAATGCTATGGGAGGAACCTTGTTAATTGATGAAATAACTGAAATTCCTCTAACTACTCAAGCAAAAATTTTAAGGGTTTTAATTGATCAAAAATTTAAAAGAGTTAACGGAGTAAAAGAAATAAATGTTAATGTAAGAATATTAAGTACATCGAGCAAAGATATAAGAAATGAAGTTGAAAAAGGTAATTTTAGAGAAGACTTATATCATAGACTTAATGTAGTCTCTATCGAATTAATACCTTTAAAAGATAGATCAGAAGACATACCTTACTTATTAAAATATTTTTCAAAAAAAATTTCAGAACTTAATGGTATTAGCGAAGTCACCCTTGATGGCAATTATGATCTGTTTTACAAGTATACTTGGCCTGGAAATGTAAGAGAGCTTAGAAATTTGGTGGAAAGAATATCTATACTTTCTTTCAACGAAAAAAATATTAACATTAATAATCTAATCAAAGATTCTTTGTCATTTAAAGAAAGCGCTTCAAATAAAGATTCTTATGATAATGTTCTTTCTTATCCATTAAAAGAAGCTAGGGAAAAATTTGAAAAAGATTATTTAACAACTCAAATTAAAAAACATAAAGGTAATATTTCTAAGACAGCAGAATTTGTTGGAATGGAACGATCCGCATTACATCGTAAACTGAAAACTTTAGGTATAAAAGGTATAAACTAATGAATATTATTATTTGTGGTGCAGGAAGAGTTGGTTTTTCAATATCTAAACAATTATCAATCCAAGGACATTCTATTACTGTTATCGACCAATCTAGTGAGTTTATTCAAAAAATTAATGAAACACAGGATGTTAAAGGAATTGTTGGTAGAGCAACTTTTCCCTCAGTATTAGAAAAGTCAGGAGCTGAAGATGCTGATATGATAATTGCTGTAACTAAGAATGACGAAACTAACATGGTTATTTGTCAAATTGCTCAGTCAATTTTTAATATAAATAAAAAAATAGCTAGAATTAGAAATCAAGAATTTTTAGGACCAAAATGGACAAAATTATATGGAAAATCTAACCTTCCAATAGATGTAATAATTTCACCAGAAATGGAAGTAGCAAAATCATTACAAAGAAAACTTGAAGCTCCAGGAGCTCTAGATAATGTACCTTTTGCAGATGACAAAGTTAAAGTATTAGAAATTAATATTGATAAGAAATGTCCATTAGTTAATACAGAGTTAAGTGTGTTAACAAAAAGATTTCCAGATCTTCGAGCAAATATTCTAGGTGTTATAAGAAAGGATAATTTTGTAATATTAAAAAAAAGCGATAAAATTTTAATAAATGACAAAGCTTTTGTTGTTGTTAGTGCTTCTCAAATAAATACAACTTTATCTGCTTTTGGTCATGAAGAAAAAATGGCCAAGAACATATTAATAGTCGGTGGAGGAAATATTGGTTATAATTTAGCTAAAAATCTTGAGGAAAGCACAGATGGTATTAGAGTTAAAATTATAGAGAAAAATAAAGAAAGAGCAGAATTTATAGCCAATGAACTTAATAATACAATGGTTATAAATGGAGATGGCCTTGATGAAGATATTTTAAAAGAAGCTAATATTGAAGAAGCTGAAACAATTTTATCATTAACAAATGATGACGAGGACAACATAATGGTAAGTGTTTTAGCTGAAAAGAATAATCCGAATAGAAGAACAATAGCATTAGTTAATAAGCAAAATTATAGTCTATTACAGTCATCATTAAACATTGATGATTTAGTTGATCCAAGACTTACTACTGTATCCACTATATTAAAACATGTTCATAAAGGCACAATTGAAACGGTATACACTTTACTTGATGGCGAATATGAATTTATAGAAGCTGAGGTTCTTGAAACTTCAGAATTAATTAGTAAATCAATAAAAGATTCTAATTTACCAAAAGAAATTAGAATTGGTGCCATTGTAAGAGGAAAAGAAA
>MDSV01094724.1_pt1 | contig 10409 bp, 6 predicted proteins | sample 810851 | NCBI WGS metagenome assembly MDSV01 (sample SAMN05326640, study PRJNA326480) | marine metagenome | isolation source: seawater | place: Atlantic Ocean: North East | collected 2012
GAAGATGGGCCGAGAAGAGATGTAGATAGGTGTACGATACGACTTGGTGATAGTTGGACCATTGCGGTTCCTATGGGCGATGGCAGCAAGATTAGAGGACTCAGAGCACATATTATTATCGCTGACGAATTCGCATCAATATCACCAGACATATATGAAACAGTTGTTGCAGGTTTTGCTGCTGTTTCTGCTAGTCCTATTGAAAATGTTAAAGAAGCAGCTAAGAGAAAAGCTATGACAGCAGCTGGAATATGGAACGAAGAACTTGAAGCTTTAGATACCAAGATGGGAAATCAAGCTATTATATCAGGTACGGCTGATTACAGTTTCAAACATTTTGCTCAGTATTGGAGAAGATACAAGTCTATAATTGAAAGCAAGGGGAACAAACAGAAACTTGAAGATCTTTTTAAAGGTGAAGTTCCAGATAATTTTAATTGGCAGGATTATAGTATTATTAGGATACCCTATGAATTAATACCAAAAGGTTTCATGGATGACAAGCAGGTAGCTAGAGCTAAAGCTACAATTCATACTGGTATTTATAATATGGAATACGCTGCGTGTTTTACAAAAGATAGCGACGGATTTTTTAAACGAAGTATGTTGGAAGCATGTGTGGCTAATGAAGGTAATCCTATTATTATTGGAGAAAAAACAATATTATTTGATGCTACTACTCAAGGCAATATTCATAATCAATATGTGTATGGTATTGATCCAGCGTCAGAGAAAGATAATTTCAGTATAGTTATTTTAGAGTTACATCCAGATCATTCTAGAATCGTATATTGTTGGACTACTAACAGAAGTAATTTCAAAGAGAGACAAAAATCAGGTCTTACTAATGAACATGATTTCTATGGTTTTTGTGCAAGGAAGATTAGAAATCTTATGAGGACATTTCCTCCGAGAGTAATTGGCATGGATGCTCAGGGTGGTGGTATTGCTATTGAAGAGGCTTTACATGATCCTAAAAATTTAGAACCTAATGAACAATTGATATGGCCGGTTATTAACTATGAAAAAAGTAAAGACACAGATTCGCAACAAGGTTTACATATTTTAGATATGGTTCAATTTGCTAAGGCAGATTGGACAGCGCAAGCTAATCATGGATTGAGGAAAGATTTTGAAGACAGAGTTTTACTATTTCCAAGATTTGATCAATTAACTTTAGGATTAGCATTAGATGAAGATGGTAAAGATATAATGAAAGCAGATTTAAGTCCACTATATGATAGTTTGAGTGAATGTATTTTAGAAATAGAAGATCTTAAAAATGAACTTACTACTATTGTTATGTCGCAAACTAGTACAGGAACAGGAGCAAGAGACAAATGGGATACACCAGAGGTCAAGTTGCAAACAGGTAAGAAGGGTCGATTAAGAAAAGATAGATATAGCTCCTTGGTAATAGCAAACATGTTAGCTAGACAAACAAGACAGCAATTAGCTAGACCGGACTATGATGTTATAGGTGGAAACAGGACAGAGATAGTGAATCAAGAGGGAGATATGTACAAAGGCCCAGATTGGTTCACTGGAGGAGCAAATGACGATTTTTATACTGGCATATACAAATAAAAAGTGTATAATAAATTAATGGAATTGCAATACTATTACAATTGAAATGAGATTATGAGTAAAAAATACCCTAAAAGTGACGCCATTCAGGATCAATCTTTAGTAGGCGAAGAGGCTTACGTAGCATGGGGAGATGATTTAGCTTCTAAACAAGAGGCTTTAAGCAAATCTTCAGAGTCTATGGAAGAATACGTTGGTATAGATCATAGCACAGCAACTCGTAGACATGGATTAGATTACTCTAACCTTTCTACGAATACTTCGGGCAAACCAGGATTAACCCGTGCAGACTATGATTTCTTCAGACCAGACGAAGCAGTACCTCGCAAAGTCAAAGGAATAATAAAAAGGGCTGAGGATATTTATCAAAGGGTCGGTTTGGTTAAAAATGTTGTAGACCTAATGGGGGACTTTGGCGCACAGGGTATTAGATTAGTTCATAAGAATAAAAGGATTGAAAGATTTTACAGAAAATGGTTTAAGAAATGCGCAGGCAAAGATCGTAGCGAAAGATTTCTTAATAACCTTTATAAGAGTGGTAATGTAGTTATAAATAGACAGACAGGAAAATTAAGTTTAAAAGTTGCAGATAAACTATTTAAAAGTGTTGCATCTCCAGACTTATTAATTCATGATTTAGAAAGTGTACAGCTTGAGAAAAGAGAAATTCCATGGAGATATACATTTATAGATCCTGTTTATGTAGAAGTATGTGCAGGTTCCCTATCTTCTTTTGTTAGCGATAAAAGATATGAGCTAACTATACCTGCTACTTTACGCAAAATGATTAATGCTCCTAAAAGCCAAGCAGAAAAAGATGTGATAGCTCAACTACCTGATGCTATTTTAGAAGCGGCTACATCTAGAAAGTCATATCCATTAGATCCACAAAAGACTATGGTTTATCATTATAAAAAAGATGATTGGCAAAGATGGGCTTTCCCTATGATTTATTCTATTATGGATGATATTACTGTAATTGAGAAGTTAAAACTCGCAGATATGGCAGCACTAGATGGTGCTATTTCTAATATTAGGATTTTTAAATTAGGTAGTCTTGAACATAAAATTGCTCCGACCAAAGCAGCAGCAGCAAAACTAGCCAATATTCTTGGTAACAATGTTGGTGGAGGAACAATGGATTTAGTTTGGGGTCCAGATATTGAATTATTAGAATCTAGAACTAATGTACATCAATTTTTAGGAGAAGCAAAATATACTCCTCATTTAAATTCAGTATACGCTGGCTTAGGTATTCCTCCTACTCTTACTGGAACCTATGGGGCTGCAGGTACTACTAATAACTTTATTAGTCTTAAAACTTTGACACAAAGACTACAATATGGTAGAGACATGTTAACAGAGTTTTGGGAAAGAGAAATCGCACTAGTTCAAAAGGCTATGGGTTTTAGAGCACCAGCTAAAGTAGAATTTGATAGAATGGATTTATCTAACGAAGAATCAGAAAAAGCTCTACTAATTCAACTAGCAGATCGTAATGTGGTATCAGATGAACTGTTGCAGACTAGATTCGGTTTTGATCCAGACATGGAAAAAACAAGATTAAACAGAGAAGCTAGAGATAGAAAGAAAGACAGAATGGTTGGGAAAGCTAGTCCATATCACGATCCTGAACCGGAAAACGCACTCAAGAAAATCGCTTTGCAAAGCGGAGTTGTTACACCTAGCGAAGTTGGACTAGAACTAGATCCTAAGAAAGAAGGAGAGAAAAGTTCACTCGAAATGCGGGAAAAGCCAAAACCAACAAAGTTGGCAAAAGATTCGCCAGAATCTTTGCCTGGAGAACCGCAGCAAGGACGACCCAAATTATCAAAAGATGCAGAGAAACGAAAAGAACGAACGTTCTCGCCCCAGACAGGAGCATCATTGCAGCTATGGGCCACCGAAGCTCAGGGAAAGATAAGCGAAATTATAAACCCAATATTACTTGATTTCTTTGGAAAAAATAATCTCAGAAGTTTATCTAATGATCAACTAAAAGAGCTTGAAGACGTCAAGAGTAGTATTCTTTTCAATATCAAACCATTCTGCACAATAAATTCTGAAACGATTACGGAAAAATTAAATGACTTAAATTATACACAGTTGACCACTTATAGTGTATGGTTAAGACAGTTGGCCTCACAATTAAATAGGGATTTGTCTGTTGATGATCAAAAGCAGGCAAAGTCTAGTTTTTATTGCACATTGAATAACAAGTAAAAGGTACACTTAATGATTATATATCCTCACGAAACTGATGATGGTCTAGCAGAAAAGATATCTGCTTCTAGTACTATTTCCTATGCTTCTATAGTAGAACCATGTGATATTACACAAAGTCAAAAGTCTAAAATAAAAGTAGCTGCATCTGTTAGCGATGCTGATTTATACTATGTTCAGTCTATTTTAGTGAGTTCTTCCTGGAATAGAAATGATGATATTTTTGATAAGGCTGAAGTTTGGGCAGCTAGGGCTACCCCAGAAGATAAGCCTACAAATTTAGAACATGATGAAAATACAATTATTGGTCATATCACATCTAATTGGCCTATTGACACAGAAGGCAAAACTATTGCTGATGATATTGATATGGATGACCTACCAGAAAAATTTCATATTGTTACTGGATCGGTTATCTATAAAGCTTTTAGTAGTCCTGAACTCAAAGAGAGGGCAGAGAAATTAATTGCTGAGATCGAAAATGGCACAAAATATGTTAGTATGGAGTGTTATTTTAAGGGTTTTGATTACGGCTTAACAAATAAAATTACAGGTGAATATAAAGTTTTAGCTCGTAACGAAGACACAGCTTATCTCACAAAACATCTTAGAGCTTATGGTGGTTCTGGTGAACAAGATCAATATAAACTTGGTAGAGTTTTGAGAAGTATTACATTTAGCGGCAAGGGTTTTGTTGACAAACCAGCAAATCCAGATAGTATAATATTTCAAAGACAATTAATTGACGATTTATTGGAAGAAAAAAATGACAATTTATCGAATTCAGGTGTAGTACATAATAAGCCCATAACTAGCGAAGACACGGAGAATATCATTATGAGTGAAAATATCGAAAAACAAGTTGCAGAAATTAGTGATAAGTTAGACACTGTTGCAGCTAGTTGTGAACATACTGAAGAAGCAAAAACGTTAGCTTCTGAATTAGAGAAAACCAACCAAACCCTAGAGGCAGCTATGAAAGAAAAAGACGAAATGCTCGAAGCCAAGTCTGAGGAGCTAGAAGCTCTCTCCATGAAGATGGATGAAGAGAAAGCTAAGAAAGACGAAGAAATGGCTAAAAAAGAAGAAAAATCAAAGTCTGAGCTTGAAGAAGTATTAGCAAGCAAGACAGAACTCGAAGAAGCTCTTAAAGCCGCACAGACCTCTCTTGAAGAAGCCAACGAAGTTATCGCTGGTTATAAGATGAAGGAAGAAGAACAGGCCAAGAAAGAGAAAATGATGAGTAGAAAAGCTAATTTGGTTGAAGCGGGTCTCGATGACGACGCTGCTTCCGCTGCTGTTGAGAAATTTGAAAGTCTCGATGATGAATCCTTTGAATCTATGACTTCCCTTCTTGCTACTATGAAGCCTGCACAGGCTGAAGAAGTAGAAGCTGAAGTAGAAGCTGAGGCAGGAATGCCACCAGCTCTTAAAGAAGCTTTAGAAAAGAAGAAGAAGGAAGAAGAAGGCAAGGCTTCAGAATCAGACGAACTTGAAGAAGCTGAATCAGCTTTAGAAGAAGTTGAAGCTGAAGAAACCGTTGATCTGAGCGTCGGAAGTGACGAAGCAGAAACAGAATCAGCAGAAGCTAGTGTTCGCGCAGAACTTGTAGAATTTGTAAGTGCTAGACTCGGTAACACCTCAAAATAGGGAGATAAAACATGGCTCTAAAACCAGATCGTATCGAAACTCAAACTGATGTATCTTTCTTTTCAGACGCAATTGCTACTCGTGGTGGTGTTGCTTCCGTAAAGACTGCTGGATCAGGTGTTTCTATGGATGATTCCAGTGCAGTTGTTGAATACACTGCAGCTTTAGCTAACGCTAATCCTGTCGGTATTCTTCTTAATGATGTAAAGGACTTAGATCTTACTCGTCAGCATATTAACTGGCATAAAGATGAAGTTCAAAAGGGTGGCAAAGTTACTTTGCTACAGGTTGGTCAGATTACTACTGACAATATCGACGGATCTGTACCAAGTGCAGGCTCCGGTGCTTTTGTTGGTAATAACGGTAATTTTACATGTGGCAACTCCGGTGCTCGGGTTGGCACATTCTTGAGTAGCAAAGACTCAGATGGGTTCGCCAAAATCGCTATTAACATTGCCTAACTTTAAAGGGAGATAATTACATGTCAGCAGAAACTAAAGCATTTCAACCAACTCCAGAATTGACTGATCTTTTAGTCAAATCTGGTTCGCAGCACAGAGAAACTTCTCTCGCAGCTAATGCAGAGTTTGCAAAAGCTCTTGAGCAGCCACTCCGTCAAGGTGTACTTAGTGGTAACATCCTCGATGGCATCTTTGAGCCAATTCAATTGGCCGCAAGTGCTACTCCTGAGTTTCCACTTGATTTCTTAGCCCCAGGTACAGAAAAGGACTTCGTTGCCTATACTGTTCCTAATCATGGCTATATTCCAGAACGTCACGTCGAAGGCGATTACGTCATGGTTCCTACTTTTGATATCGGTGCAAGCATCGACTATCTCTTAAAGTATGCCCGTGATGCTCGTTGGGACGTAGTCGGTCGTGCAATGGAAGTTCTTGAAGCTTCCTTTGTTAAGAAGATGAATGACGATGGATGGCACACGCTGCTTGCAGCTGGTGTTGATCGTAACATCGTTGTTTATGATAGCGATGCAGCTAGTGGCCAGTTCACTAAGAGACTTGTTTCTCTTCTTAAGACTGTCATGCGTCGTAATGGTGGTGGCAACTCTGCTAGCAACAACAGAGGCGCTCTCACTGATTTGTATGTCTCTCCAGAAGCTATGGAAGACATTCGTAACTGGGGTGTTGATCAGGTTGATGAAGTTACTCGTCGTGAAATCTATACCGCTGCTGATGGCAGTGTCAATAGAGTCTTCGGTGTTAACTTGCATGATCTAGACGAGCTTGGCAATGGCCAAGAATACCAGAACTTCTACGGTACCACTTTAGGTGCTGGAATGCCTTCTGGTCACAACACTGAAATTGTTGTTGGTCTTGATCTTCGCAAGAGAGACAGCTTCATCATGCCAGTGCGTGAACCAGTACAGATCTACGAAGACGATACCCTTCATCGTCAGAAGAGAGCTGGTTTCTACGGTTGGGCTGAGCAAGGCTTTGCTGTTCTTGATAACAGACGAGTTCTTCTCGGTTCTCTATAATCTATCTTTATAGATGTTAATAGGAAAAGCCGCCCACCAAATGGGTGGCTTTTTTTATGCTCGGGTGTATCTTATAAGTATACTAACTCTACAAAAGGTAAATTATTATGGGAGCAAGTCTTTACAATTTTGAGATTGAACAAGGCTCATCATTCAAAATGTCTTTGATTTATAAGGACAGTGCTGGAGCCGTTATAGATTTAACTGATTGGTGTGCTAGACTTATTTGGAAAACTAGTGCTAATGCTACACAAACTTTTGATAGTTCTAATACCAATAAAACTTCTTATGATTTTAATATAGAAGGACCTTTAGGTAAAATTAATCTATTATTTCCTGCTGGTACTACAAATGGATTCGATTTTAACACAGCGAAATATGACTTAGAACTACAATCTGATGAAGATCATTATAACCAAGGTGGGAAATATGTAATTAGGTTATTATATGGCACTGTCACTATACAGAAACGTTATAGTAAATCTAGTACAGCCTTGGAGTGCAATACCTAATGAGTGATTTTACTTTAGAAATTTCAGATGTAACTACTACATTAGAAATTGAAACTTCTACAGAAGATAATACTGAAAATTTAGAGGTTACCAGTACAGTTATAGGTACTGTTGAGATACAAACAGGATACTCTTCTACTGTTGCTTATGCTAGTGATGTTATTGGATTAAGCACTTATATAGCCAATTATACACCTGTTGCACTTACTGGAATGCAAAGCATAGCTGGTAGTGGAACAAATAACCCTCTTTATATTTATCATAGTATTATTGATGGTGGGTCGCCGTAATATATAACATAGGATAAAATTATGCCAGTTAATAATTTAATTAAATTAAGAAGAGGGACAGATTGGAATAGTAACCCTGTGTTATCACAAGGTGAACCAGGATTTGATACTACAAATAATATTTTGAAAATAGGAGATGGCACTACTGCTTGGAGTGGCTTGAGTCCTATAGGTAGTGGGTTAGATTACTTACGGTCTCACCCGAATATATCAGCAGCAAATTCATCAGATAATACTGGTCGTACATATATTCAAGATGTGCTTTTAGATTCCAATGGTCATGTGATAGGTATTAGTACAGGTACAGAAAGTGTTGTAAACACAGATACCACCTATACTGCTGGCACAGGGTTAGATTTATCAGAAGCAAATCAATTCAATATAGACAATACTGTTATTCAAAATGGTGATAATGTTAGTCTTTTAAATAATGATGCTGGATATTTAACATCATTTACCGAAACAAATGATCTATCTTCTTCTGTTACTTGGGTTAATGTACCAAATGCTAATATTACGGAAAGCTCTGTTATTCAACATAGTGGGGCATTAAGACTTACAGAATCTCAGATAGTAGACCTGCAAAATTACTTAACTTCTCACCCTACTATAGCATCAGCTGCTTCTTCTTCTGATAATAGTGGTAGAACTTATATTCAAGATGTTTTATTAGATAGTAATGGTCATGTAATAGGTATAACTACAGCCACAGAAACTGTTACAGACACTAATACAGAATATACTGCTGGAACAGGTATAGCATTACAAGGTACCGAATTTAACATAGAACCTAGTTTAATTAGTGGTAGAACTGAAGCTACAAGCGTAGACGCAGACTATTTATTAATTTGGGATGCTACAGACTCCGAACTTAAAAAAGTAGATGCTGGTGAGTTTTTAGGTGGAGGAGATATTGTAGATGATACTACTCCTCAGCTTGGTGGGAATTTAGATTTAAATTCTCAAAGTATAACTGGCGTTGGTAGTGTTGATATGGTGGGTAATATATTTAATAGTGGAGTTTTTAGAACTGCTTACGCATCTGTCGGAAATTATGTATCGATTTACCACTATAATGACAAGAAATACATATTTAGTCCCAATTCTAATATGATCTTGCAACCAGGTGGTCATTCTGATGTTAGATCAAGTATAGAGTTGCACAACGGCGGTGCTGTTACAATAGAGGGCGATAATCGTTTTGCTACACATATAAAAATTGATCCAAGACACGATGACGGAACAGTTATTTTTCCTAATGGGAACATTGGTATTGGAACAGATTCTCCAGGTAATAACAAATTTAGAATACATCATAATACTGCAAGATATAATAGTGAAAATACAGCTCATATAAAAATTCAAGATAGTGAATCTAATATCGGAGGATTGATTGGCGCAGATGTTACAGATGACGTTTTATATATACAAGCTATTGATCCGGGTACTAGTTGGGGAAAAAATATATCAATGCAAGCAATGGGTGGCAGTGTTGGTATTGGAACTATTGATCCCGGTGTTTATAAATTTAGAGTTAAGGGTGGTCATAGTTCTTTTGAGGATGGTAATGTACAATTCGATGGAGGTAATGTTACTATAAATCAAGCCGGTGGTAACTATGACTTTAGAGTAGAAGGTGATAGTAATACTCACTTATTGTTTACTGATGCCAGTACGGATAGAGTTGGTATTGGAACAGATAATCCACTTACGACATTACATGTATCAGGAACAACGAGTGAAGGAACGATACTGTCACAAACAGCCTTAGACACTAGCTGGGCAGGATTATTAATTCGCAATCAAGACAATGTTAATGTTGCTAGTTTCCAATATGGCAATAGTGGAGTTACTCATACTCCATCATTAGATAATACATTAATTATAGGTAGTAGACAATCTGGTGTACCGGTTAAATTTTATCAGGGTAAAGAAATTGTTGGTGCTTTTAAAGAAAATAATGAAAGAATAATTTTTGATACTAGTGGTAATACTATATTAACAGCAGCTACTGGTCAACACGTACATATTAGCGGTGTTAATCTTTGTATCAATACAGATTATCCAACAAGTAGAAAAGTAACTATTAGAGCTGGTAATTCAGATAATAGTTCCGCTGTCTTAATGCAAGGTACTGGCGTGGGCTCTGGTAATACTGATGGATTTTTATTATCACAAGCTCACGATGGCACTTCTTATGTTTGGAATTTTGAAACTAAACCATTAATTTTTGCTAATGCTAATACTGAAAGGATGAGATTAGAATCAGACGGTAAGTTATCTCATTATGGCACAGCTGCTACAATAGCCGATGGTAGTGCTTATGAATTAGATATTAGCAGTGCTGCTGCAACCCTTGGTGGAAACAGATTGCAACTTAAAAGTGCTGAAACGGTCTTTAATGAAGATGGTGGAAACTACGATTTTAGAGTAGAAGGAGACACTGATGCAAATCTACTATTTTTAGACGCAAGTAAAGACTCTGTGATAATTGGGAACAGTAATGACGGAAGTCTTAATTCTAAATTACATGTTTATGAGGTAGGTAATTTCAATACTACAAATTCTAGAACTGTCAATATTCTTGGAAGAGGTTATTCTACTACCGATGGAACATATTATCATATAGCTAATAATAGCAGAGCAGAAAAA
>MDSV01124276.1_pt1 | contig 10408 bp, 13 predicted proteins | sample 810851 | NCBI WGS metagenome assembly MDSV01 (sample SAMN05326640, study PRJNA326480) | marine metagenome | isolation source: seawater | place: Atlantic Ocean: North East | collected 2012
ACCTTTATCTTTTAAAAGAAATTTTATATTAGTAATTATTTCGCAATCTTTACTTGAATAATATCTTCTTCCCCCTGCTCTTACTGATGGTTTTATTTGTTTAAATTGAGTTTCCCAATATCTAATTGTATGTGTATTCAAACGCCCAGTTTTTTTATTTACAAGATCAAGTAATTTTGCAACCTCACCTATTGATTTATACGTATCGTTATCTTTTTCTGCTTTCATTTTTATTAATAATATTTTTTAAAATAATTGCTGGTTTAAATTTAACTACTTTTCTAGAAGAAATTTTAGCTTCAACTTTTGTTTTAGGATTTCTTCCGACCCTTTCTTTTTTATGATTTACCGTAAAAGTTCCAAAATTAGTTATTTTAACTTTGTTAGATTTAATTATCTCTAATGTTAAAGTATCAAAAAAATTATCAATTAACTTTGAGGAAAAATTTTTAGAAAAACCAACATTTTTATAAATAATATTTATTAAATTTTTTCTTGTAAAATTACTCATTTTAAGTGATTAAATTTGCTTTTATTTTTTCTATTAAATTTGCTTTCACTATTTTGTTGCAGACATTTATAGAATGGGCAAATCCAAAAGCATCAGTCCCTCCATGACTTTTAACAACTGGACTTTCCAATCCAAGAAATATTGCTCCATTATATTTTCTTGGATCTAATTTATCCTTAAACTTTTTAAGTGATCTGTATGATAAAATTTTAGATAAGTTACTTAATGAATTTTTTAGGTTTTTGGTTATAAAATTTGCAGTTCCTTCAGCTGTTTTTAATGCTATGTTTCCGGTAAATCCATCTGTTACAATAACATCAATATTTCCATCCATAATGTGGTTTCCTTCAATATATCCACAAAATTCAAAATTTCCTATTTTATCATCTTTCAACACATTGTAGGTTTTTTTTAAAACATCGTTACCCTTTATTTCTTCGAGACCCACATTTAGCAAAGCTACCTTTGGTTTCTTATTATCAAATAAAGATTTATGTAAAGCTGAACCCATTGCAGCAAAATCTAATAAATTTTTTTCATTACATTCTATGTTTGCTCCCAAATCTAAAACAACATTTAAATCTTTTTGATTTGGCCACAATGCTGCTAAAGCAGGTTTATTTATACCTTCAATAGGAGATAGAAGAAGTCTAGATATTACTAGTAGAGCACCAGTATTTCCAGCAGAAAGACCAATATGTGCTTTTCCATTTTTTACTGACTCTATAGATTTCCACATACTTGAGTCCTTACCTTTTTTAACAGCAGTTAAAGGACTCTCATTATCTAAAATAACATCTTTAGTATTTATAATTTCATAATTATTTTTGGTAATTTTTTTATTATCAATTTCATTTTCTAATGCAGATTTATCTCCATATAAATAAAAAAAATTTTTATTATTTAACTTAAGTGATATTTCAATACCTTGAATTATTTTACTTGGAGAGCCGTCACCACCCATTGCGTCAACGGCAATTTTAACACTATTATTCATAAGATAATTTGTAATTTTATTTTTTAGGATCTAAAATTTGTTTTCCGTTATATAAACCGGTTTTTAAATCAATATGATGTGATAATCTAAATTCACCAGACTTTTTATCTTCTATAACATTAGAGCTTGCAATTCGATGATGAGATCTTCGTTGATCTCTTTTAGATTTTGATGTTTTACGTTTTGGTACTGCCATAATAAATATTTATTTAAAGTTAAAATTTAATTCACCACTTAATACACTATCAGAATTTAAATCATAGCAAAAATTTTTGTATTTAGTAAAATAGTTAATTAAAGCTAAATTATATGGGTTTTTTGACTTATTATTTTCTATTAAATATGTAAAAAGAAATGAATTCTTCAGTTTTGATGACTTTAAATTAAAATTTTCACACTCAATAAGTATGTTATAAAAGCTTTTAACCAATAGCTTCATGTTTTTATTTACTGACACATCACCATATCCAATTTCTCTCATATTGAGTTCTATATTATAAAAAACTAAATCAAACATTTTTTGACAAAAATTTTTATATTTAGGATTCTTGTTAATTGGGTTATTTTTTAGAAATAAAAAAGAAATGTGTATAAAAATCAAGTAAATTCGATTCTGAAAAGTGTCACACAAGTTAAAAGTAGTGTAAAATAATTTATTTCGTGATAATACGAGTATAGAGTTATATAATTTTTTTTCTTTAGTTGTAAAAGAGGTTTTTGTATTAAGCATATGAAATTTTATTTATTCATTTTTATTATTACATCATTTTTATTTTCTTGTAAGCAAAATGATTTAATAAATACTCATGGAATAGCTTATCTTGAAAAAAAAGAAAAGTTAATAGCTATAAATAAGACTAATAAAAATGACACACTTAAAATACTAGGACATCCTTCTGTTAAAGGAATGACCGATGATAACACTTGGATTTATATAGAAAGAACAAGAGTTAAAGGCAAACTCCTTAAACTAGGTCGAAATTACTTAGAAAAAAATAATGTTTTGGTTTTAGAATTTAATAAATATGGAATTATAACTAATAAAGAATTTTATGATAAAGAAAAAATGAAAAAAATTAAATTTACAAAAGCTTTTACAGAAAATGAAATACGCAAAGAAAACTTCATAGAGAGTTTTTTATCTAGCGTACGTCAGAAAATGATATCTAAAAGAAAATAAAATTAATGTGCTATTACAGCTAATAACAGTAAAGCTACAATATTTGTAATTTTTATCATTGGGTTTACAGCAGGTCCCGCTGTATCTTTATAAGGATCCCCAACAGTATCTCCTGTAACTGCAGCTTTGTGCGCTTCTGAACCTTTTCCTCCAAAATTTCCATCCTCAATATATTTTTTGGCATTATCCCATGCACCCCCACCTGCAGTCATTGATAAAGCCATGAATAAGCCTGTAACAATAACACCAAGTAGCATTGCTCCCACAGAAGCCAATGCTGCTTCTATACCAGCAATCATAAAAATTATTATATAAAGAAGGATAGGAGATAAAACTGGGAGTAGTGAAGGTATTATCATTTCTTTGATTGCAGCTTTAGTCAATAAATCTACTAATTTTCCATAATCGGGTTTTCTTTTTCTTTTCATAATTCCAGGAATTTTTTTAAACTGTCTTCTAACTTCAACAACTACTGCACCACCAGCTCTACCTACTGCTTGCATTGACATTGAACCAAATAAATAAGGTAACATGCCACCTATTAATAAACCTATAACAACAAAAGGATTAGATAAATCAAAACTTACTGAAATATTTTCTAGTGAAGAACCAGAAACTTTTGAAAAAAATTTGATATCTTCAGTATAAGCAGCAAACAATACCAAGGCTCCTAGTCCCGCTGATCCAATAGCATATCCTTTGGTTACAGCTTTAGTTGTATTTCCTACAGCATCGAGTGCATCAGTAGTTTTTCTAACACTTTTTGGTAAATTTGCCATTTGAGCAATGCCTCCAGCATTGTCTGTAACAGGACCATACGCGTCTAAAGCAACAACCATGCCCGCTAGTGCAAGCATAGTAGTGACAGAAATTGCTATACCATATAATCCAGCAATTTGGTTGGTGGTTAAAATTCCTATAACAATTATTAAAGCTGGTAATGCTGTAGCCTCTAAAGATACAGCCAATCCTTGGATTACATTAGTTCCATGACCTGTTGTAGAAGATTTTGCTACACTTTTTACTGGTCTATAATTTGTACCAGTATAATATTCCGTAACCCATATAATTAAACCAGTAATTATTAATCCTATAACCCCACAAAGATAAAGGCTAAATCCTGTGAACTCAGAATTAGATGATTTATATATTGTATCTAAACCAATTATTTTATCTGTAATAGGATATAAAATTATCAAGGATAATAAAGCAGTAGCAATAAAGCCTTTATAAAGAGCTCCCATAATATTTTTACTTTTACCTAATTTTACAAAAAAAGTTCCAGCAATAGATGTTAAAATACAAGAACCACCTATAGCTAAAGGGTAAATAATCATATTTTCATTTCCAATAAAAAATATTGAAGATAAAACCATTGTAGCTACAATTGTTACTGCATATGTTTCAAAAAGATCTGCTGCCATTCCAGCACAGTCACCAACATTATCACCAACATTATCTGCGATTACAGCAGGGTTTCTCGGATCATCCTCAGGGATTCCAGCTTCTACTTTTCCAACCAAGTCAGCACCTACGTCAGCTCCTTTAGTAAAAATTCCTCCTCCAAGTCTGGCGAATATAGATATTAAGGATGCACCAAAGCCTAAACCAACTAGGGCATTAATTATTTCTCTACTTTCAACATTTAGTTCTAATAAAATTAGATAATATATTGATATAGATAATAAAGCTAAACCTGCTACTAGCATACCAGTTACCGCTCCAGATTTAAAACCAATGTTTAACCCTGAAGCTAAACCTTTTCTTGATGCCTCGGCAGTTCTTACATTTGCTTGAACAGAGATTAACATTCCAACGTATCCAGCTACACCTGATAAAAGTGCACCGATAAAAAAACCAATTCCAACCCATGCTCCTAAAGCAAAAGTGATTATTACAAAAATAATAATTCCAACAATCCCTATAGTTTTATATTGTCTATTTAAATAAGCTCTAGCACCTTCCTGAATAGCCTCAGCTATCTCTTGCATTTTTTTGTTACCGGGATTAGATAATATAATCTGGTGCCCAACTACATAACCATAAATTATGGCTAAAATGCCTGCGAGAATTATAAGATAAAGTGTACCAATCATTTATTAAAATTAAATAAAATTAAAAAAAATGGAAATTGACAAAAATTTGCACAAAAGGCAACTATAATCTTTGTTAAAAAATATGTGTATAACCCATATTTTTGGGCTTTAGGTGGAATTCTTTGTTTCTATATTTGAAAACAACATTTCTAGAATTATTTATTTTACCAATTTTTGTAATTTTAAGGTTTATTTTTTTAGATATTTTATTGATTTTTTGTCTATTTGCTGATTTTGCAGTAAATAGAATTTGATAATCATCACCTTTTGAAAATATATTTTTTAAAACAACTTTTTTCTTATTTAATAAAGATTTACAGTTCTTTGAAACAGGTAGTAAATTTAAATCAATGTAGGCACCATGTTTAGAACTTCTACATAAATGCTTAAGATCTTGAGCTAACCCATCAGATATATCAATGGAAGAAGATGCTACTGAGCTTAAAAAAGGCTGAAACTTAATAGGTAAAATAGGTGAATAGTATTTTTTTAAAAAATATTTGTTCATTTTTCCAAAATTTTTATTTTTTTTTAGTATGGATAAACCTAAAAAAGAATCACCTATATCTCCTGTCAAATAAATATCATCATTAATATTAGAGCCTTTTCGCAAAACAGGTTTTTTTTTTGAGTAACCTATTGTTATTATAGTAATTACAAATTTTGAAGAATAAGTTGTATCGCCACCACCTAATGTTATATTAAATTTTTTTTGCTCTTTAGTAAGAATTCGCTTTATTTTTTTTAACCATGTTTTATTGACTATTTTTTTGTTAATCGCAAATGATAAAAAGTAAGAATCTGGTTTAATTCCTTTACAATAAAGATCTGATAAAGATGATCTTAAAACTTTTTTTAAAAAACAATTTGGATCTGAGCTTACAAAATGTATTCCCTGAACATATGTATCTACTGAGATAGATAATTTTTTAAATTTATTATGATAAATATCATCATTTAATTTTAATGAGCCTACATTATGGATAGATAAAGGTTTTAGATACTTATTAATTAATGCAAATTCATTTATCATCATTTTTTCTAATTTTTGACATCTTATCTAAAATTGCGTTTAAATATTTTTTTTGTGATTCTTCTACAAAGAAATCAGCAACCTTTAAGTACTCCGTTATTATAACTTTAATTGGATTTTTGTGTATGTATATAAATTCATATAAAGCAGCTTTAAATATTAACTTAATCATAAAAGAAGTAACATTTTGATTTATATCTTCTTTAAAATCATTATTAATCAAGATATCAAGAGTTTCATCTCTTTCAATTGTTCCATTAACAATATCTTTAATAAATTTTTTATACCTGTGTTTAGGAAAAAGTATTTCAGTTTCTTTGTTTAAATAATAACTATATAACTTTTGAACCACAACTACTCTTGGATTTTTTTGTGGTTCATTGTTTTGCATTTTTATATTTTGTTTAATTTTATAATAGCGTTTGCCGCCTCTCCTCCCTTATTTTTTTTATGAGGATTAGAGCGAGTTAATGCCTGTTTATAGTTTAGACATGTTATAATTCCATTTCCAATAGGTTTTTTATGCAAAACCGATAGTTTCATAATCGAATTAGTTGTTGCGGTAGAAATAAATTCAAAATGTGGAGTTTTCCCTTTTATCACACATCCTAGTGCTATAAATGCATCATATTTATTAATTTTTTTTGAAATAACAAATGGGATTTCAAAAATCCCCGGAACTATTATCTTTTTAAAATTTTTAATCCCATTTTTTTTTAGCTTAATTATACAACCATCAATTAAATCTTTTGATACTTTTGGGTAATAGTTTGCCACTATAATACAAATTTTCATTTAATTATTTCTTGTTTTGTTATTTTTATTCCAAAACCGTCTAAACCGATAACTTTCTTTTTTGAACTTGTAACTAAAATCATTTTTTTAATTTTTAAAAACTTTATTATTTGCGCACCAATTCCATAATTTTTTATAAGTTTGTTTGTGCCTTTTTTATAAAATTCCTTAGTTTTGTAAGATCTGAGTGTTTCTGAAACTGATCTTAAGTTAGTATCTCTGATAAATATTAATACGCAATCTTTATAGTTTTTAAAATGTGATATTGTTTGATTAAATGAATTTGGTAGTTTTTCACCCATTAAATAGTTTTTAACAATATTTGAAGAAATTACTCTAACTCTTGGATTTCTACATTTTTTAATATCTCCTTTTATTAAAGCAAAGTTTTCTGAACCATCTAATAGGTTTTCAAAAATCTTGATTGTATAATTTTGGTTATTTATTTTTATTAAAGAAGTTTTTTTTAATTTTGTAAAATTTTCACAATTTAATCTATATTCTATTAAATCATCAATTTTACCAATTTTAAGATTATGTTTTTTAGCAAATGTGAGAAGCTTTTTACCTTTTGCCATCGTTCCATCGTCATTCATGATTTCACATATAACAGCAGATGAACCACATTTAGCAAACTTAGATATATCAACTGATGCCTCCGTATGACCAGCCCTTACTAACACACCTCCATTTTTTGCAACAATTGGGAAAACATGACCAGGTGATACGAAATTTTTTGGAGAAACTTTTTTCTGAATTGTTTTTTTAATTGTTACATATCTATCATATGCAGATATACCAGTTGTGATACCACTTTTAGCATCAATAGATACAGTAAAAGCTGTCTCACTTCTTGAAATATTATTTGGTGACATTAATGATAGATTTAATTTATCAGCTTGTTTTTGACATAGTGTTAAACAAATTAATCCTCTTCCATGTTTCGCCATAAAATTTATTGAAGCTGCAGTAACTTTTGAAGATGCAATTATTAAGTCGCCTTCATTTTCTCTATTTTCATCATCTACAAGTATAAACATTTTGCCTTTTTTGGCATCGCTTATAATACTCTCAATTTTTGAATACTTAATTTTACTCATTTTATAAAGTTCTTTATATACTTCCCCAAGATGTCAAACTCAACATTAACATATTGTTTTTTTTTGATTTTCTTGAGATTGGTCAACATTAACGTTTTTGGTATTACTGCTATTTGAAAACCATTATGAATAATCTTAGATATAGTTAAAGAAATACCATTAATTGTTATAGAACCCTTTTCTACTATAAATTTTTTGTACTTTTTATGTATTTTAAAAGTAACAACCCAAGATTTCCCAAGAATATTAATGTTAGATATTTGAGATGTAGTATCAACATGCCCTTGAACAAAATGACCTGAAATTCTCTCACCATACTTTAAAGATTTTTCAAGATTTATAGTATCGCCTTTTTTTGCATTTTTAAAATTTGTTCTATTAATTGTTTCATTTGATAAATAAAAAAAAACTAAATTTTTCTTAAATTTCTCAACAGTGAGACATGCTCCAGAACATGAAATTGATGAACCTATTTCATATTTAGAAAGTTTTAAGTTAGATTTTATTTCAAGAATACAATTGTTATTATTTTTAGAAATATTTTTAATTATACCAGTATTTTTAACTATTCCATTAAACATTATGATAATTTATAAGAAATAAATTTTTCTCCTAATAGATTAACTTTTTCAATACTTGATTTTTTATTTTTACAGTAGTAATAATAATATTTTTTAAAGTTACCTTTTCCATTTTTTTTAGCTGATTTGTTTGAAATAAAGATTTTAAAATCATTTACTAATTTTTTACGTAAAAAACTTGAAGTTAATTTAATTCCTGCTTCAACAAAAGCACGAGAAAATCCAAGTTTTCGAATTTTAATTAAAGATTTTACTAAATCTAAATTACCGTATTTATCCAGAGATATTTTAAAAGTTTTTACATTCATTTTTTCTAGTATTTGAATTTTTTTCATACTCATTTTATTATAAAAAATCATAGTTTTGATTTTTTTTGCATCTCTCAATACTTTAGCTTTTAATTTAATTTTAAGATTTTTATCAAAAATTATTCGTGTAGGGCTTCTTTTATTTAAACCATTAATTCTGCAAGTTAGAGATGGATTATCTACATTAATAGTGGAAGAACTGGTAATTAAGCAATCACTATATGACCTAAGTAGATGAACGCGTGATCTAGAATAGATGTTTGTTATCCATCGGTTTTTAGTATTTATTGTATAAAAATCTTTTGTTAAAGCTATTTTACAGGTAACATATGGCATTAGATTTTTTTTAAAATTTAGATAATCTTCGTAGAAATTAGTAATATCTTTTTTTAATGTACCTTTGTTGACAAATATATTTCTTTTTTTTAACAAGATAGTTGATTTATCAAAAGTTCTTGTATCTGGATCATTAATTCCAAAAAATACTTTTTTAATTCTCTTTTTTATTATTTTTTTAACACACGGTGTAGTTTTACCGTAATGTGCACATGGTTCTAGAGTTACATATAAAATTCCTTGTTTGATATTTATATTTGATTTTAAAATAGCATTATGTTCAGCATGTGGTCTTCCTTTAAAACTAGTATGTTCTGCACTCACAACAACACCGTTTTTTACAATTACACATCCAACTGAAGGGTTTTCACCAGTATTACCTAAATTTTTTCTTGCTTGTTTTAAAGCAAGTCCCATGAAGTAATTATTTAGACTAATATTATTCTGATTTGTAAACATTCAAGTTGCCTATAAATTGTTCAAAATCTTTTGCTTCTTTAAAATTTTTGTAAACCGAAGCAAATCGAACGTAAGCCACTTGATCTAGATTTGAAAGTCCGTCCATAATAAATTTACCAATTGTAGCTGTAGGAATTTCATTTTCTCCCAGACCTTCAAGATTTCTTACAATTTTAGATATAAATTTTTCAATGGACTCACTATCTATTGGCCTTTTTCTTAAAGAAATATTAATAGATTTTGTGATTTTATCTCTATCAAAAGGTACTTTTCTACCATTGTTTTTTATTACAGTTAATTCTCTAAACTGTACACGTTCAAAAGTTGTGAAGCGTTCTTTTCTTTCACAGCCGCAAACTCTTCTTCTTCTTATAGCAGCACCGTCTTCAGTAGGTCGTGAATCTACTACTGAGGTATCTTTTTCTCTACAAAAAGGACAAAGCATATATTATTGTTTAATTAAATGGTTATAGATTGGAAATTTTGAACAAAGATTTACAACTTCATTTTTAACTTCCGTTTCAATATCTTTATTATCTTTTGAATTTTTCGATAAACCTTTTATAACTTTAGTAATTAGTTCACCTACTTTTTTAAATTCATTTAAACCAAACCCTCTTGTGGTAGCTGCTTGAGTACCTAATCTAATACCTGAAGTAACTGTCATTTTTTCAGTATCAAAGGGTATACCATTTTTATTACAAGTAATATTTGCGTTACATAGGCTAACTTCAGCATCTTTACCAGTAACATTAAATGGTCTGAGATCTACTAACATCAAATGTGTATCAGTACCGCCCGAAAATATCTTAAACCCATTATTTTTTAATGTTTCAGATAAAATTTTAGCATTTTCAAGAACTGACTTGATATATTCTTTAAATTCAGGTTTTAATGCTTCATGGAATGCAGCAGCCTTTGCTGCTATAACATGCATTAATGGCCCCCCTTGGTAACCAGGAAAAACTGCAGAGTTTATTTTTTTTATTAAATCTTCCTTGTTAGTTAAAAT
>MDSV01145829.1_pt1 | contig 10404 bp, 7 predicted proteins | sample 810851 | NCBI WGS metagenome assembly MDSV01 (sample SAMN05326640, study PRJNA326480) | marine metagenome | isolation source: seawater | place: Atlantic Ocean: North East | collected 2012
ACCGGCGCAGCGGGATCAGCTGGTGGTACCCACCACCGCCATTCAAACCAGCGCCGCGGGAGACAATCTGGTGGTGATCCGGGGCGAGGATCCCACCACTGGCGGTACTGCCGAATTTGTGCGGGTCACCGTGGCGCGGCGCATGGGTGATCTGGCGGTTATCAGTAGCGGCGTGAAAGTCAATGACGTGGTGATCACCGAGGGGCAGTTGAAACTATCACCCGGTGCCAGGGTTCAGGTGAAGCAACTGCTGCCCCCGGTGGAGATCTGAGCATGCACTTTACTGATCTGTTTATCCGCCGCCCCGTCCTCTCCATCGTGGTCAGTCTGCTGTTGCTGCTGGTGGGCGGCAGCGCCATGTTATCGTTACCCATCCGGGAATATCCGGCGATGGAAAGCGCCACTATTGTCATCACCACCCAGTATCCCGGCGCCACTCAGGATGTGATGCAGGGATTCGTCACCACACCCATCGCCCAGGCGGTCTCCACCGCCAGTGGCATTGAATATCTGACCTCCACGTCCACTCAGGGCAAAAGCGAAATCAAAGCCAAGCTGGTGCTCAACGCCGACTCGGATCGGGCCATGACCGAGATCCTGTCCAAGGTCCAACAAGTGAGCTATCGCCTGCCGCCCGGGGCCAATGATCCCATTGTTAACAAAATCACCGACGGCGCCTCCCCGGTTCAGTATCTGTCTTTTATTGGTGAAGACCTGCCAATACCAGTGATTACGGATTTTGCCAGTCGGGTGGCACAACCCCTGGTAACGTCGGTGTCCGGAGTGGCTTCGATTCAGTATGGCGGTGCCCAGACCCTGGCCATGCGCATCTGGTTGGATCCGCAAAAGCTCGCCGCCCGGGGAGTGTCTGCGGGGGAAGTGGCCGCCGCCCTGCGTGACAACAACGTGCAGGCGGCACCGGGGCAGTTGCGGGACAAAGCTACCGTACTCAATGTAACCGCTTCCACCGACTTGAGAGATTTGAACGACTTTCGGGACATGGTGGTGAAAAACGGTGACAACGGTCTGGTGCGACTGGGTGACCTGGCCACGGTGGAACTGGGAGGACAGAACTACGATTCCAGCTTCACCAGCAGTGGCCGACGGGCGGTGGTGATGGCCATCTCCCCGACGCCGGATGGCAACCCACTGGAAATCGTCAAAGCGGTGAAAGCGCTGCTGCCGGATATCCAACGGGTGGCGCCACCAGGGTTACAGGTTATCAGTCAGTTCGATGTGGCCCACTTCGTCAACGCTTCCATCCGCGAGGTAACCAAAACCCTGGTGGAAGCGATGATCATCGTCATTATCGTGATTTTCCTGTTTCTGGGGTCATTTCGGGCCGTCATTATTCCGGTGGTGACCATTCCCCTGTCACTGATCGGAACCGCCCTGCTGATGCTGATGTTCGGTTTCTCTCTCAACATTCTCACACTGTTGGCTATGGTGCTGGCCATCGGCCTGGTGGTGGATGATGCCATCGTGGTGGTGGAGAATATTCACCGCCACATTGAGGAAGGCCTGACCCCGATCCGGGCGGCTTTGGTGGGCGCCCGGGAAATTGTCGGGCCGGTGATCGCCATGACCATTACCCTGGCCGCGGTCTATGCCCCCATCGGTCTCACCGCCGGTCTCACCGGGGCGCTGTTTCGGGAATTCGCCTTCACCCTGGCAGGGTCGGTGTTTATTTCCGGTGTGGTAGCGTTGACCCTGTCACCGATGATGAGCTCGGTGCTACTTAATGACAAAGTTCACGAAGGGCGTTTCTCCCAATTGATCGAAGCTTACGTGGGGCGCCTGGAACAACTATACAGCCACCTGCTGGGCCACACTCTGGCCCTGCGACCGGCGGTACTGGCGGTGGGTCTGGTGGTGCTGGCGGGCATTGTGCTGTTGTTCAGTGGTGTCAAGCGGGAGCTGGCGCCGGCGGAGGACCACGGTTATATCTTCGCATCGGTGAAGGCCCCCCAATACGCCAATATCGACTATACCTCCCATCATACCCAGAAGATCACCGATATTTTCTTAAGCCTGCCGGAGCAGGAGAGCAGCTTCATGAATAATGGCGTGGGTGGTCAGAACAATGCCTTCGGCGGCGTCATTCTCCAGCCCTGGGAGCAACGGCAACGGGGTTCAGCGGATTTGCAGGCCGAACTCAATGGCCGGGTGGCCGGTCTCACCGGGGTTTCCGCCGCTATTTTCCCACCACCGCCTCTGCCCGCCGGCAGTGGCGGCCTGCCGGTCCAGATGGTGGTGCGCTCGGCGGAAAGTTTTGCCTCCCTGTATCAGGCCATGGAAGGTATTAAAGGCGCCGCCTGGGGCAGCGGCCTGTTCGCCTTCGTTGACAGTGATCTGGCATTCGACAGTGCGGAGGCAAGGATTACCATCGACCGGGCCAAAGCCGGTGAGCTTGGCATCAGTATGCAGGCCATTGCCGATACCCTGGCGGTATTGCTGGGGGAGAACCTGATTAACCGCTTCAACTGGTATGACCGCTCCTACGATGTCATTACCCAGGTGCCACCGGCACACCGCTTGAGTCCGGAAAACCTGGGCGACTATTATGTAAAAGCCCAGTCCGGTGATCTGGTGCCACTGGCCACGGTCATCGAGGTGGGAGTGCGCCCCCAGGCCAACCGGTTACCCCAGTTTAACCAACTCAATTCGGTGACACTGTCGGCGGTACTGGCACCCGGGGTTACCATGGGCCAGGCGGTGGAGTTCCTGCGGCAACAGGAATTACCCACCGGCGCCAGCATTGAATGGCTTTCCGACAGTCGCCAGTATGTTACCGAAGGCAATCGACTGATGTTTTCTTTTGGTGCCGCCCTGGTGGTCATTTTTCTGGTGCTGGCGGCACAGTACGAATCGTTCCGGGATCCGTTGGTGATTCTGGTGACTGTGCCATTGGCCATCTGCGGCGCTCTGGTACCCCTGTACCTGGGCTACACCACGCTCAACATTTACACCCAGATCGGCCTGGTTACCCTGATCGGACTGATTTCAAAGCATGGCATTCTGATGGTGGCCTTTGCCAATCAAATGCAGATTCATGAACAACTGGACCGCACCCGGGCCATCCATAAGGCCGCCCGGGTGCGAATGCGGCCGGTGTTGATGACCACCGCGGCCATGGTGGCGGGCATGATTCCGCTGCTGTTTGCCAGTGGCGCGGGTTCCAACAGCCGATTCGCCATTGGTATCGTGGTGGTGATGGGAATGGTGATCGGTACCCTGTTTACTCTGTTTATTCTGCCCACCATTTACACTTTTATCGCCAGGGACCATCGTGCCGCCAGCCAGGGCAAACGGGCATCGGAGTTGGACATGGCAGTGACCGGGAACCGCTGACCGGACAACCGGATGCATCGGCCCGCCGAGGGCAGAAACGGCACCATAAGGCTTAGGGCGACGGGGTACCCAGCAGCACTTCTTTGATATCCCGGCGCCGCACCAGCACGGCCATTTCACCGGCGCCGATCCGGTTCACCAGAGACACGTTGTACCGGTCCACGGCCTGAATCTGACCATGGCGGGAGCGACCGTCGTGAGTCACCAGGGTCACCTTCTGCCCCACCAGCTGTTCCAGCTCTGTAGTGGCCAGGCGGGAGGGTTGCGCCAGCACCGAAGCGGGTGGTATGGAGGCCGTGGGCGCCTGCCGCATGGTCTGTAACGCGCTAATCAGATCCCGGGTAGGCGCCGGTTCAACCACCCATCCAGCGGCATTTTTAAACAGCGACAACCCCAGCTCCAATTGCGAGCCATCCGCCAATGTGATCCGGGCCCGGGTGCTGGCGGTGGATTCCGGCAGTCCGGTCTGGAAGTAGGTATCACGAAAACCCTCCACCGCGCGCAGATTCGAACTCAGGTGGTTGCTGAGATATTGCCGGGCAACATATTCAATGGTGTCGTTGGAATCATAATCCCGGTCGACCTCGCCCAGTTGCCACTGCAAATCCAGCGGCGAGGCCTGAAAAGATCCGGCCAGATAACTTTTATCCGCATCAGGCAGGCGCAACAGGATCTGCCCCTCGAACTGCTGTTGGTCAGTACGGGTCAACAGCAGTTCCAGCCAGTAGCCACTGCTGTAGGCATCCACCAACGGCGCGGCGGAGGCGGGCTGCTCCCGAATCACCAGCACCAGGGGTGCCTTTACGCTGGTGGGCGTGATATCCAGGGTCAACCCATCCTTGTCGAAACCCGGCGCCGACGGACCCAAATCAATCAAGAATTCCACCGACGCCGGTGTTTCAGCTTGCTTGAAGCGTAACACGCCATCCCGATACAGGACCCGGGAAAAGCGCAACGGCTCGCCCCGGTAACGGGCGAAACTGCCTTCTGCCGTCGAGGCCTGTGCCAGTGCCTGTTGCTGCACCTCGTAGTCACTGATAAAAACCGGACGGTTCAACACCAGCGGATCCGGCCGGTGGGCGGGAGCCACCCAGTTGCGCACGGGGGCCAGGGCATGGCCGTCAAACCACAGGGGGTGGGCGCGGATGTACAGCACCCCGCACAGGCAAACCGCGCAAAACGCGGTCAGATGAATCACCGCCTGCGTCCGCATGACGTCCCAGCGACTGCTGTAAAACGCCACCCAGGCCGGCGGGATCAAGGCACAGACCCAGCCCCAAACTGCAGATCTGGCGAAGGCCAGGCGCAAACCGCTAATTGTCAATAATGTCAGGCTCAAAGCAGCCAGAATAAGCAAAACCGCTTCCATACCGGATATCCGCCAACCCCCGGGTCAGATCATCAGGATTACAGGCTTATAGTGTATTAGTTGTTGTTTTTTTAAACAATCACTTCTTCAGACCGACTCAGATTAACAACAGGTGCGCCCGGGCACTGACGATGGGCTCGTTTTTCTTTCCCTGCCAGACCTTTACCGCCACGTTGGCAATGCGCCGCCCCATACGCAAAACCTCACATTCGGCGAAACTGTCCCGAAACAGGCCCGCGCTCAGATAATCAATTGAAAGATCAATCACCTTGGGCAGTGCCGGGGTATCCATCACCATCATCACGTGGAGTTGCAGGGACTGCTCAATAAAGCCCCCCAACACCCCGCCATGAATAGCCGGCAGGGTCGGATTACCCACATTGGAGGCCAGCGCCGGCAGGGTAAAAATCACTTCATCACCCGCTTTCATGCAGCCCATGCCAATGGTTCGGGCATAGGGAATGGCATCAACCAGCGTCTGATAATCGTTGTCGGCACGACATTGCTCGAGGGTTTCACTGAGATTCATTGGGGTTGGTCTCCCGCCAGCTGCTGCCAGGGCAGTTTGCTAAGCCCCATGCGCATAAAGTTAGCCACGCAGTGAGCCACTGGCTCTTTCCTGTTTTGCTGATAGGCAATACCACGGGCGAACACCAGGTTACGGGTTTTGCGATAGGCACTGACTCTGGCCAGCACGTCCTGGCCGGGCTGAGCCGGACGCATGTAGTCGATGCGCAAATCGATGGTGGGGGTAATATCGAAAGTCGGTGCCAGTGCCTGGGCCACCGCCAGTCCACAGGCCTGATCCATAAGGCTGGTGATGGCGCCGCCATGGATCACCCCGGTCTCCGGGTTGCCCACAATCTTCTGCGAATATGGCAGGCGAATCACCAGTTCGTTATCACCGACCTCTTCCAGTGTCATGCCCAGCGCCATACTGTGCGGTACCCCTTGCAGAAACAAATTCAGATTCTGCTCCAGGCTCGCCCCGGCATCGGATGGATTGTGGTCGCTCATGTTACCTGCTCCCGTTGGCGCCGCCGCCACCTGTGGCCAATAAACCCTAATAATAGCATACATTTAGGCCGGTTTGACCAGAGGGGCGGGGAAGCAGGCCTCCCTGGTGAAGTCATAGCGTGATGGGAAAATGGACCAAATGGGACTAGATTTTTATTTTTTCCCAAATGGGAGTATACTAGCCGGAAACAGTCTGCTTGATGGTCTTTTATGTATACCCATACCGCCGTTGAACCCCGCTACGACAGCAAAGAGGGACGCCTCAGTGCCGCGGCCCTGGTGAACTTTTTCGGTATCACCGAGGAGTGGGGTTTAACCAGCAAACAGCAAATGATTCTGTTGGGCAATCCCCCCAAAAGCAGTTTTTACCGGATGCGGGAATTTGCCGAAGGCAAATCCGGGCGCCCGGTGCGCCTGTCACGGGATACCCTGGAACGGGTTTCCTACCTTATGGGGATTTACAAGGCCTTGAACATACTGCTCCCCAGCGCCCGGCGGGCAGCCGAGTGGATCAACAGACCCAACCAGGCACCCCAGTTCGGGGGCCGCTCGGCACTGGAGGTCATGCTGAACGGTCGGGTGACGGATCTCAGTGACGTGCGACGCTACCTGGATGGTGAACGGGGACATTGATGACCAGTTCCCCACACCGGCACACCTGGGTGGAAGGCCCCCAGTACCGGATCATCCCCACCCGTCATCCTCCCATCAATTTTTTCGAACGCTTCACACCACCGGAATTGATGGCGGACGCCTTTGAGCTGGAGTCTCTCACCAACGAACGCCTGCTGGAGGAAGTGGGCAATCTGCAGCGGGTGGCTCCGGAAGACCGGATCAGTGGTCCCGGCGCCACCGTGGTGATGGCCGCCTTTACCCACACCGGCTACCCCAGCCGTTTCACCGATGGCCGCTACGGAATTTACTACGCGGCACGGGACCTGGAAACCGCCATTCGGGAAACCGTTTTCCACCGCGAGCGCTTTCTGGGCTATACCCGGGAACCGGCCTGCGAGGTGGATATGAGGGTTTATAAAGGAACCGTGGAGAAGCCACTGATCGAGCTGGACCGGGAACAGCACGGCCATCTGTTGCATCCCGATCCGGGTCAATACGGTCCAGCCCAGACCTATGGCGCCCAGGTGCGGGCCCAGGGCCACTACGGCATCCTCTACCCGTCTGTGCGCCGCGCCGGCGGCTACTGCATTGCCGCCCTGCGCCCGACCGCGGTGTCCCGACCGGTGCAGAGCCGCTGGCTGGTGTACCATTGGGATGGCCAGCGAATCGCCGGTGTCTATGAGAAACGGGAACTGCTGGTGGATCCGGGTACCGCCTGAACCGGATTGACAAACCCGCCACCACAACCCCCCCGGAGTGCTTTGGCTGCAAATCATACAAATTCGACAGTCCCCCCTATAACTCTTTGTAAATCTTGTAAAATGTCTCAGCAAGACTAAACTTGAGCTGAGGTACAGGCCGATTGGTAGCCGCATTCGGAATGATGTCTGCGGCGCCAGTAACACTCACCGCTAAAACAACTGTCAGGTTGAACAAGGTGCGCGAACGAGAGTTAAGGCAACAGCTGGCAGGCTCTACTACTGTGCCACCCAGCGCAGAGGCCTGCGGATGAAGCAGTTACGCAGCGTCTCCCTGCGCTTCAAAACCGTATTGATTGCCATGACCACCACCGGTCTGGCGCTGTTGGTTTCCGGTATTTTCTTCTCGCTCTACGACTATCACAGTGCCCACAGTAAAGCGGCACAGGAATTTAAGGTCATTGCCACCATTCTGGCGGATCGCAGCACCGCAGCCCTGGAGTTTCTGGATCAGGAAAGCGCCACAGACAACCTGGAATCCCTGAAAGCCCACAAGGCCATTACCCTGGCCTGTCTGTACGATGCAGACGATCAATTGTTTGCCGCTTTTGAACGCAGTTCCTACGCACAGGAACGTTGTGCATTGCGTATGCCGGGTGCCAGCAGCTACCGGAATTTTGATGTCATCAAGGAACCGGTTATTTTTGATGACACGGTCATTGGCACCCTGTATCTATTGGTGGATCGGGCGGGCTTGCGGGAAAGCCTGTTTTTGCATATCACCACCGGTATCATCACCATATTGTTTACCTTGTTCATCAGCCTGCTGTTGGCCATGCGCCTGCAATCCTTTATCACCGGCCCCATCAAACGCCTGCAGGACACCGCTATCCGCATTCGCCAGTCGGATAACTACGCCCTCAGAGCGGAACGGATCACCGATGATGAACTGGGAAATCTGGTGGATGCTTTCAACGGCATGGTGGCCAAGATCGAACATGATAATGTGGCGTTGCGAGACAGTGAGGAACGTTTCCGAACGCTCACGGCGTCCTCGCCGGTAGGGGTATTTCAAACGGATGAGCAGGGGCAATACACCTACGTCAATACCCGCTGGCGGGAAATCACCAACATCTACGACATTCATCTTACCCAGGAAAGCTGGGTGAAAACCCTGCACCCGGAAGAACGTTTCCAGGTGTTGTCCCGCTGGCGCGAATCCCTGGACCGTGGCGAGGAGTTCCGCATGGAATACCGCATGCTGCGGGACGATGGTGAAGATGTTAATGTGATCTGTCAGGCCAAGCCACTGTATGAGGGCAATGGCCGTATCGTCGGCTATCTGGGCAGCCTGTCGGACATATCAGAACTGAAATCAGTGCAGCTGCAACTGGAACAACTGGCTTTGTACGATCCCCTGACCAAGCTGGCCAACCGGCACCTGTTCCGCAACCGTCTGGAAAAGGCCATCAAGCACGCGGAGCGGGAAGACAGCATGCTGGCGCTGTTCTTCCTGGATATTGATCATTTCAAAAAAATCAATGACACCATGGGCCATGATCAGGGTGATGAGTTGTTAAAGGCCATCGCCCACCGCCTGCGGTTCTGCACCCGCCCAGGTGACACGGTAGCGCGCATGGGAGGTGATGAATTTACCATTCTGGTGCCGGAAATTCATAACACCCACGAAGCGGACGCGGTCGCCCGTAAAGTGCTGGATGTCCTTAAAGTACCCATTCGCCTCACGGGGCTGGAAGTGATCATTACCACCAGTATTGGCATCAGCATCGGACTGAAGGATGCAGCGGATGCCAGTGCGTTGATGAAGAATGCGGACCTGGCCATGTACCGGGCCAAGGCCAGAGGGCGGGATAATTATCAGTTTTTCTCCGACGAGATGAACGTGGAACTGACCCGCCAGCTGGAGCTGGAAGCGGAATTGCGGGTGGCGTTGCAAAAGGATGAATTTGAACTTTACTATCAGCCACAAATCGATCTGACCACCAATACGCTGGTGGGCTATGAGGCACTACTGCGCTGGCACCATCCGGAGCGGGGGTTTGTACCTCCCTCTGAGTTTATTCCAGTGGCGGAAGACTCCGGGCTGATCCTGCCCATCGGCGAATGGGTGTTGCGCAATGCCTGCGAACAAATCCGCGAGTTCACCGAACGGGGTCTGTTGCCGGCGGACGGGCATGTGGCGGTCAACCTCTCCCCCCGCCAGTTTCACGACGCCAATCTGGTCACCATCATCAATGATTTGATTCAGGCCACCGGCATTCAAAGCCGGCAGTTGGAGGTGGAAATCACCGAAAGCCTGCTGATGGAAAATGTCGACGCCACCATCGCCACCCTGGACATGCTCAAGCAATTGGGGATTATCCTCGCCATCGACGACTTTGGCACCGGCTATTCATCCCTGAATTATCTGAAACGATTGCCTATCCACGTGCTCAAGGTAGACCGGTCATTTGTCACCGATATCCCGGTGGATAAGGACGATATGGAAATAACCAGCGCGGTCATTGCAATGGCGCATAAACTGGGACTCAAAGTGGTGGCCGAGGGTGTGGAAATTGAGGAGCAGGCGGATTTTCTCAAGGAAAACCAGTGCGACTATGTGCAGGGTTTTTATTATGGCAAACCCATGAGCGCAGAGGATCTGTACCGAAAAATACACAGCTATTCCCGATGGCAGTCCAACGGCTAGCCGTTGGTCACAATTGATTGGCAAGCCGCCGCAGCCAGCTTTTATCCACATCTGTTTCCCGCAGCAACAGCAGTTCACCGATCAAATCCTGAATCGCATAGGCCACCTGATCCCGCAATTCAAACAATGCATCCTGATCATCGTGTCGACCACTGAACGGAGCCACGGTAACTGGCTCCCCCAAGGCGAAATAAAAAGTTTCCGGTCGCGGTATAATGGACGCGCCCAGGCCCCGTGGCACTGGCATCAGCATATCGCCGCCCCGCAACAGACCATGCTTTTCCAACAATCCTGCCCGGCGCAGTAATTTTCCCACCGGGGAGTGTAATATATCCTCGGCATCCAGCAGAATGTCATACATATCATCGGGCCCCACCGACGCGAACGGCAGAATATTATAATGGTGTTGGATCGCCATGGCACAAAAACCGGTGCGACGCTTCCAGGTCAGCTGATACTGCTCGCCTTTGCGTTTTGCCACTTCCCGGGCGCCCCCCGGAAACACCAGCACATGTTCACCCCGTCGCATCAGTTCACTGCAGTTTTCCCGGGTACCCTCCACCGCACCGGTACGATCCAGGAGAGTGCGCCACAGCGGGACGTAATAATGCTGATGATCCGCCAGGGCGCGCACCAGTACCCCG
>MDSV01150665.1_pt1 | contig 10404 bp, 11 predicted proteins | sample 810851 | NCBI WGS metagenome assembly MDSV01 (sample SAMN05326640, study PRJNA326480) | marine metagenome | isolation source: seawater | place: Atlantic Ocean: North East | collected 2012
AGTCTTGGTAAACTTAATTACTGTTTAAAAGCATTAAAGGCCAAAGGATTGATAAAAATTAACAACTTTGGAAAAAACCCAAATAAAATTAATTACATCTATATTTTAACGCCTAAGGGAATAGCTGAAAAAACTAAATTAACCATAAATTTTATGAAGAGGAAAATGAAAGAATACGAAGAGCTTAAATCTGAAATTAAAAATAATAAAAGCTAAATGCCAAAAATTTTAGAACTCTTTAGTCAAAATCAAAAAAAATATTTTTTCGTATTATTATTTCTTATTTGTATTGTTTCTATTTTAGAAATGACAAGTTTAGCGATAATTGTTCCAATTTTAAATTCTTTTTTAGATATGGAGACAACTTCAAAAGAAAGTAAACTTTTATGGTTTTCCAAGTTTTTAGAGACAGATAGTTTTACACTTCAAACTTTTTTATTATTATTTATATTTTTTTTTATTTTAAAAACTTTATTCTCTATTTTTGTCTCATGGAAGCATCATAATTTTGTATTTGGTTTTATTAAAAATTTGTCGTTTAACTTATATTCAAAATATCTTTCACAAAATTATAGCCTATATTCCAAAAAAAATTCATCTGAATTATTAAGAAATGTCTTAAAAGAAATGGATTTATTTTATCTTCATTTACAATCTTTCATTCAAGTCATTTTAGAAACTATAATTTTATTTGGTATTTTTTTATTTCTTGTCTATCTTTTGACTATTCCAACTATAGTAATTATTTCTTTATCTTTTTTGTTAGGAGGCATTTACTATTTTTTTGTAAAAAAAAAATTAAAGCTTTGGGGAAGAAGTAGACAAATTTTAGAAGAGGATAGGATAAAATTTATGCAAGAAGGTTTTAGTTTTTTAAAAGAAATTAATTTTTTCAAAAGACATAATTTTTTTTTAAACCGGTTTCAAGATAAAAACGATAAGTTTTATAGAATTTATATTAATTTTAATTTTTTTAATTCTCTTCCTAGATATGTTTTTGAACTTTTTACAATTACTTTAATTGGCCTTGTTTTTCTCTTTCTTTTAATTGAGGGGATAGAAAATGATGAAATAATTAAAATTTTAGCATTATTTTTCGCAGCTAGTTTTAGGATAATACCTTCAGTTTATAGAATTTTTTCAAGTTTACAAAATCTAAGATACACCCGTTCTGCAATTGATGTTCTCCACTCAGATTTTAAAAATATTGTTGTTGAAAATAGTTTGGTAAATGAAAACAAATTAAAATTTAAAAACAAAATTGAATTTTCTATAAATGAGTTTAATCATGATAATAATCTTAATTTTAAAATAAAAAATTTCAATTTAGAGATAAAAAAAAATCAAAAAATAGGTATTATTGGTAAAAGTGGATCGGGCAAAAGCACAATATTAGACTTATTTTCTTGTGTTATTTCAGATCCAAATATTCATATAAAATTAGATGGAAAAAATATTCTCAAGTCCGAATATTCCTCTTGGCAAAAATTAATTGGTCTGATTCCCCAAAATATATCTATTTTAAACGATACTCTTAAACAGAATATTTTATTCGGCTTAAAAGGTAAAATTACAGATGATTTCATCCATGATATTTTAAAGATAAGCAATTTGGATAGATTATTATCCAGATTACCTAATGGAATTGAGCATAATATAAGTGAAAAAGGTGCAAATCTATCTGGTGGAGAAATTCAAAGAATTGGAATTGCAAGAGCACTCATATTTAGTCCCGATATATTAATCTTTGATGAAGCTACTAGCGCTCTAGATACTTTTACTGAAAACGAAATTTTGAAAGATATTAATTCATTGCCGAATAAAACAATTTTAATGATTTCACATAGAATGAATAGCCTTAAGTATTGTGACAAGATTTATGTGATAGACAATGGAAATATTATCGATGAAGGTCCTTACTCTAAATTTAGAAACATAAATTAAAAAAATATGAAAAAAAAATTAACATTAATCACATCTCCAATAAGAGCCTTATTACCATCTTTTAAAAAAAATTTAATATTTGTAGGTTCCATGTGTCATATTATTTTGAATGAGAAAGAACTAAATAACACAAAAATTGAGACATTAAATCATCCATGGACCAATAAGAATATTAAATATAATGATTTTATTTATTTAACAAAAAAATATTATAAATATTCAATATTACTTTCTTCAACATTAAATAAGATTCATAAAGAAAATTTTTCGGATAAATACTGGGAGCAAATAGTTGGTGTTTGGCTTTTTGATTTTTTACTTGCAATTTATGAAAGATATAAAATTGTAAAAAAAATAAAAAACTCTGACAAAATTGTTGCACCTAGTCTAAAAATAAACAATTTCTATGTAGAAACAAATTCTAAATTATCAAGAATTCTTTATCATTCAGATATTTGGAGTCATTTTATTTATATTTTTTTACTTAAAGAACTAAAAAGAAAAATAATTATAAAAGAAATTAATTATAAACAACCTAAGAATATTTTTGTAAAAAAATACGAAAAAAAAACAAAATACATCATTAAAAACTTCATTATAAAACTAGTTTCTAAATTAACTTATTATTTTAAAAATAAGAATAATATTTTTTTGATAAACACTTATCTTAGCTTTTTGAACGAGATTTTTCTTCAGTTTAGACTAAACAAAAATATAAAGATAAATAATTCAAATAACGATAGTTATCATTTTAAAAATTCTTTAAATAAAGAAATTCGAAATATACCTATAAAGAAAAATATAAAAGATGATCAATTCGATAAAATAATTAAAAAAATAATTGTGCAAAATATCCCTTTAGCTTTTATTGAAGAATATAAACAAATAAAAAAAAATAATTTTTTTTTATTTTGGAAAAAACAGCCCTCAAAAATTTTTACTTCTGCCAGTAATATCTACGATGACAAATTTAAGATATGGCTAGCAGAACAAAAAGAAAATGGGAGTACTTTTATCTACGGTCAACATGGTTTTCAATTTTTGAATAAGTTTAATAGTATTGATCATTTTTTATTAAGAACTTGTGATAAAATCATTTCTTGGGGAGAAAGTTATGGTAATAAAAAAAAGTTTTATCCACTTTTCAACGTGAAGTGTATAGCGAAGAAGTTTAAGTTAAAAAAAGGGATAAATATTACTATTATTCAACAAATGCCCTCGAAACACACTGATATAATTTGGTCAGGTTTAGACTTTTTTGATTATGGTAAGTATCTTGAGTTACAAGATAGATTTTTAAAAAAATTAAAAAAAAATAAATATGACAAAGTAATTGTTAGACTAGGTTCCAACGATAGATTCTCTTCAACAAATAATCTTTTGCAATACGAGAAAAAAAAATGGTCTTCTATTCATCCTACATTAATTTATCAGAGTAGAGAAACAAAAATTTTTGAAGCACTTGAAAAATCTTATTTGACAATTTTAACATCTGTAACACAAACAACTTTGCTAGAATGCATTAGTTTTAATATTCCTTTTGTAATATTAACTTTAAACTTTAAGAATATTTTAACAAGAAAAGCCTATAAGGATTTAAAATTAATGGAGAGAAATAAAATTTTATTTACAGATCCTAAAAAGATGTCATCATTTATTAATTCCAACAGTAAAAAAGATATTTTTAATTGGTGGTATTCAAAAAAAAATCAAAATATTATTAAACATTTACAAAAAAATTATGCGAAGGTAAGTAGTGATCCTATAAAGGTTTTTGCTGATACTTTGAAGAAAGTATAAATGATATTAAAAAAGAAATTAAAATTTAATTTAATAAGAAAAAAAAATTACCGCGATAGAATTAAAAGCGCTAAAAAATTTAGTCCACCAATTGATATAAGAAATTGGTCTAGCAACCCTTACACATTTTTGAAGTCAATATATTATATAGAGTCTTCATCCTTAGTTGTATATTTATCTCAATTTACCAAAGTTACACCAAATGAATTAACCTCGATCTATATAATTATGGGGCTTTTGGGTGGACTACTATTGTCAATAGATAATGAAATTTTAAACCTTACTGCCTTAATATTTTTTTTTACTAGAGGCACTTTTGATTGGTCAGATGGAGTTTTAGCAAGAATTTTAAACAAAACATCAAGTGTAGGAAATTTATTAGATAACTGGGGAGCAAAAATAGGATCATTAAGTTTTTATTTAGGATTTGGCCTTTATTTGCAAAATAAATACTCGGGAGAATTATTTTATTATCTAATAATTATACTAATGTTTTTAAAATCAACTGATTTAAGAGATTATGCTTATCATCTGGCTACTTTTGAACTGATGAAAAAAAAGAATAAAAACAGATATTTAAATTTGCTTAATTTTAAAAGAGATGAAATTTTGAAAATGAAAAAGGGATTTAACTTTTACCTTTTCTTTAAAAATATCTTTATAAATTTTGTTGATGAAAGATCTAGGACAATCGACATAATTTTATTATTAATATTTTTGGATATTTTTTATTTTGATATCTTCTTTATAAAATACATATTTTTTTATATTTTATTTAAATCAATAGTAATCTTTTTTGCTGGAATATATTCAACCGTTTTTAAAAACTACATATTTAAAGGAAAATAATATGGTAAAAATTGATCAAAATTTTAAAACTGCAACTAAGATCTTAAGCGACAATCAAATTTTTTATTGGGTAGGTCATGGAAGTCTATTAGGCATTAAGAGAGAGAATAAACTGATCGAGTGGGATCATGATATTGATTTATGCGTTTGGGATAAAGATAATAAACGTGAAAAAGTAATTCAAATTCTAGAAAAAGATGGGTTCAAATATAGATCCGATCTTGGATTTGGAAAAGAATTTGATCAAATGTCTTTTGACAAACCTGGAGGTAGAAGAGTGGATATAAACTTTTACATGCTTGGCGAAACAAAAAGTGGTGAAAAAATTGCTTTTATGAAATGGGGATATGTTGACAATTTTTTTATGAAAATTTTGAACGCTATTTCAGACTCAGAAAATTATAAATCAAGATTTAGTTTCGTAATAAACAATTTAAAGTTTTTACAACCATTAGCTTTAAAAACTAAAAAATTATTAATTAAAAAAAACTTTTTTTATAAGTTCGCAGGATATCAACAACCGTTGAGTCTTTTAAAAGATTTTAAGGTCTTAGATTTTCATGGAATTGAAATAAATGTTCCATCAAATTCTGAGCAATATTTAGAATATATTTATGGTTCAAATTGGCGTACACCAATAAAAAAATTTAATTGGTGGAAAACGAAAAATTTAAAAAATGATTAAAAAAGATATGAGTTATAAAAAAATAGAAAAATATTGGAACTCTTTTTATAAAAAAAAAAGTCTAATAAATAAACCAACTAAATTTTCTTATTTTTGTATAAAATTTTTAAAAAGTTATAAGAATACCCTTTTTGACTCGGGCTGTGGCAATGGAAGAGATACAGTCTTTTTCAATAAAGAAGGAATCAATACTGTTGGATTAGATATTTCTTCAAAAGCAATTATTAATAATAAAAGAAAAAACACTACATTAAGAAATAATTTTAAAAAGGAAAATTTTTGTAAGTTTTTTAAAAAAAAACAGTCTAAAAAGTTTTCTGTTTATTCAAGATTTACACTTCATAGCATAAATCATACTGAAGAAATGGAATGGATAAAAAATCTCGAAAACCAAAAATATTTAGAGTATTTATTTATTGAAACAAGAACAATCGATGATGAATTATTTGGAATAGGAAAAAAAGTAGGAAGAAATGAATATTTTTCTGATCACTATAGAAGATTTATTGTGCCTTCAGAATTAAAAAAAAAATTAAAAAATAAATTTAAAATAATTTATTTTAAACAATCAAAAACTTTTGCTAGATTTAAAAAATTTAAGCCAAACGTTTTAAGAATAATAGCCAAACGAAAGTAATAGAAATGAAAGCAATAATATTATGTGGTGGTTTCGGAACAAGGTTTTCAGAAAAAACAAAAACAATTCCTAAACCAATGATACAAATAGGTAAATTTCCTATTTTGTTTCATATCATGAAAATCTATGAAAAAAACGGAATAAACGATTTTGTCCTTGCTCTTGGATATAAAGGAAAAATAATAGAAAAATTCTTTAATTTAAAGAATTTAAAAAAATTAAATATAGCTTACTATAAATATCTCAATCAAAAACCAAAAAGATTAAACTGGAATATAACTTTTAACTACTCAGGGCTTAAAACAATGACAGGCGGTAGACTTTTGAGATTAAAATACTTATTAAAAGATGAAAAAAATTTTTTGCTTACTTACGGCGATGGTTTATCAAATGTTGACATAAAAAAATTGATCAAATTTCACAAAAATCATAAAAAAATTGGTACAGTAACCGCAGTTATTCCATCTGCAAGATTTGGAGCTCTTAATATCAAGGGTAAACAAGTGAAAACTTTTTCAGAAAAACCACAGTCAGGAGAGGGTTGGATTAATGGAGGTTTTTTTTGTTTTAATAACCAAGTTTTTAAATATCTTAAAAATGATAAAACCGTTTTAGAGGAAAAACCACTAGAAAGTTTAGCAAAAAATAAAAGTTTATTTGCATTTAAACATTCTAAATATTGGCAATGTATGGATGCTAGAAGAGATTATGATTTGTTACAAAAACAATGGAAAAATAAAAAAATTTTATGGCTCAAATAAAAAAAATATATAAATTTTTAAGAAGAAAAAAAATTCTTATTACTGGACATTCTGGTTTTAAGGGAGGCTGGTTAGCTTTATGGTTAATAAAGATTGGTTGTAATGTGGTTGGTATCTCTAAAGACGCTGAAAAAAAAACAATCGAACTTTTATAATTTTAAATTTCAAAAAAAAATGAAGAATTATTTCTTTAATATTCAAGATTATAAAAAATTAAAAAAAGTTATACTGAAGGAGAAACCAGATATTATTTTCCATTTAGCGGCTCAAGCAATAGTTTCTGAATCATACGATAAACCTATCGACACTGTTCAATCTAATACTTTGGGATCATTAAATGTTTTAAATAGTGCATCGTTTCTAAAAAAAAAATGTATATGCGTTATGATAACAAGTGATAAATGTTATTTTAATCTTGAAAAAAATACTGGTTATAAAGAAGAAAGTCAACTTGGAGGAAAAGACATGTATAGTGGTTCAAAAGCTGCTGCAGAAATATTAATTAACTCTTATTTTCATTCTTTTAACAAAAAAAATAAACTTTTATTTTGCACGGCAAGGGCTGGGAATGTTATTGGAGGTGGGGACTGGTCATTTAATCGTTTAGTACCAGATATAATGAAAGCTCGAAAAAGCAAAAGAAGTGTAATTATTAAAAATTCTCAATCGATTAGACCTTGGCAGCATGTATTTGAACCTTTATATGGTTATTTAAAAGCTGCATACTATTTGAATTTAAAAAAAGAATTAAATGGTGAGTCGTTTAACTTTGGGCCAAATTCAAAAAAATCTTACAAAGTTATTGAACTTTTAAAGAATTTAAATAATAAAAATTTTAAATTTATAATTAAAAAAAGGAATAATAATTTCAAAGAAACCAAGATTTTGAAACTAAACAGTCAAAAAGCATTTAAAAAACTTAAATGGAGAACTGAATTAAGTTTCAAAGAAACTTCAACTTTAATAAATGACTGGTACGATAATTTTTTTTTAAAACGTTCAAATATTTATGACTATTCAATCAATCAAATAAATTCTTATGAAAAAAAAATTAAATAATATAAAAACTATATTTTTAAATCAAAATAAACAAAAAAAAGGAAATATTATTAAAATTATTAAAAAAGGGGATATTTTTTTTAATTCTTTTGGAGAGCTTTATATCTCTGAAATTAAGCCCTATAAAGTTAAAGCTTGGAGATATCACAAAAGATCGACACAAAATATTTTTCTTCTGGAAGGGAAGTGTAAAATTGTTTGTCAAGTAAAAGAAAAGTTTGTTGAAATACAATTATCTGAAAACTCACCAAAACTTACAATAATTCCAAAAAAATGTTGGTACGGTTTTAAGAATAAAAGTGGAAAAAAGGTAAGATTACTTAATCTGAGTGATCAAAAGTTTTCAGAGAATGAGATTTTAAGGAAAGAAATAAAAGAAATAAAATATAATTGGAAATGAAAAAAAAAATAGTAAGACTTTCTAAATCTTGTTTGACAGCAAAAGAAAAAAGTCTCGTAAACAAGGTTTTAGATAAAGAATTTCTGGGCATGGGTCCTGAAGTAAAAAATTTTGAAAATGAACTTAAAACTTATTTTAAAAGAGATGTTGTTTGTTTCAATTCAGGAACCGCAGCTTTACAAGTCGCACTTCAGGCAGTTGGCATTGAACCAAATGACGAAGTTTTAGTACCTAGCATAACTTATGTAGCTTCATTTCAAGCTATTTCCGCTACTGGTGCTAAACCAATAATGTGTGACATTGATGAAAATTCTCTACAAATTTGTCTTAAATCTATAAAAAAAAATATTTCAAAAAAAACAAAAGTGATTATGCCAGTTCATTATTCAGGATCTGTAGGAAGATTTACTGAATTAATTACTCTAGCAAAGAAAAAGAACTTAAGAATTGTAGAGGATGCAGCTCACGCATTTGGAACTAAATTTAAAAATAAACGAATTGGTAGTTTTGGAGATATTACTTGTTTTAGTTTTGATGGCATAAAAAATATTACCGCAGGAGAGGGAGGATGCCTAGTTACCAATGACAAAAAAGTGATAGATTTAGCAAAAGATATAAGATTGCTTGGAGTATCAAATGAGTCAAACAAAAGATACCTAGGTCATAGAAGTTGGATTAACGATGTAAAGATTCAAGGATGGAGATACCATATGAGTGACATTAATGCAGCTATTGGGAGAGCACAATTTAAAAAATTCAATTTTTTTTCAAAGCGAAGAAGAGAGTTGTGTAAATTCTATGATAAGCAATTTTTGAATATACCCAAGATAAAAATCTTTAAAAGAAATTTTAACGAGGAAGTGCCACACATTTACGTTATAAGAATTTTAAATTTAAAAAAAAGAGAAGAACTAAGAAAAAAATTACAAAAGTTTGGAATTCAAACTGGTATTCATTATATTCCTGGATATAAATTTACAAAATATAAAAAAGATAAAATTTTTTTTAAAAATACTGAAAAAGTATATAAGGAAATTCTAACACTTCCTCTACATCCGGATTTGGATAAAAAAGATATTAAGTTTGTTTGTAATAAACTAAATTTAGTTCTAAAAGCTAATCCAAAAATATAAAATGAAAAGACCTTTAGTTTCAGTTATAGTAAATTGTTTTAATGGAGAACAATACTTAAAAGAATGTATTCAAAGTATCATCAATCAAACCTACACTAACTTTGAAATAATTTTTTGGAATAATAATTCTACAGACAAAAGTCAAGAAATTATATCGAAATTTTCAGATAAACGAATAAAAGTTTTTAAAACTAATGTAAAATTAAGTCTTGGTGATTCAAGGAATAAAGCAATAGAAAAAAGTTCAGGAGAATTAATTACATTTCTAGATGTTGACGATTGGTATTTACCAGAAAAACTTGATTTACAAGTAGAGATATTTGAGAAAAACAAAGATGTTGGTTTAGTTTTTACAAATTATTATAATTATTACGAAACTAGCAAAAGAAAAAAAATTTCTAACTGCAAAACTTTAAATGAAAATATTTCACAGGATTTATTGGATGATTACAATGTTGGTATTTTAACAGTTATGACAAAAAGAGACTTACTTTTAAAAAATCAGTTTAATTTAGAGTTTAATTTTATTGAAGATTTTGACTTAATATTCAGATTAAGTTTTCAAACAAAATTTCATTTTATAAAATTACCTACATCATATTACAGGCTTCATGAAAAAAATTTATCAAAAGTAAAATTAGACAAATTTGTCAATGAGTTAAAAAAATGGATAAATTCGAATAGCAATAAATTAAAAAATAAATTAAGTTTTCAAAACTTAAAAACAAGAGTAAAATTAATGGAAATTAAAAATGATATTTTAAAAGGAAATAAGTTAAAAGCACTATATAAAATGATTAATTTAAATCTTTATAAAAATTATTCTAAGAGATTAAAGTTATTTTTAACTTTATTTTTACCAACATTTTTATTAAAAAAATACTAAACAAATAAGTTAAAAGGGCGTGTAGTTCAGTGGTAGAACGCTACGTTGACATCGTAGAGGTCATAAGTTCAATTCTTATCACGCCCACCAATTCTATTTAAAATTGCAGTTTCTAAGCTGTTTACAATATTTGGCAAAGATATTATAAGAACTTGCCTGGTGATTATTGCGAAGGGGCTACACCCGATCCCATTCCGAACTCGGAAGTTAAGTCCTTCAGCGCCGATGGTACTTTGTCTTAAGATATGGG
>MDSV01168002.1_pt1 | contig 10404 bp, 15 predicted proteins | sample 810851 | NCBI WGS metagenome assembly MDSV01 (sample SAMN05326640, study PRJNA326480) | marine metagenome | isolation source: seawater | place: Atlantic Ocean: North East | collected 2012
AAGTTATTTATTCTACAGAACATGACAAACTTATTACCGATAGAGCTAAAAAGTATCTAAAAGGTGGAAATGGACCTATGGTTGGTATCGAATTAAAAGGTGGTATGGAAGCTGGTAAAAAATTTATAGAGTCTTTAAAAATGTTTTATCATGTCGCAAATATTGGGGATGCTAGAAGTTTAGCTATTCATCCAGCTAGCACCACTCACAGTCAATTAAATGAAAAAGAGCTTGCAGATTCTGGTGTGACTCAAAGTTATGTAAGATTGTGTATTGGCCTAGAACATATTGATGACATCATTGATGATTTAGATCAGGCCCTAAATCAGTCATCACAAGGAGGTTTAAAAGCAGTTAGTTAACTTTTGTATTTATATAAATAAAATATAAGCAAGATGTAACTAAAAAAATTGAACTTAGTTGGTGCATTGCTGCTATATAAATTTGAGCTCCATATAAAACAGTAATAATGCCTAAAACTATTTGTAGGATAATTAATAAACCTAAAGTATTTATGGATTTATACAAATTTCGAATTTTATTTTTATATATTTTGTAAAGAATGAATAAATAAAAAATCATAATTAAATAGGCTAAATTTCTGTGAATAAATTGAACCAAAGAAGGATCACTAAATGCAGATAATTTCATTAAATTTTTAAAATTATTATCATCTGGAAAAAATGTGTTACCCATTAAAGGCCAAGAATTGTAAATTTTCCCGGCATCCATTCCAGAGACAAAAGCACCTATAATTATCTGCAAAAAAACAAAAGTTAAAAGTAGAAAAGGTATGTATGAATTTATTCCATTTTGAGTGTTTTCTTTTATTCTTACTTTTAAATAGTTCCAAAAGATTAATGATAAAATTAAAAATGCAATAAATAAATGTATTGATAATCTAAAATGACTAACGTCAACTCTATTTATTAAACCACTGCTAACCATATACCAACCCACAAATCCCTGAAAACATATTAGAATAAAAATCAAATATAGATTTATAAGTTTTGAAAAATGAATTTTAAAAGAAAAATAAACTAAAGGTACTAAATAAGTTATTCCTATTAACCTTCCTAAAAATCGGTGAGCCCATTCCCACCAAAAAATTACCTTAAATTCATCCAGAGACATGTTGTAATTTTGTAACGTGAACTCAGGAATTTTTTTATAAAGATTAAAATAAGTAATCCAATCATTTTGATTTAAGGGAGGAAATATTCCAGCAAATAGTTCCCATTCAGTTATTGAAAGTCCAGAGTCAGTTAATCTAGTAAGGCCTCCAACAACAATCATTACTGACACAAAGATAAACATTGAAATTAACCAAACAGATAATTGGTAATTAATTTTTGGATTTGTTGTGTACATATAGTGATAAATATAATAATTTTTATATAATCCAAATATATAAATGTCGCCAAATAAAAAAATAAAACTAAATAAAATTAGACATCAATTAGACAATTTAGATGATACACTGATAAAAATTATCAAAAAAAGAACAAATCTAGTAAAAAAAGTTTTAATTCTGAAAGACAGAAAGAATCAAATTGTTGATAAAAAAAGAATTAAAGAAATACTTAAGAATATAAGAAAAAAATCCCTTAAAATTCAAGTAGATCCAAAAATTACCAATAAAATTTGGAAAAATATGATTTTAGCTTATATCGATTTTGAAAAAAGAAATTTTAAAAAAAAATAATTACTTACTATGGGGTGGCAATTTTTTTTCGATAAAGACTTCATGTTTTCTTGATACGGGATTATACTTTTTTGCCTTTAATTTAACCTTAGCTTTTTCTCCACCCGCAGGTTTTTTTAAATAATAGTAAAAAGCACTATCAGGTTTTGCTTCAGGAACCATTCTTACTTTTACATGTGTTTTTTTTGCCATATTATTTTTTATCTTTTAAGTCTTTAATTATATCAGAAATTTTAATTATTTTTTTCTTTAAATTATCTGTTCTTATAGATTGATTAGAAATTTCGTCAAGTTTTAAAGGCTCCAAGTTATCTAAGATTTTTTTAACTCCATTTATAGTCATACCTCGTTCTTTAAGTAGAAATTGAACTTTTTTTAATAACTCAATATTCTTAATATCGTAATATCTACGATTACCGTTAAGAATTTTAGGTTTAATTTGTTTGAATTTTTTTTCCCAAAACCTTATGGTATGTGTTGGGATAGACTTAGTTTTATTAGAGTTTAAACTTAAGATTTTAGCTACCTCACCTATAGTTTTATAAGCAGTAAAATCTTTACTCATCTTTTTTTATATTTATAAATTCTTTAAAATCTTTTGATGGTTTAAATAATACCACACTTCTTTCAGAAATTTTTTTTTCTTCTTTTGTTTTAGGATTTCTTCCAATTCTAGAGTTTTTTTTTCTTACAGAGAATGTACCGAACTTTGAAATTTTTATTTTTTTTTCTTCATTTAGAGACTTGACTATAAGACTAAAAAACTCATCAATTAAATTTTCAGAAATTTGTTTTGAATAACCTATTTGCATATAGATTAAGTTAACTAAATTTTTTTTAGTTAAATTTATTCTCATTTATTTAATGTTTGAATTAATCTTATCTATCAAATTTCCTTTTACAATTCTATTACAAACGTCAAGAGAGTTTGAAAAACCGATGTAATCAGTGCCACCATGACTCTTTACAACTGGAGTATCCAATCCAATAAATATCGCTCCATTATATAATCTTGGATCAAGTCGTTTTTTAAATTTATTCAAATTAGAAAAATTAAGTAGAGATGATATTTTTCCCAATATTGTGGTACCCAAAGCTTTTTTAAGCTCACTCGTTATAAAATTTGCTGTCCCCTCTGCTGTTTTTAATGCCACATTGCCTGTAAACCCATCAGAAACAATAACATTTACTTCTCCATTCATCAATTTATCACCTTCTATATATCCTGAGAAATCAAAAGAATTTATTTTTTTTTCCTGTAAAATTTGAAATGTTTCTTTAATTATTTCATTTCCTTTTAATTCCTCTGAGCCAATATTTAATAAAGCAACTTTTGGTGTTTCGGATGGATAAAGAGATTTATATAACGATGCTCCCATAATCGAAAAATCAACTAAATTTTTTGAGCTACATTCTATATTGGCACCCAAGTCTAACACGACACTCATTCCAGATTTATTTGGCCATAATGCAGATAAAGCAGGTTTATCAATATTTTGAATCATTTCTAAATTTAGTTTAGCTATAACTAACAATGCACCTGTGTTACCTGCAGAAATTACAATATCGGTCTCCTTTTTTTTAACACTCTCTATTGCTAGCCACATACTAGTTTTTTTTCCCCTCTTGGCAGCCTCTAAAGGTGTATCAGTACTTTTAACTTGATCTTCAGTGTGAATAATTTCATAAAACCTTTTATCAATTTTGTTTCTTAAAAGTTTTGAAATTTTTTCTTCATCACCAAATATTTTGTAAAAATTATCTTTGTTAACTGAGCTACTATTATATAAAATACCATCAACAATCTTTTTTGGTGAATTGTCACCACCCATTGCATCTACTGCAATTTTTACCAAATCTGACATATGATAATTTAAATTATTTAATCTTTTGGGTCCAGCACTTGGCGGCCTTTATACATACCAGTTTTTAAATCTAAATGATGTGATAATCGATATTCACCAGATTTTTTATCTTCAATAACGTTTTTCGAGGAGAACTTCATATTTTGAGCTCTTCTCATTCCTGTTCTGGATGGAGTTTGTTTTCTTTTTGGGACAGCCATAATTACTCGTTACTTACACTCTTTAAATAGGAATTCAAACTTTTTTTTGATAAGTTTTGTCTGAATTTATCAAAATATTCAGTTAAATCCTCAACTTTTTCAAAATTTTTTAAAAAATTTGCTAATGTTTTTTGTTTTTCTTGCCTACTGAAATTTTGCCATGAATGAATGTCTGATAAAATTGCATGAAAAACGTTAATATAATCCTTCATTTTTTTATTTATTGATTGATCTCCATATCCAATTTCTCGTATGCTTAATTCAAGATGCCTGAAATTAAGATCATAAATTTTTTGAAGAATTTTTGTATTATCTTTATTTTTATATACATTTAGAAAAAAAGCAAAATGCATTAAAAACAAAATTAATCTGTCCTCAAATTTATCTTGATTAATTAGGTCTTTGTATAAATTTTTATTAGTGGTTAATTTAATTAAATTGTTGTAAATATTGGTATATTTTAAACTCATGGTTAAAAAATTTATCATTATCATTATAATTTTTTTATTTTCAAGTTGTTCTTTGAATAAAGTAGTAAGACACCATGGAGTGCATTCTCTGGAAAAAAAACAAAAAAAAATTGAGATATTTGCCAATAACTTTAATGATATAAGAAAATTACTAGGTCCACCATCGACTAAAAATAGTTTTGATACAGATATTTGGATTTATATGGAGAGAAAAACAACAGTTAGTCAGGTTAGAACCTTGGGTAGGAAGAAGTTATTAGTTAATAATGTCTTGGTTCTTGAATTTGACAATAGAGGAATGTTGGTTAAAAAAAAATTTTTTAATAAAGATCAGATGAATAAACTTAAAATCGCTCAAAATAATACAAAAGTCATAAATAAAAAAGACACATTCATCAATACAGTTCTTACAAGTTTAAAACATAAAATTAATGACCCATTAGGTAAGAGGAAAATTAAATAATTTTCTTATTAATTGATCAAAAGTTAACCAGCAATTACTGCTAATAATAATAATGCAACTATATTAGTAATTTTTATCATTGGATTAACGGCTGGTCCTGCGGTATCTTTATAAGGATCACCAACTGTATCTCCAGTCACAGCAGCTTTATGGGCTTCTGAACCTTTTCCACCATGATTTCCATCTTCAATATATTTTTTTGCATTATCCCAAGCACCACCACCAGCAGTCATAGAAACCGCAACAAATAATCCAGTTATTATTACTCCCAATAACATTGCACCAACAGATGCCAAGGCTGCTACTTGGCCTCCAATAGCAAAAATAATAAAGTATAATACGATTGGAGATAAAACTGGTAATAAAGATGGAATGATCATTTCTTTAATTGCAGCAACTGTTAATAAATCTACAAGTTTAGCATAATCAGGTTTCTGTTTTCTTTTCATTATGCCCGGATATTTTTTAAATTGTCTTCTAACTTCTACAACAACTGCACCACCTGCTCTTCCAACAGCTTGCATACCCATTGAACCAAATAAATATGGAAGCATACCACCAATTAATAAACCAACTACTACATATGGATTAGATAAGTCAAAAGTGACTACTATACCCTCTAAATTTGACCCAACTTCTTTTGAAAAATGCTTTATATCCTCTGTATATGCTGCAAACAGTACAAGTGCACCTAAACCTGCTGATCCGATAGCATAACCTTTTGTAACTGCTTTTGTAGTATTACCAACAGCATCTAATGCATCAGTGGTTTTTCTTACATTGTTTGGTAATTTTGACATTTCAGCTATTCCACCTGCGTTATCAGTAACTGGACCGTATGCATCAAGTGCAACAACCATGCCTGCTAATGCTAACATTGTAGTTACAGCAATAGCAATACCATAGAGTCCAGCAATATGGTTAGTCAACAAAATCCCTGCTACAATAATTAATGCAGGTATAGCGGTTGCCTCCAAAGAAATTGCTAATCCTTGAATTACATTTGTTCCATGACCTGTTGTAGATGAGCTTGCAACACTTCTGACTGGTCTATAATTTGTTCCCGTATAATATTCAGTAACCCATATTAATAGTCCAGTAATCAATAATCCTATAATTCCACAATAGTATAAGCTTAAACCAGTAAAAGATTTATTATTTAAATTAAAAGTACTTTCTAAACCTAATACATAATCAGTTACGGGGTAAAGTATTAGTAAAGATGCAACTGCTGAAACAACGAAGCCTTTGTATAATGCATTCATTACGTTTTTGCTTTTACCAAGTTTTACAAAAAAGGTTCCTAAAATAGAGGTCAAAATACATGCTCCACCAATTGTAAGTGGATAAATCATCATAGACATATCTCCTGTAAAAAAAATGGAGGACAAAACCATAGTGGCTACGATAGTCACAGCATAAGTTTCGAATAAATCAGCTGCCATACCAGCACAATCACCAACATTATCTCCAACGTTATCAGCAATTACAGCAGGATTTCTTGGATCATCTTCAGGAATACCAGCTTCAACTTTTCCTACTAAATCGGCACCTACATCTGCACCTTTTGTAAATATACCTCCACCTAATCTAGCAAAAATCGAAATTAAAGAAGCTCCAAATCCTAGGGCAACTAAAGCATTTACAATTTCTCTTTCCTCAATATTAAATTTTAGTAACAAATAATAATAAACAGCTATAGATAATAGAGCTAAGCCAGCAACTAACATGCCCGTAACTGCTCCGGATTTAAAGGCAACAGATAAACCACTCGCAAGACCCTTTCTTGAGGCTTCAGCTGTTCTTACATTAGCTTCGACGGATACAAGCATTCCAACATATCCGGCTATACCAGATAAGGTTGCACCTAATAAATATCCCAATCCAACTAAAGGACTAAAAGCAAAACTCACAATTACCAGAACAACAACACCAACAATTGCAATAGTTTTATATTGTCTAGCTAAATAGGCCTTTGCACCAATTTGTATAGCTGAGGCAATGTCTTGCATTTTAGAATTGCCTGGACTTGAATTTAGAATATTTTTTCCAGTAAAATATCCGTAAACGATAGATAAAAGTCCAGCAGCAATAGTATATAAAAGAATAGTTTCAACAGTAGAGTCCATATAAACCTTAGTTAAGTTTGAATTAATTATAAAATGCGGACAATACAAAAAAGACTGTAAAAGGCAATAACTAACTTTTAGAATTTATGTAAATATCCTTTTTCTTTTATGGCAATTTTCTTCCCTTTTTGATCCAAAATTTGAGATTTATTACGATTAGAAGTAATTTTTCCTATTTTGGAAATCTTAATACCTGATGATTGAGCTATTTTACTTATGACTTTAAACTTAGATGAATCAGCAGTAAACAAAATTTGGTAATCATCGCCCTGAGAAATAAAAGATTTTTTACTCAATTTTTTTTTAATTAAAAATTTTTTTAAATTTTTGGATATAGGTATGTTATCTAACTTTAATTTGTAGCTCAAAGATTGTTTATTAATAAGTTTATTAAGATCTTCAATTAAACCATCTGAAACATCAATTGAAGTATTGGCGAATAGAGATAGTTTTTTTGCTAAATATAAATTTAATGTTGGTTGATAATATTTATTTTCAAAATATCTTTTTAAATTACTATCCACATCGTATTTCTTTCTTAAGATTTCCAAACCAGTAAAACTATCACCTAGATTTCCTGTGACATAAATATCATCATTTAATTTTGCTTTATTTCTAAATATTATATTTTTAGAAAACCCCAGAGAAACAATTGTAAAACTCAATTTCTTAGAAAAAACAGTATCACCACCACATAAAGATATATTATATTTTTTTTGTTCTTGTTCGAGAGATTTTGAAATTTTTTTTAAATTTGATGAAGTAAAACATTTATTATTACCTGACCCTGAAATAAAATAATATTTTGGTAAAACTCCTTTGCAAATTAGATCAGATATAGAGGATCTAATTATTTTTTTAATTACTAAATTAGGTTTTTTAAAGTCTATAAAGTGTACACCTTCATTGTATGTATCAATGGAGATAGCCAAATTTTTTGATTTATCAAAAAATACATCATCGTTTAAATTAAGTGAGCTTTTATTATTTTTTGTTAGTTGCAAGAAATATTTTTTTATAAGTTGAAACTCATTCATTTTTAGATCTTAATTTTTTTCCTATATTATCTAATAAAGCATTTAAATATTTTGTCTGAGAACGTTCTAAAAAAAAATTAGATGCATTTAAATACTCTTTTATTATTATATTAAGAGATAAGTTAGGTTTATATAACAATTCGAACGTTGCAGATTTTAAAATTATTTGAAACAGTTTATCCATCTTATTAAGTGAAAATTCATTACCTAAATTTTTATTTAATTCTCCCAGAATTAAGTCATTTCGCTCAATAGTGCCAACAACTATATCTTTAATAAATTTTTTAAATCTATGCTTTGGAAAGGTTAATTTTTCATCATCATTAAAAAATCTTCCATATAATTTCTGAATAATTATTACTCTTGGGTTATTTTTAGGACTAAAGGAGGTTTTCATTTTTGCGTCAAAACTGACAAAATAGCCTTAGCAGCATCGGCACCTTTATTCTTTCTTGCTTTAGCTTGTTTCATATTCAAACAAGTAATAATACCATTACCAACAGGTTTTTTCGAACTAATTGATAAATTCATTATACCATTTGTTGAAGCTTGAGATATAAAGTCGAAGTGAGGTGTTTCACCTTTTATTACACATCCCAAAGCAATAAACCCGTCAAAAGCTTTTAAATTTTTGGATATTGTGACTGGAATTTCAAAAACACCTGGTACATTGATAATTTTAATTTTATAATTGTCTGGTAATTGTGACATCGAATTTTTTAATAAACCTGATGATATTTCCTTATAATAATTAGCATTAACTATTAAAATTTTTTTCATTAAATTAACTCTTGTTTAGTGATTTTTATATCATAACCATCTAAACCAATAACTTTTTTTGGTGATCTGGTAATTAATATCATCTTTTTTATTCTTAGGTCCTTAATAATTTGCGCTCCAATTCCGTAATTCCTAATAAGATTTTCATTATTCTTATTATAGAATCTCTTATTCTTATAGTTTTTTGAACTTTGAGCAACAGCCTTAAGATTTGAGTCTTTTATAAAAACCAAAACACAATTACTGTATCTTTTGAAGTAATTAAATGTTTTATTAAACGAATTTGGTATTTTTTGATTTACCAAATAATTGTAAATAATATTAGAAGAAATAACCCTTACTCTAGGTATAATTCCTTTTCTAATTACACCTTTCACTAAAGCAAAATGTTCTGATCCATCCAACAAATTTTCATAAATCTTAATTTTATAGTTTTGTTTCTTAATTTGTATTTCAGACGATTTTTTTAATTTAACTAATTTTTCCTTCTTTAATCGATACGAAATTAAGTCTTTAATTTTTCCAATCATTAACTTATGTTTTTTTGCAAAATCAAATAAATCTTGTCCTTTTGCCATTGTTCCATCTTCATTCATTATTTCGCAGATTACTGCTGAATTATTTTTCTTTGCCAATTTTGAAATATCTACTGAAGCTTCAGTATGTCCTGCTCTTACAAGTACACCACCATCTTTGGCAATAATTGGAAAAACATGTCCTGGTGATACAATGTCTTTTCTAGTTACATTTTTTTTTGAGGCTATTTTAATTGTTCGAGATCTATCCCTAGCAGATATTCCAGTTGTAATACCTTTTTTGGCTTCGATAGAGACAGTAAAAGCAGTTTGATTTCTTGATTGATTAACTGGTGACATTAACGATAGGTTTAGTCTTTTAGCTTGCAAAGCATCTAATGCTAAACAAATTAAACCTCTACCATACTTAGCCATAAAATTTATATTTTTACTATTTGTATCTGAAGTAGAAATAACAAGATCACCCTCATTTTCTCTTTTTTCATCATCAACTAAAATGAACATTCCACCTTTTTTGGCAATCTTAATAATTTTTTCTATTGATGAATATTTATGTTTTGACATTTAAAAAATTTTTAACGTATTTTGATAGAATATCTATTTCAATATTTACAAGACTCCCCTTTTTAACATCTGATAAATTAGTCAATTTAAAAGTATGAGGTATTATCCAAATTTGAAATCCTTTTTTTGTCTTTTTTGATATAGTTAATGAAATTCCATTTATACATATTGAGGCTTTTTCAATAATATTCTTTCTTTCATTTGAATTAATTTCAAAATCAAAAATGTAAGATTTATCAACTTTTTTTACACTTAAGGTTTTACCAGCTGTATCAACATGTCCCTGACATATATGACCAGAAATTTTTTGACCATATTTGAGAGGCAATTCTAAATTTATTACATCATTGACCTTTAAATACTTAAATTTCGATCTTTTAACTGTTTCATTTGAAAGATAAAATTCCATAATTTTTTTTTGGATTTTTATTAATGTTAAACAAACTCCATCACATGCAATAGAAACTCCAATATCTTTAGAGTTTAATTTTAAGTCTGACCTCACAAAGATATTAATACCCTTTGGTCTTTTAGATATTTTCTTAATGACACCTTTATTAAATATAATTCCGTTAAACATTTTATCTTTTATAGATTGTAATATTATCTTTGGCTAGTTTAGATGTAATTTTAGATACCTTTTTATATTTATGAT
>MDSV01044731.1_pt1 | contig 10403 bp, 13 predicted proteins | sample 810851 | NCBI WGS metagenome assembly MDSV01 (sample SAMN05326640, study PRJNA326480) | marine metagenome | isolation source: seawater | place: Atlantic Ocean: North East | collected 2012
GGCTCGCTGTGTAACGAGCCCTTTACTCGCAACTTCCGTCGACTTCACCACGGATTCCGCCCCCGCCTTCGCCGCCTCCGCCGCCTCAGTAGTCGCGCGCGCTCCTGCGCTCGCGGCAGTCTGTGCGCCGGCCCTTTCCGCTCTCGTGGCTATTGTCGATGCCTCCACCGTTGCTTCGCCGACCCTGGCAGCCTCGGTACTTGCCTCCGTAACTCTAGCTGCCGGTCGCACTACTCGTGCAACAGTGGCTGCTCCCTCAGCCAGACCTTTGACGAGAAACATCTAGTAGTTTAGTAGTTACCCAACCCATCAGAAACTTCATGCACTCCTCCCCGCACACCCTCACAGATCCTTCGCCCCGGCAGGCACCTTCACCGGCTGGTTCATCTTCTCCAGTGCGTGCGCGATGCGCGCGTCGCCGCTGTTCGCGCCGTGCACGGTCATCATCAGCGCGCCGATCGAGAGCGCGAGGCGCATCTCGGGCGACATGTACATGCCCGCGCCGTACTTGATCATGAGCTCGTCGACGATCGGTTGGAACTCGGCGGAGTTGTCCTTGGTCACCTTCGCGAGACCCTGCAGGTTCAGCCCGAGCGGATTCCACACGTCGCGGTGGATCGCCTCCACGGCGACCATCGAGCCGTGCAGGAGCATCATGCCCATGCTGCTGTCCTGCTTCGAGCCGAGCTGCATCTCGAAGTAGTGGAGCTCGTCGAGGATGTCGTCCGCCGAGCTCTTCACACTCACGTTGTTGCGCTTCTTGAGGTGCGGGAAGCGCTCCTTGTAAGCCACTAATTTGTCAAGGAGTGCGGACTTGTCTACTTCTGGTGGTGGTGGGGTCGGAGGCGAACGATCGGTGGAGACAGGAGCTTTAGGGCCCGCCGAAGGGGTGCCGCTGTTAAGCCGCTTCTCCTTCGACGCCAGACGGGCCTCCTTTTGCATCTCCAACTCCGAGGCCGGCTTCTTGGTGCCGTTCTTTTTATCTTGGATGGCTGTGGAAATCGCCACGGGGTCGAGCCCGCCGAGCTCGAGCGGGTCACGGTTGCTTTCCGCCGCCATTTGTGGCACTGTTGGAATATTGAACGGAGTCCCGGAACAGCTCCAAATAGCGCCAGAACTTGTCGTGCAGCTCCGGACGAGACCGAACGGCCTGGACCACCGTAACGAAATCCACTGGCAGGTCCTCCGCCTGCATCATCCTCACAAGGCCGCTCCAATCACGATGGGCGACCTTGTCTGAGTTCGCGTCGAGTACCGTTGCTAGGAATGTTACCTCGACCACGGACCGATCGTTAATGAGGTGCTCGAGGTCCACGGGAAGATTTTCCTTCCCCACTTCACCAGTTACCCATCTGGCCATGTTCCCGAACTTCTGTTTGAGGAAGACGCCGAGCTCCACCGTGTCGTCGTCGCTCGCCATCCGCTCCTCACGTGAACAGGTACACGGCGCCAGCTGCTACTGCTGGTACCAGTAGAAAATGTGTGTTCGTCGCGTCAGGGCTCGGAGAGAGCCATTTCAGCGGCTTGATGCTTCCGTCGTCCCGGAACGACTCGCCGGGGTACTTGACGACGAACGCGGCGCCCGCGGCGCCGACGCCGGCAACGAAGGCGCGCGAAATCGGGTGCCCTAGCCCGAGCTTGACCAGCATTCCGCGCACGTCCGTTATTGCCTCGAAGGCCGACATGCTTGCTCAGCGTGTGTTTAGAAAGTTTACGGAGCGGCGCCCGGCGTGAAGCCCCGCGGAGCTCCGCCCATAGCGGCGCGGATCCCTGGTGGGTTGCGGTTGTACATCCCGTCTGCAAGGTCTGCCGTAGTGCGCTGCCCCGAGAGGGGCTGGTTCCTGTCGTCCAGCGTCCAGTCGTCAGGGTCTGCAGGCCGCCTACCGTGCTGCGCCGACGCGAACGGCAGCCTGAGGCCGCGACGGTTGTCGCCGTTCGCAGCAAACGACCACGGCGAGAGCAGACCGGGCGCGTACTGGTCGCGCAGGTTCGCGTGCCGGCCGAGGCGCGGCCCGTCGATCTTGCCCTGGTCGACCAAATATTTGAAGTGCAGGTCGTCGAACGTGTTCACGCCGTAGGAGTCGATCATCTGCGACCGGAGCGCAAATTCGTAGTCGGTGTGCACCTGCTGGATGCGTCGGTTGACATAGTCCGGGTAGATCTGCATCAGCCATTGAAGGTTCCCCGGCTTCCGTACGTCTATCAAACTGGAGACGTATCGATCAAAATCCGCAAGCTCGGCCTGGTCCTTCATCGACTGGACGTAGTTGACCTCTTCGTCAGAGATCGGGTCCGTGCGCACGACTCCTGGCGCACCACCCGCTTCGCCCGCCGCACGGCGCACCTCCTGGCGCACCTGCATGCGCTCCTTTGCCGCAGAGGGAACGTCGTACTTCACCGGGAGCGCTTCGCCAAAGTTGTAGTTCGCCGCATCAGCCGCGGACATTCCGGAAGGTTTATCCTGGCGCCCGGGCACCGACGGCGCAGCGTAGTGCGTGCGCGCACCGAGTTCGGCGTTCACGAGACCGGCGCCCATCGCGAGGCCGGTATCGGGGTTGGCGCCCTGCGCGCCCGCGCGCGAGTACATGCTCATAGCATTCGGTCCACCGGCATCCATGCCCATCGTGCTTGTGTGTGTCTCCCCTCCCCTCAGAAATTTCAGCCATGCGTCACAAGCAGCTTGAACCACAGATGCATACGCCCAAAGTGCGCCGGGTTGCCCTTGCGGTCGGTGATCTCCAGTGTGAGGTTGCGCAGGACGCTGTTCGTCGCGTCGAGGTCCTGCACGACGACCCCGTTGACTGTATCGAACTGGCTGTACTCGACCGCGCCCACGCGGTTGTCGGCCGAGCTGCCGGAGTACAGCACCGCGAACGCGCCGTTTGTGAAGCGGTTGTTGCTCACGACGTGGCCTTCGATCTCGTTGATGCGCAGGACAAGGTAGTCGTCAGCCTGCATCTCGTGCGCGTGGTGCAGGCCCACCTGGCGCTTGTTCGCGACCGAGTAGCCCACGAGCTTGATGCAGCTGCACTGCTTCACGCCGTGGTCGAGCGCCGCGCGCAGCGTCGAGCCCGCGAGCCACCTCTTGTGCACGTAGAGCGGGTAGAAGTCGGTCTCACCCGTTTGGGCGCCCGGCCACGTCGGCAGCGAGGCCTCGTCGCGCGTCCCGGTCGTCACCGCATTAGGGTGCGTCCCATCGGCGTTGTACGCTTCTAACTCATTTGCGTTCTTTGGGTAGTTCGTCGGCATCGCCGTGCAGTTCACCGACTGGTTCAATCGGAGCGCGATGTGAGCAATCCCGGTGCTTGGAACGACACGGCTGCCAGCAGAAGCAAGATCAACGGGGCTCTCGGACGCGAAACCGATCGGGATAGCTGTTGCCGTTGAGTTATAAACTAACGTAACGACCCTCTTCTCTAACACTGTCAGGTAGTCGGTGTGCCCGTTCGTGCCAGTCACGCCGATACGCACGAGGTCACCCACCTCGATCTTGTCGTAGACGCCGCCCGAATAACTACCATGTGCGTACGTCGCGGTCCACGTCGGCAGGATCCAGTCGGTCGCGGCGTCGACAATCATCGCAGTGGTGGCGGTAGCGGTGGAAATGCGCACGCTCTGCACCGTGCACGCAAATTGGTCATCGTACTCGTACACTTGCTTATCTATGCCCGTGTCGGGTTTCGTCACGAACACGTCAAGCCACCGCTCGCGACACGCCATTGCTCTGTCAGCTGCCCGCGAGTTGGAAAATGGACAGCGCTACTCTTTCCAACGCACCGCCAGTACACCATGGAGTGGGAACTATGGTGGTGCATGACCAGGCTGACCTGGACGCTCATTTTTCTTGCATGGACCACCTACTTGCACTCGAACGGCCAGACCCTGTCCGCGGCTCTGGCGCTTGTGTCGGCTGTGGCGGAGTTCTCTTCGTCTACAACGGGCCCTGTATTGGGCACCCGGGATCCCGCGTCTGCAGTGCTTGTGGAGTTGTGGAGGAGCGCGTTGTCTTCTGGGAGACAATGTTTGGTCGGTGCGTCCCGACTAAGTGCAGCAATTACAAACGCATCCACCATTGGCACGAACGTATATCCCAGCTCCTTCTACTGGAGTCTCAGATTCCTGGCGATCAGATGCTACAGATCGCTCAGAAGCTGTGCGACGGCACGTACGAAGTTATCAACAAGGACAGTATCCGAGCGGTACTCAGATCTCTGAACCTGCAACTGTACATCGAGAAGTGGTTGCAAATCATCTACCGGATTACCGGCATAGCGCCACCGGCACCCGGCCCGCTGCTCCTTCGGCAGCTGGACTCGCTGTTCCTAGAACTACAGCGCCCGTTCAACGCGTGCCGTGCACAGGGGCGCAAGAACTTCCTCAACTACAACTACGTGTTCTGCCGCTTTCTGCAGAAGCTGGACTGTCATCGCTTCTGTATGTTCTTCCCGCTCATCAAGTCCAAGCCCAAGCTCGCCGCACTCGACACGATGTGGCTCGACATGGTGGGTTCCATCGGCTGGCCGGCTACAGCACTGCAGCCCGTGGAGCCGTTCGCTGTACGCCTTCAACAACCTGCGCCTTTGCTAGAGCGCTTAGCGCTTCAATGCGCCTTGCCAGCTCCGGTTGTGATTGAAAGAGTGCCATGGAAAAAGGTATACCGAAAGTCGGATCATCGTCGCGCAGAAAGCCCGCCACAGTCGCCAACGCGGCGCCATTCAGGCCAACCTGTACCAGCGTTTCAAAAGCTTGGTTCGCTACGGAGGCGCTTGAGGTGAAGCTCGGCAACAAGCCCTCGATTGCCGCGCCGATCGCGATACCCAGTGCAGTGTGCGTGACAGAGACTTGGATGGAGCGGCTCGTGCTCATGTGTAACTTGCTTGCTGTGAGGGTTCTAGAAATTTACACAAACTGGCCCCACGGCGCGGGCATGAAGTCTTTCACGGTCAGAAGGTCGCTTGCACTCTCCGGCCCTTGCTTGGGCGGGACGTCGTTGTCCGTGGCCATCGCCGACTCCCAGAACTCGTCGCTCCCGACGCGAAACTCGCCTGGATCCGTCGCTTTCCACCAGAACAGCATCTCGAGCGGATCCACCTTCTGCTCCGGGCAGGTGTTCACTACAAGCACCTCGTTGTCCTCCGTGTACGCGTCGATTATCTGGTAGAACGCCTCCTTCGTGAGGAAGTCTGCGAAGTCCTCCCAGAGCGCCTCGCGCTGCCGCTGCTGAATCGTCTTCATTATGAAGCAGTAATCGGTATTGCCGCGAATGACCGGGGTGATCGCCTTTGCGTACTGAGTCGTGATGAGAGTGAAAATTCGGTAGTGTCGGCCCGCGACGAAGAGCTCCATCAGGTTCTGGTCATACTTCAGGCGCTGGTCGCTGATCACGTCGTCGAGCAGCACGAAGAAGGGCGCAATTTTGTCCTTCTCCTCGTCGCTCAACCCGTTGTCGTTGAGCAGCTTCTTTTGCCGCTTAAACAGCGCGTCCAGGATCTCCGGCTGGTACGTAGGGTAGATGTATTTGGCGGGGATGTATTGGCGCCAAAACTTGTTGAGCTCGTCCGTCTGGCTGACGACAAGACCGGCCGGAAATTTGTCCTTCATGCGGTACATCAGATCCCGAAACACCCACGACTTCCCCGTGCGTCGTTTACCCACCGCGACCACGGTGCCGTCAAGCTTGATGTCTTCAGGATTGAATTCTTTCAGTGCCGGGAGCACTACCTCCGCGTACCGATCAGCCGATAGCACCGGCATCGTAGCGTTTCTACCATACGTGACGTTTCTACGCGCGCTCGGGTCGGCCGTGTCCCGGTCACTCTCTACACGCGGGTTCGTATCGCCGTTCTTTGTCGGAGCCTCTTCCTTGGGCACGCGCCCCTTCCCGCTCGAACTCGACGTTGGCGCCATGGCGTTTGGTCTCTAGTCAGAAAACTGACCAGTCGACTCAAACGTCGCCTGTGTGCACGAGTCGGAGTACGCCTTTCCAAATTCGTACTTCGTGGCCGCAAAGACGGGCACCGACGTCTTTGCCTCGAGCTGCGACCGCTGGCACACGACCGAGACGTCCTCGAACGACCAGTGGATGCCGAACTTGTCCCCGCCGACGCCGGTGTAAACTTGGTTCGCGTAGATCGTCGCGGCCACGACGTCGCCTGGTGCCACGACGCCGTTCGGTAGCACTGCACCCTCGTGGTCGCATATGTTGATAGCGCGCGCGTACTTACCGCCCATGCCGTCCCACGCGAACTTAGAAGTGGTCGTCTGTACAGAATGTCCGACCAGCTGTCCGGTCACCTTGTCGTACTTCGCACGGATCGTTCGGATCTGGAGCATCTTGACCTCCTCGCGCGAAAGGTTCTTTCTACCAAGAATCTTGAGCTGGTTGTTGTGAACGAAGTCCAGCAATTTGTCGTCAATGGCGTCCATCAACTCGGCAAACTGCGTGTACAGAGGGTTGTCGACCTCGTTGATCGCGCCATCGGTGAGGTCGAGGGAAAACTTTGCTTTGCTGATGTCGGTCGGTCCCCACATCGTACCAAAGTTGCCGTCACCAGTGACGCGTGGCCAGTTCGTCACGCACGCCGGGCTCAGCAGCGCAACCTCGGCACAGTTGGCGCCGACGACCATGTTGATCATCGGTTTGGCGTTACGATCCACGCCCAGCGAGAATCGGACCTCGTTCACGTCAATCTGTTCCCAGGGAATGTAGTTGCGGCGCGGGTTCATCGGAAGTAGCGAGCGGGGAGTGGTTGGAGACGAGTGCCCTGACTATGGGTCAGAAAATCCAGTGTGTCCACACTGGGGCTGTACTGGGGTGCATCGGACTCGACCGGCAGCCTCACGGGACCTCGGGAGGTGCTCGCTTGTACATGAGCAACAGGGGCAGCTCCATGAGCAAGTCCCATAATGTCGACCGCGGCCGAGTTGATAGTCGGCGTGCCGCGCCCGTAATGCGGCTTGAGACCGTCGTCGCGGCGCGGCGCGTCGTCGCCAGTGCACGGCGCGCTCGGCTCCTGTGCCAGTGAGCCGACGAACGGGGCGCGCAGGTCTGCGCGTGCCTGAAACTGCGGAATGCACACGCCAAAGCCAACTTGTGCCATGTGTGTACCTAACAGTCTCTATTTCACCGGACCTTAGAATTACTCGTTCGGGTCCCCTAGACGGCTCATGCAGTGGTGCTCGTACTTCGCGGGCATATGCTTGCCGCGCACACTGCACCAGTCGTGCATCCCCTCGTGTATGAGCGTGCCGACGATCTCCGGCGGCGACATCGGTACCCGCATGATATCGATGCGCACGCCGTCGGTTTGCCCCAGGATGCTGAGGTCCTCGTCGCTCAGTTTCGCGCGTCGGATGCGCCGGACCGCACCGGCATCGTCGAACTTCACTTGCTGTGGCTTGCACCGATACTTGCGCACCGCGTACCCACGGAACACCCGCTGCATTTGTGCGCTTGCCGACTCAAACTGGTGACCCGCCTGCCACTTTGCCACCGCGAGGCGTTGCTCCGTCACCGGCGTCGTCGCCCCCTCCGTCGGATACGTTGGATAGACGCATCCGCTTCGCAGGGGGAGAGAGTGACGCGTCGTCCTCATCCTCGTCTTGTGGGTCAGAAGAAGGCACGGGGTCGCCGAGCACCGCCGACTGCCAGAACGTGCAGTCCACGGACCGGTCGATGGCCTCGCCGAGCTCGTACTCGATCTTGTCTTTCTCGTCGCGGCTGAGCGGCGGCGGGTTCGAGGCCTGCGCCTGCATGGCCGCGTAGAACTGGCCGTAGTAGGTGAGCAGGAAGTCGAACACCTGCGGGTCACGCGTGACGCGGTAGACGACCATGCCCTCGGGCGCCCAGCACACGTAGTCGCACCACTCGCGGCCCGTGATCTCGAGGAGCGCGTTCACCTGCATGTAGTAGTGCGGCGGCACGGTCTTGTGCAGACGGCCACCTTTGCGGAAGTAGAAGGGGCACTTGACCTCGATCATGCCCTCGGTGCCAACGAACCCGTCAGGTGAGCCGGCGAGCCAGTCGTGGTGCGGGTGGATGTGCAGGCCCGTCGCCTGCACGAGATTGCCCGTGAGCGTCTGGTACGCCAGGATACCATTCGCCTCGTTGTCGTTTCCGTACTGCGTCGCCTCGTTGCCTTGAAAGCGCTCGACGCCCATCGCGCGCCGGTATGCCGCGGCGCGCGACACGTAGGACACTTGGCCGAGCGCCGCGCCGAGGTTCGACGCGGTGAGCTTGCCGCGGCGCGCGACGTGCCACGCCGGGGTGCGCTGCTGCAGACCAGACATCTCGAGTGTACCTTACACTCAGTATCAGAATTTCGGACGCGTTGTCATTCGTTCTCTTAACCACCCTCGAATTTCTTCTAATATGGGGGTAGTAAACATGACGTGGGGCTGGGCATCGCGAGGACCGATGAGTGCTTCCCAAGGCGGTGCACGCGGCACTCCCTCCGAAGCGGCGCGTACGCACGCATGGCCAAGTTACGAAGCAGAGTATCTTAAGCGGCGCTTAAAAACACCACATGACAGTAAGTACAACGGCGGCACGCTCGAAGGTAATGCGGAGGCGGTCTACCTGGACAAGGTCACCGAAAACTACAAATCAGAGGCCGATGAGTGTCTGAAAGCAGAGTTCAAGGACTGGTTGGAGGGTCGTCACGAGGACAATGTCTACCCTAGTGCATACATCAACGAACCCGGTGCACCAGTGCGCCGGTACACGTATCACACAGACATCCCCATTGACGCGAATGGGAAACAGTTGTTCGCGCCCGGTGACCCGGTGCGAAACGGACAATGGCAGCCGACGTGGTGGGGAAAGGACAGCCTGACACACCTCCCAGGCGTGAGGGAGTTCCTGCGCGGTGAGCGGCAGGCGGGGTGGGATAGCGAGTTCCAGATGAACATGCTCGCCGAACACGGTCCGCAAAATGTAAAGGAAGCGTGGCAGTATTTCAAGCATTGGGTCAAGAAGCGGCCAGTGAGCGATGCCGATTGTGATGCTCTGGGCGACATGCAGAACGCCGGTTGGGCAACGGAAGAGATTGACAATGCAAGTCGCTTCGGCACGATGCCGCACCACATGCGAGCGCGGCCGTCGATAGCGCAGCAGGATCCGCCGAAGGAGGCGGATGTGCAGGACGCGGCGACCGCGGCGGCGGCGGCGGCGACGGCGGCGGGGAACGTGAACCTGGGGGCGGGGGCTGCGGCGGCTGCGGCGGCGAATTTTGATAGGGCAGAATCGTTGGCGCAGAACGCAATTCGAGTTGTGAACGGCGAAGCGCCCATCCCTATCGATGACAATTCGAGTTATGATGAGGGTGGTGACTGGTCGGGTGATGATGAGTCGATGCCGACGGTCGATGCGGCGAATCCGGCCCCTCGGGGTGTGGCGCGGGGGAGTGGCGCCGCGTTCGAGCAAGAGTTGCAGAACAAGAGAAAAGCAGGGCCGCGTTCATATGCCGACTTTCCCGCTATGCCAAACCAGGGGCAGAAGCGGCGGAATCCAGATGATGTCAGTGGCGCGCCTTACGGGCGGCAAACGAAGAAGGCTTCTTTCTGACACTTCAGAGTAGGGCGTGAGCATGGACCCCTTCTTGCAGGCCAAGTACAAGCGCGGCGGCGTGCCGTGGGGGGCGTCGACCCGCCCGTACCTGGAGCAACTGCTGCAGAAAACCGGCGTCCTGCCGCAGCGCGACTCGCGGGCGTTCGAGCGCGCGCTCGAGTACCGGCGGCGCGAGATCGACGAGGGGCGGCAAACGAAGAGCGAGCGCGACGAGCTCGCTAAGCTCCTCGGCGCGAACACCGACCGCCTCGCGCAATCGACGGCGACGATCCGCAAGCTCGCGGAACAAAATTCCAAGCTGCAGCTCGACTATGAACGTGCCGTCGCTGACCGCGACTCTCGCGACCGGAGCGGTCCTCTACCACTGGCTGAAACCGATGAACGCGCAGCAAGTCGCACAGACGAGCCAGTCGCCGGGGTGGGGGGGCTGCAACGCGAAGTACTGCGACATGGACCAGACGCAGGTGGACCGCGCGGTGAACACGACGCTGAGGGACGACACGCTGGGGGGACCGACGCTAAGGGGAGCGAGCCAGTACGTGGCGGAGACGTACCGGAGGGAGGCGAGTGAGCACCCGGGCGTGCACCTCGTCGCACACACGGTGATGTGAGTCGCACAAATTCTGAATGTAAGGGTAGCACTCGGCTAGGCCACAAAATGCCGCAACTTCAGCTCAACTCCGGTCCACAGGACGCGCTCCTGTACGACAACACTCGCTCGTACTTCACGAACGTCGGCTACGTGCGCACCTCGAACTTCCAGCTCGAGCTGCGCGACATCGACGCCCAGAACTCGGCGAGCCTCGGCTCGACGATGCAGTTCGTGATCCCGAAA
>MDSV01067112.1_pt1 | contig 10403 bp, 9 predicted proteins | sample 810851 | NCBI WGS metagenome assembly MDSV01 (sample SAMN05326640, study PRJNA326480) | marine metagenome | isolation source: seawater | place: Atlantic Ocean: North East | collected 2012
GATATTCATACCAGTACCACCAAAAACTTCTTTTGCAATTACTATTGAAAAAATAGTGGCCATTGCTACCTGCCATAGGGGGATATTAGGTGGCATAATTAGTGGGATTAGCATCCCTGTAACAAGAAAACCTTCATTAATAGGATGTCTTCTTATTGTTGAAAATACAACTTCTACCAACCCACCTGCTAAATAAGAGACAAGTACAATTGGTAAAACTTGTTTGGATCCAATAAAAATTTTATCAATTAAAGTACCCTCTTCTCCTATCGCAAAATAGTGTTGGTGTCCTACATTCCAAATACCAAAAAGTAAACAAGGAATCATAGCTATTACAACAGTCATCATCAACCTCTTTAGGTCAATAGCATCTCTTATTTGAGCTCCTTTATTTGGTGTTACCTCATTTGGAACAAATAAGAATGTTTCTCCTGCCTCAAACAGATAGTGAAACTTTTCTAGCTTACCACCCTTCTGAAACATTGGTTTTTGCTTATCTAATATTTTTCTTAAAAATTGCATTAGTCTTCCATTAATAAATTTAAACCTTTTCTTAATAATTTCTGGAGCTCATTCTTTGATACATCTACGAATTCGCACAGGGCGATGTCCTCTTCGATTAACTCATATATTCCAAGTTCTTCCATCTCATCATAGTCATTTGCTAGAATTGCTTTAAACAGAAATGTTGGAAGAATATCCATTGGTAAAACTTTTTCAAAAACACCTGTCTGTACAAATGCTCTCAACTCTCCATTTGTATTAGTATCTAAAATGTATTCGTTTTTTTTTGGTTTCAAAAAAGACAGCAAGCCAAATGCTCTCTGAAAACTTAATTTATTGGCAACTGGCATTATCCAACCTAGGAAAGAGTGATTATCTCCCTCAGGTAAGACAGATATCATATTATCATAAAAACCTAAATAACCATTAAATCCAATTGAATGTCCTGTAAGTACATTACCAGAAATGACTCTACAATTATTCTCATTTACTTTTTTAAGCATAGAACTAACATTAATGCCATAATTACATTTATAAAATTTTGGATTAACAACTTCTGAACCAACTACACAGATTTTTCTAGAGGAGTCATACCTTCCCTCTATGAATAACCTACCAATCTCAACAAGTCCCTGAGGTGTAGTTGTCCATACAACATCTCCTTTATTTATAGGTTCAATATGATGAATTTGAATACCAACATTACCTGAAGGGTGAGGACCTGAAAATAAATTATTTTGACAACCATCAAAACTAAACTCAGAGAAAGTATCAGAATTATGATTAAGATGTATTTTCCCTTCAGTCAACATTTGAACAACCTTTATACCTATTTTAATAAATTCTTTATCTTCTGCGTAAACATAAGAGTAGTTAGGAGAAAGGGGATTGGTATTAAAAAAAGAAATAAAAATTGATTTTGGTGAAAGTTTAGGATCGGCAACCATACCAAATGGTCTCTGAATTAAGTTAGGCCATATACCAGAACTGCATAAATTATTTATGATTTCTTCTTTAGATAATTGATCTATATCAGATTCATTATACTTTTTAAATTTTATAAACTTATTAACCTTATCTGGTAATATCCTTATTTCTTCAAGTCTTCTCTTCTCACCTCTTACAATTTCAACAACTTCACCACTTACAGGAGATGAATACATTACACTCTCGGATAATTTATCAAATAAGATAGGTGTTCCAGATCTAACCTCGTCTCCTTCTGAAACTAGTAGTTTAGGCCTTGTTAAACCGATAAAATCTGTTGGTTTTAATGCGTATGAACTTGGAGCTTGAAATTCGGATATTTCTTCAAGTGCTGATCCCTTTAGTTTGATATCAAATCCTTTAGTAAGATTAATTTTAAGAGACATTTAAGCTAATAACAAGTTCAATTCGCGACAAAAATAAGACTAAAAAATCTATTTCTTAATTTTTTTTTGATAAATAATTAAGAAAATTTTTTCTCTATAAAATTAATGATTTTATCAACCTGTTCACTGATTTCAAGATCTGATGTATCTAGTATAAAAGCATCATCTGCTATCCTTAATGGACTATCTTTTCTGGTCGAGTCTTGAACATCTCTTTTTTCTAAATTTTCAATAACATCACTGTATGTTATTTCAGGATTTTTAATTTTCATCTCATTAAATCTCCTCTTTGCTCTCACCTCAATATTTGCTGTCATAAAAACTTTAACTTCGGCATCAGGAAAAACTACTGTAGTAATATCTCTTCCTTCAACAACAATATCTTTATCATTTCCAAATGCCTTCTGTTTATTTACTAAAAATTTTCTAAGAGAAGAATTTGAACTAAATAAAGAAACATTATTGGAAACATCATCAGATCTAATATCCGACTCCACATCATTATTATTTAAAAAAATATGTTGTTCACCTTCAACATATTTAAAATCAATTTGTATCTCTTTTAGAGCATTATTTATTTTAATATCTTGTGAAGGAGTGACATTCTTATTCATAAAATATAATGTAACAGCCCTGTACATTGCTCCAGAATCTAAATATTTAAATTTTAAATATTTAGCCAGCAACCTAGATGTAGTACTTTTACCACATCCTGAGTGACCATCAATTGCAATAATAATATCTCTAATCATAACTTTTCTCTTTAATTAAAGTACCTCTTCTGTTATACTGAAACCAAGATCCAACCTTTTCGTCATTTCTATACCTACCTCTCTGTGAAATTTTTCCATTAGAGTGAAACTCAACAAAAATACCCTCTAATTTCCCATCTAAATAATTACTTTTTGAAAAGATATCTCCATTATCGTAATAATCAATTAACTCACCTTCACCACCTATAAAAGTACTATTTGATATTATTTTACCGTCTAGCAACTTAAACTCTGACACATTAATTAATCTACCTAAATTATATATTTCTTCTTGTTTTACTTCACCATTAATATTAAATCTCCCCCAAATACCATCTTTTAACCCATTAACATATTCACCAATCTCATCTAACTCACCACCTTCAAAATAACTGATCCACTTTCCTGACTCAAAACCATTTATAAATTTACCTTCAGATAATATATTTCCAGATTTATGAAAATACTTCCAGTCTCCGTTTTGATAATCGTTAACGTATCTTCCTATTGAGAATACTTCTCCATCCTCATTATATGTTTCCCAAAGACCTGTTTTTAAATTGTTTAGAAATTCTCCTTTTACACTTAGATATCCATAAGGTAGATACTCTTTATATTCACCATGCATTAAATTATTTTTATAATTATATGACTTAGCAATTCTTTCGCTAGGATAAAATTCTTTAAAATTTCCATTCTTTATCCCATTAGTGTAGTGCTCTTCTTTTTTAATTGAGCCGTTATTTTCATAATAATATACCCACTTAGAGTGAGGTAGATCATTTTTGTATCTTTTCTCAAATGATTTCCTTCCGTAGGGTCCGAACTCAGTCCATACACTATCTTTTAACCCTAAATTATAGTGTCCTTTCAAAGCAATTTTTTCATTAAAATAAAACTCATAATATTCTCCATCAATCTTATTATTAGTATAAAATGCTTTACTTATTGGAGTTCCAAACTTGTCATATGAGATAAAATCTCCATCAAGTCTACCTTTAATATTATAATTAGATACTTCTTTTATTTTTCCATTAGGGTGATAATATAACCAAGTTTTATATCTTTTTCCATCGAGCATCTCACCAGCTGTCTCCTCAACTCCATCTTTATAAAATGTTTGCCATATTTTACTTTGTAAGTTATTCTTAAAAAAACCCGAAACTTTGAGTTGTGAGTTATCATAATACTCTACAAAAATACCATCCAATTCACCTTGATCATTATAATTATAATATGCCATTAGGTTGCCGTTTTTAAAAAATATATACCATTTTCCAATTGGAGTTATTTTATCAAATCTACCTTTTACTCTTATATTTCCTTCCTTATCTTTAGATACGTATTCTCCATCAGATAACTTCTCTCCAGATTTATAAATTTTTAGTACTTCAGGATCGGAAATTGGTATATATAGTTTTTGCGAAAAACTATATGAAGTAAAAAGAAAACAAATAAATACTAAATTTAATAATCTCACCATCTTATAAGTGCTGAAGCCCAAGTAAAACCACTACCAAAAGCAGCTAGACATACTAAGTCTCCATTTTTAATTTTTTTATTTTCTAATGCTTCAGAAATTGCAATTGGAATTGAAGCAGCCGTAGTGTTACCATATTTCATTATATTATTAAAAACTTTATCATCTTCCAAATTCAACTTTTTTTGTAAGTACTTACTAATCCTAAGGTTTGCCTGGTGAGTTATTAAAATGTCAATATCCTCTGTTTTATAATTTGAAAAATTTAAAGCTTCATTGATCACCTCTTCAAACCTTAACACAGCATTCTTAAAAACAAAATTACCGTTCATATTTGGATAGAATCCGATATCACTATTACTAGAATTATTAATAATTTTATCAACCCAGAATGTAGTAGAAGGTTGTATTACAGCTAGTTCTTTAGCATATTTTCCTTCTGAATGAAGGTGTGTAGATAAAATTTCTGATTTATCGTTACTCTTAGAAATAATTGCTGCACCTGCTCCATCCCCAAATATAACAGATACAGATCTTCCTCTCGGTGACTTATCCAATGCACCTGAGTGGATCTCACTACCAACCACTAAAATATTTTTATACATTCCAGATCTTATGTATTGATCAGCAATAGATATCCCATAGATAAAACCTGAGCACTGATTTCTAATATCCAATGCACCCACCTCTCTAATATTTAAATTATTTTGAATTAAAACACCACAACCAGGGAAATAATAATCGGGACTTAAGGTAGCAAAAATTATAAAGTCTATTTCCTCCTTAGAAATTTTTGCGTTTTTAATAGCAATTTCAGAGGCATAAGTACCCATTTGAGAGGTTGTCAAATCATTGTCCACCCATCTCCTTTCCTCGATACCTGTCCTCTCTTTGATCCATTTATCATTTGTATCCATTATATTCTCCAGGTCAGTGTTTTTCACTACATTTCTAGGAACATAAAAACCTACTCCTTTAATTTTAGATTTTGACATATATCAAAACTAGATATTTTTTTTAATCAAAAAGAGAATAATTCCCATATTGATTTAGATTTTCTTTTGCTTCAATAACTGTTTTGTCAAAAAGAGACTTTTTTTCAAAATACGGAGATATTGAATAGTTATTAAAGTCAGAGAATCTAAATGGTGACATAAAAGATAAGGTCTTATTAAAGTTTGATCTTTTGTCAAACCATATGTCAAAATACCTTGAGTCAAATATCAAAGGTGAATAGTTTGTGTACTTCCTCCATTTTATATCAGATTGTGTAGTTAAAAATGTAAAGTAATAAAATGAATTTCCTGATAGATCCTCATACTTCTCTTTAATTCCAGCACAATACATTAATTTATCTTTCTGAAATGAGAAATAATAAGGTATTTTTTCTTTTTTATTAATTTTTTTCCAAAAGTAAAAGCCATCACATGGTACTAGGCACCTATCAAATTTGAATTGATTCAATAGTATATTACTTTTTTTTATTTTAGATATATCTATATTAACCAACCTCTTAGCAAGAGATTTATTATTAGAAAGCAATGGGTTAGATCCCCATAATGTTTTAACTATTTTTTTCTTATTGATATCAATTATTGGAAGCTCCAAAGTTGGGTGAGCATTATACATTGGCCTCAAAATAGTAGTTTCATCTACTAAAAATTCAGATATTGAATTAGTATTTATTAGTGAGTATCTATCTATCATTCAATAAAAATAATAATTTTCTTATGTTAATCTTAATAACAAATTTTAATTTAAATTTGATCAAAAATTTCAAATGGCCGAAATAATTAGAATGCCAAAGATGAGTGACACAATGGAAGAGGGTGTCATTGCTGGATGGCTTAAGAAAGTTGGTGATGATATAAAATCAGGAGATATATTAGCTGAAGTAGAAACTGATAAGGCAACAATGGAACTGGAGTCGTATGATGATGGATTTCTTCTACATATTGGTGTAAATGATGGTGATTCTGTACCAGTTGATGGTGTTATAGCAATAATTGGAGAAAAGGATGAGAACATTGATGAAGTTTTAAAGGATATTTCAAATGAAAAAAATACCTCCGAATTAGAAGATGAAAATCCGCAGGAAATTGAAGATATTGAAGAGGAAAAAGAAGAAAAATTTGAAGAGGTAAAAGAAGAAAAGGTTGAAGAGCAAAAAGAGGAAGGAAATTCTAATAGTAAAATTGATACAATTGATGTGAATTTCCCCAAAGATGAGTCTAGGATAAAGGCATCTCCTCTTGCAAAAAAATTAGCTGAAGAAAAAGGAGTTGATATATCAAAAGTTAAAGGTTCGGGGGAAGGTGGTAGAATAATTAAGGAAGATATTAAAAACTTTAAACCATCAGATAGTTCTCAGACAGAAATAATAAAATTACCTCAAATTCATTCTAGTGAATCTTATGATGAGGTCCCTGTTTCTCAAATGAGAAAAACAATATCAAAAAGACTTGCTGAAAGTAAATTCTCTGCACCGCATTTCTATCTTACGATGGAAATTAATATGGATAACTGCATCGAGGGAAGAAATAAAATAAATGAAACTTCTGATGTTAAAATATCTTTCAATGATATCATAGTAAAGGCTTGTGCTGTAGCCCTTAGGAAGCACCCCATGGTTAATGCAAGTTATCTTACTGATAAAATGAGAATTAATCATCATATACATATTGGGGTTGCAGTAGCTGTTGATGATGGATTACTAGTACCAGTTATAAAATTTGCAGATAATAAATCATTGTCTCATATATCTTCCGAAGTTAGAAATCTTGCTACAAGAGCTAAAAATAAAGACCTTCAACCATCTGATTGGGAAGGTAATACTTTTACTATTTCTAACCTTGGGATGTTTGGGATTGAAGAATTTACTGCTATAATTAATCCAAATGATGCATGTATATTAGCTGTCGGAGGAATTAAAAATACACCTATTATTAAAAATGATGAAATTGTTGCAGGAAATGTAATGAAAGTTACACTTTCATGTGATCATAGAATAGTTGACGGTGCAATTGGTTCAGCTTTTCTCAAGACACTCAAAGAACTTATAGAAGACCCAATAAAAATTTTAGTATAGATGTCAAAAATTAAATCTACAACAGTATGTGCTGTCCTTAAAGATGGTAAAGTTGCAATTGGAGCAGATGGTCAGGCAACAATGGGAAATACGGTTGCAAAAAGTAATGTTAATAAAATTAGAGTTCTTCTTGAGGGAAAGATATTAGCTGGTTTTGCAGGATCAACTGCAGATGCTTTCACCTTAATTGAGAGATTCGAAGAAAAACTAAGTAAATATGGCGGAAATATGAAAAGATCTGCAATCGAATTAGCCAAAGACTGGAGAATGGATAGATACTTAAGAAGACTTGAGGCGATGATGATAATAGCTGATAATAAACAGATTCTTATTGTTTCAGGAACTGGCGATGTTATTGAACCGGATAATAATATAGCAACGATAGGATCAGGTAGTATGTATGCTCAAGCCGCAGCTATTGCATTAAAAGAAAATAATCCAAAACTATCTTCAGAAGATATAGTAAAGAAAAGCTTAAAAATTGCAGCGGATATATGTGTTTATACTAACCACAATATTATCATTAAAAAAATTTCTTAGTTCTCAATATCAATTGAACCTTGACCATTTGTTGCTTCCCAAAAATTATATAGTGATGACCCATCGTCACCTTTCTTTGAAAACCATTCAGCGGTCGCATCTACCCTATCCCACTCATCTTCTGTTAATGGTGAGTCTGTAATTACAATAGAAAGTATTTTAAAGTTTTTCTGTGAATCATTTGAATTAGGAATTCTTTTCCCTAAAAGACTTTCTAGGGATGATGAATTATGAGTAACTCTATTATTAGCAGAAAAAATAAACCTATTTTCATTAACTGAAAATGAAGTTATATCTGTAAATACATCAAAATCTGATACTTGCGAAGGGGATATCATTCCCATAAGGTATAATTCTAACTCATTAAATGGCACTCCATTTCCACCATTAGCAAATCCTCCAAAACTATTTACAGTGTAAGAATTCCCTCCATTTTCAATTAGTGTATTTTGGTCGAAACCACCAAGTTGACCCCTTGAACTTCCACCCGTAAAACCCCAGTGAGGTTTGTAATTGAAAGAACTGATATTATTCCCTGGGCCATCTATATAGTGTGAATCAATACCAAAATTAGCCCAATTATGTGCTAATTCATGCAGAGCAGGTCCACCACGCAAATACTCCAATCCTGTAAGTTGCATAATAGCTTTTAATTTACCTGAAGAACCATACTGTGTTGAGTAATCGTAAATACCTTGACCAGTTCCCTCAACATTATTTGAAACACCAATTAACTTCCCATAATAAGATAAATTTTCAGGGATACTCGGTTCATTTAATATAAAAAATATGAAATCATACTTATCAGCATATTTTTTATAAATATCATTTGTAAGAGATGTTCTTTTTTCAGAATTGGTAAACTCATCATTATCTACCCAATTTTTATATTCATTTTTGGTCATAAGAAGTGATGAAACTCTATTATTTGAATGAGCTATAATCTCATGATCTGTCAATGCATCTGGATCAACTAATGATTCACCATCTTTTGAGCAGGATATCAATATTACTATTAACAATATGTATATCAATAAATTTTTCATTTGATAGATTAATATTATAATTCTCTTACCCAGATATTCCTATAACTAACTTCATTGCTATGATCTTGTAATTTGAGAGGTAGCTTTGAAGGGTGCGCCTTATATTCAGGGTACCCAATATATTTGACATAACCTTGAATTTGGACATTATTTTGAACTAAAACTCCATTATGAAAGACAGTTATGTATGCAGGAGACTCTAAATTTCCTTTTTCAGAAAAAACAGGAGATTTAAATATTATGTCATATGATTGCCATTCTCCTGGCCCCTTAGAAGCATTAACCAAGGGAATATGTTGCTTATAGACACTAGCAGCCTGTCCGTTAGAATAGGTTCTATTTTTATATGAGTCTAAAACTTGTATTTCGTAACCTGAATCACCAGGTGATTTTGGGTCTTCCATAAAATAAACACCACTATTTCCCCTATCCTGACCACTACTACTAATTTCAGTTGGTGTTCTAAATTCCACATGCAACTGACAGCTCCCAAAAGATTTTTTAGTTAATATATCACCAGAACCAGGGTTGACAGTAAAATAGTCGCCTTCAATAACCCATTTAGCTTCCTCTCCATTTTTATGAACCCACTCATCTAAATTATTACTAGAAAATAATACTATGGCATCGGAAGGGGCCTCACTAAAAGTTTTACCAGGATTAACAGCAACGGGTTCAGGATCCCAAATTTCAGTCACTTTTGGTTCTACTTCTTTATCCTGGAAAGCAGACTCAAGTTCCGATTGGGATGCACAAGGAAAAAAGGATGTCTTCCCATCCTCATCTTTTGAAAAATAGCCATCACAATTTAATATTTTAGAGTAATATAATGCCTCATCTTTACTTGAAAATCCTTTAAAATCTGATTGAAAATTTATAATTGTGTATAATAGTAGAAGTGATATCATTTTTTGTAGTTTAGTTTATTAATTTAAATATAGAAAATTGCAATTATTTTACCTAGAAAATATAAAGTCAGATTATTTAGAAGGTTCTGAATACAATCACTGCTGCAATGTATTGAGAAAAAATCAAGGAGATAAAATCTCAGTTACTGATGGAAATGGAAATCTTTACTCAACAGAAATAGAAAAAATTAAAAACAAAAAAGTTTATCTTCATAATTGGGTGAAAACTTTATCGAAAAAAAAACAAAATAATACATGTGTAGCAGTTGCTCCTCCAAAAAGTTATAACAGATTAGAGTGGATGGTTGAAAAGCTAACAGAAATTGGAATTAGTAAAATCATCTTTATTATTACTTCGAACTCAGAAAGAAAAAAAATTAGAAAAGAAAGATTAGAAAAGAAAATGATTTCAGCGATGAAACAATGTAACTCACTATTTAAAACTAAAATTGATGAAATTTATAATTTAGACTTATTTTTAAAAAAATTTAAATTCAAAAATAAATTTATTGCTGATATTGAATCATCATCGATAAACATTAAAGAAAAAAATAAAGGTGATTCCATAATTGCAATAGGCCCTGAAGGTGATTTTACTTCTGTAGAAAAATCACTTCTTTTTGAAGAGGGTTATAAAAAAATATCTCTAGGGAATATGATACTAAGAACAGAAACTGCGGCAGTGGTTGGAGGTTTTTTATTAAAAAACAAA
>MDSV01094188.1_pt1 | contig 10403 bp, 4 predicted proteins | sample 810851 | NCBI WGS metagenome assembly MDSV01 (sample SAMN05326640, study PRJNA326480) | marine metagenome | isolation source: seawater | place: Atlantic Ocean: North East | collected 2012
ACTTTTGGTGCATCAATGAGGCAAACAACAGAAGAAGATAGGCAGAAGTTCTTTGCAGAAAACCCACACGCAGCACAATTAGTAAATCTCAAGGATCAGATAGAATTAGATAATTTAGGTGCTGATATATCTGCTAGTGCCAAAATGAAGGGTGGTGGTTTAGTTCCTGCATTTGCTGGTGGTGGTTTAGTTGACTGGTGGAATAAAGGAAGGAATGTAAGAGTGCCTAATGAAAATACGACACGTTTCTTTGGTAGGAATGGATTAATGGCAGACGATGCTGCACAACTTACCAGAAGTGATAAAGCATTTTCTCAAGGTACAAAAGGATTAAAGTCTTTACGTCCTTTGAAAGCTTTTCTTGATCCTAAAATGAGATCAACTGGTCCTACTCCTGCCATACGTCAGACATTTGAACGTCCTGTTAGGGCATTAAGGGATCTAGGTGCAGTAAAAGGAGGAGGACTTGGATTATTTCTTAATGAATTGATGAATCCTGCACCATTAGCAGATGGAACATTAAAAGGAAAGGAGTTTAATAAAGGTGGTTACACAGGCCCAATGACAACTCCAAATATTAAAGCACCTGTTGGTCAACCTACTATGTCTGCTCCAAAGGTTACTGTTCTACCTTCAAGAGAGTCTATTAATAATCAATCAGAGGGACAATATGGTTCTGGTGTATCTAAGATACCTCAGTTTAATGTTGGCAGTGGTTCTTCAAGAAAGAAAAAGCAATTGGGTATAACAGTATAAGATGAAAATATTACAATCACGACCAGATACTGCAAAGATTAATGGAGAACCTGTGAAGGGTAATCTTTTAAAGATTAAAAAATCTGTTATAAGAGTTGATAAATTCTTAAAGAAAGATCTTACAAAGTCGCAAAGAGAATCTGAAAAGTTAAGAAGGAGTATAGAAAAAAGTAGTAGATTAAAAAAAGAAAAAAGAGTAGAGACGAAAGATAATGATACCAAGAAAGCATTTGTAGGAAAAGTTCGTGTTCCTAGTCTAGGTATCTTTGGATCTTTAAAGAAATTTATTGGTACAGTTGTATTAGGATTCTTTGCAATTAAATTGATACCATTATTACCTAAGTTAATTCCTATTGTTAATGGACTGGGTAAGTTTGTTAACTTTATTATTGGTATTGGTGGCCGATTCCTTAATGGGTTTATATCTTTGGTTGACTTTGGTGTCAGAGCTGGTGATGCTACAATTGGATTCATTAAAAATATTGGTGGAGAAAAGACTGCTGAAGTATTCTCAAAATTTGGTGGTGCTCTTTCTGGATTGCTTGATGCTGCTATTTTAATTGGAACATTAAGTCTATTTGAGTCTGGTCAAGACTATATGTTTGATCAGAAAAATAGAAAACCAAAAGGTCCGAAGGGTCGTGGACCATTAAAAGGTGTAAAAAGATCTCTCAGAAGGACATCTTTAAGAACTATTGGAAAGACTGGTACTAAAACTTTAGGTAAATTTGGCAAAGCAGGTCCGTTAGCAGCAATATTTACTGCGTTCGACTTTATGGGTCGGAAATCAGAAGGACAAAGTAATTTGCAAGCAGGTCTTGGTTCGGGAAGTAGTCTTGCAGGATATGCTGCAGGTGCTAAGATTGGTGCATCTATTGGTACTGTTGGTGGCCCACCAGGTATTTTGATTGGTGGTCTGGTTGGTGGTGTTATTGGTTCTTTTATTGGTTCAAGTATTTCTGATAAAGTAACTGGTGCAGATAAAGTACAAGGAAGAAATGAAGGTGGTCTTGTAAAAAGAAAAGAACAAGATAGGTTTAAGAGTAAAGAACAAACAATGAAAGTTGGAGGATCAATTTCTCCAATTAAATTTGATTCTACTACAGAAAAAATATTTCCTAATGATGTTGATGGTATGCCTGAGAGTGGGAAATATATTAGTAATTCATTTAAAGATGTAAGTAAGACATCTTTCCTTGGACCTTTGATGGGACTATCATATAAGATGTTAACTGGTCAGGGAATGTCTAATGATGAGTTTGAAGTTGCAAGTAATAATCTAAAAGCATCAGCAAAATTTGGATTCTCTCCAGAGATGTTGAAGAAATCATTTACAGATGCTTCTGGAAAGGTTGCTGGTGTAAGATCTAGTACGGAAATGCCACCAACTCCAAGACCACCTAAATGGGTAACTGGTATTCTTGATGTTTTTGGGTTTAAAGACGATGGTAGGAGAACTCTTGCATCTACAAAAGAGTTAGAATTTTTAAGAGGGTTGGTAAAGAATTTTTTAATTATTATTGGTATAGTTGTGGCAGTTATGGCGGCGGTGGGTGGTGCTGCTCTTCTTGGATATTTTAATCCTGCTGTAGCAGCATTTGTTGCAAAGATACTTAAGTTTTTGCCTATGGTTAAAAAGACTACAGATGTTTCAAAGGTTGGGAAGATTGTAAAACTTAAGAACCTTAAGATAAAACCTTTAAGATTTAAAGAACCAGTTAAGTCTACTGTACGAACAAGAGTTCAATTAGAAAATACAATGGATCCTTTGAGGTCGAGATCTGTTGGTGAAGATGTAGTGGGAAATATTCTTAATAATGTGGGTATGGGGATTAAATCTCCCGTTCCTACTGGATTAACAAAAACTCCAATTAAAAAAGTTTTTGGTCAAAAAAGTCCTGTTCCTACTGGAGTAACTCCTAAATCAATATCTACTTCGATTAACAATCCACTTCTTCAAACTACTAAGAAATTCAGTATTAAACCTTCTACATTATCTCCAAGACCTGCTACTACTGGTGCTGGATCTAATGTTACTGCTAATATTACTCCTAGGCCAAATGGAGGATTCCTTAAGTTTAGTAAACGGGCAAGTCGTATAAAGAGAAAATCAGAATTTAGATCCAGAACAAATGATAGCATTAGAAAAATTGATACTAGAGATACTGATAGGTTGATACAAGATATTTCAAAAGATCCTATGAATACTGCTGTAAGAACAGGAATTGAAAGACAAACTGGAGCAATAACTAGAGAATTTACAAAACCACAACGACCTTCAGGAACTCAAACAATGACTCAAGATGGTCTTGAAAAACTAGCAAGACAACTTGGATTGGGTAAGAAAACTCTCCAACAAAATTTTGGAAGAAAAATAAAAAAATCAACTTCAACAGAAGGAGATGTTCTTAATACTCCAAAGAATTTTGATGCTTTAGATAGAACATTTGGATCAAGGACTGGATTTAACTTAGGTGGTTTTGTACGAGGTGCAGGTGGAACTGATATGATCCCTGCAAGACTTACAAGCGGTGAGTTTGTTATCGATAAGGATTCTACTGACTATCTTCGTGCAACAATGCCTGGGTTCCTTGCAGGTATCAATAAGGCAAAGTATGATGATGTTCTTCCTGTTCTTCAATCTTATGCATCATATGAGAGTGGGTTTGGTGGCCAAGATATTGTTGTTGTTGCTCCTACCACAGAAATAAATAATGTATCAGGACAACAGATGGCAAGTGCTCCTATGATTACTGCAGGTGGATCAGGAGAAGATCCGTTTGAGATACTAGCAAAGGGTTAATAATATGGCACATAAAATAATTTTAGGAAAAAGTTCAGAAGCAGCATCAATTAAAACTGTTTCTATTGTATCTAATAAAGATCAATCAAGACAAGTTGATTTAGTTAATGGTGTTACTATACTTCAATACCATGAAAGTATTTTATCCGAGACAATATCAGTCAATTTAACTTTTGTTGATGCAGGATATGCAATTAAATCGGAAGAGGATAATGCATTAACTACAGCAGTTGAGGGCCTTCCTATAGTTGGAACGGAAACAGTTAAGATTACACTTGAAGATAATAATGAACATGAACTTGAATTAGATCTTTATATTAATAAGGTTACTCCATTAACTGAAACGTCCACAGTGAATACCTGTAATCTAGAATGTGTATCTAAAGAATTTCTTTTAAATGAAAAGATAAGAGTTAATACTAGGTTTGATGGTAAAATATCTGATCATATTAAGAAAATTATTCAAGATACTCCAGAGTATTTTACTACCGAAAAGGAAATTGATATAGAAGATACGGATAATAATTATAATTTTTGTGGTAATAATAGAAAGCCTTTCTTTACTCTCAATGCATTATCTAAGAAGTCTGTACCATCAGGCAAACTTGGGAAGAGTGCAGGGTTTTTCTTTTGGGAAACATCAGAAGGATTTCATTTTAAATCTATTGATACCTTGATGGATCCAGAAAAAAATCCGATTAAAATGTCTCTTCTATATGATAATACTCCTGACGGTAAAGGTGCTGCTCTTCCTCCAGAGTATGATATGAAAGCACTTGAATATTCTGAAGATAATACTACAAATATTAAGAATAAGTATACGATGGGTGCTTATTCCACAAAAATAATTACTTTTGATCCATATAGTTGTGAGTATAAAATTACAACTAGAACAGTAAAGGATGATGCTACTAAAGTTAGTGAAGGTGTTCCTGAAGATGAAGGATCTGAAAAGAATTTAACAACTGGTGGTGAGGAACTTCCTGTATTGAATCCAATATTTGATAGAGAAGGTTTGGATAAAGAATATAGTCGTACTACTTATTATGTTAATGATACTGGTACACTTCCTACAGGATCTGGATTGGGTAAAGAACAACAGCAACTAGACAAGTCACAAGATCCTAATTTTGTTCAGTCACAGATTGTCAATCAGTCAATAAGGAGGTATAATCAATTCTATGCTTCCAAAGTTACAGTCACACTACCAGGAGATTTTTCACTTCATGCAGGAGATGCAATTTTTGTAGATGCACCAGCTGTAACTGCAGAAAAGAAAGGTGAAGTAAACAAGCGAACTGGTGGTCTATATATTATAACTGATCTTTGTCATTATGTTTCATCTGATGGAACTTATACAAAGTGCAATTTAGTAAGAGACTCTTTTGGTAGACAAGGTACACCATTAAAAGGTTAAAAAACTATGACTATTAAACACGATTTAGATCACGAGGTCTACATTGACCCCAAAGATGGTAAAGAACATACTAATCATGGTATGCATGAGTACAGTAAAGAAGACTTAGAGAATGTTCATGCTGATTATGATGTATATCATAAGGATGATAAAGTAGATACGAATGAAGGTAAGATAAATGACTACCATACACGGCATGAGGATAGTCATCTAGAAGTTTATTGTGATAATCATCCTGATGCGGATGAGTGTAAGGTATATGACGATTAATGGTAGCAGATTCAAGTTTATTTAATCCAGAGGTATTTGGTCAGGGGTTCATGTGGCAAGGTCAAATTGCCGATGATTCTTCGTGGCGAGATAACATAGAGACTGGTAAATTTGAGAATAAAGATACAAGTAAGGGGTGGGGTAGAAGATATAAAGTAAGAATCATGGGCATCCATGACAAGGAAGAGGAATCAATTAGTTCTGATCAACTTCCTTGGGCTCAAGTATCTTACCCCATCACTGCTGGTGGTGGTCAGGCAGGAGCATCTATGACTCCTAATCTCCGTCAGGGGATGTTTGTTTATGGGTATTTTCAAGATGGTCCTGAACAACAAGTACCCATTATCACTGGTATTTTAGGACATAATGCTCCTACAGTATTGAAACAAAAGATAGGTGAAACAGATTCTAACTTTGCACCGACTAGTGGATACGCAGAAGGAAAAGTACCAAAGACATATAGAACTAAAGAAGTTGTTCCAAAGTATGATCAGGTAACATCTAAACCAAAATCAAAATCAGTAGAACAAGATGCTGCAACCCTAGATTCTCTAGGAAAAGGCCAAATGAATCCGTTTGGATTGCGGAAAGATTTTACTGCAACTATAGAACAACTAAAAGATATTGCTGATGCACAGAAATTATCATCTGAATTAAATTTGAGTGGTGCTGCGAGTGAAGTCTTTATTAAGAGTAAAGTTCATCAGGCATTAAGAAATAGACTTAAGACAGCAAATGCACCAAATACTCCACCATCACCAGGTGCTACATTAGAAAGTGCTGATGCTCCACATAGATTAAATGCAGGTCAGGTACAACGTGAAGATAAGTATAGAGAAAAAATAGTTCTTTCTAAATGCCATGATCCAGTTAATTCTTCAATGAGTGCTATTCAAACTATCATTGATAATTTGGCAAACAAGATTGATAAGTATCAGAAATCTATACAGATAGATGGGTATATTGATGCATCTTCTCAAAAAAATCCTAAGATTAATTTAGAAGTTGAGATAAAAAAATCTTCATCTGAGATGTCAAAACATATGAGAGTCATCACTACTAAGATGATGGAGTATGTTAATAAAACAACTAATGTTGAATTGACATCTGCAGTCTCTGCAATGCCATCAAGCATGAGATTTATGTTTGCAGATATGAAAGATCTAACAGGACAAACAACTCAGAAAATGTATCTTGAGATTGGAAATGGTCTTGGGGATATGATTGGACCTATATTAAGTTCTTCATTAAATGTGAATGGATTATTAGAAAGAGCAAAATCAAAAGCACTTAATATAGATCTTGATATAAATCTTCCTCTTCCAAATATTGATGGTCAATTAAATTTTAATGGTGGTAATGTTTCTGGATTTATTAAATCAAATATTCCTTTTCCAACTAAGAGAACTGTAGGTAAGACTAGACCAAGAGGTGTTGTTAGTGGTAGCGGAACAAAAGAAGACCCTTGGATCAGTCCTGCCATAGAGGGACAGGGAGCAATGCCATACTATCAAGAAGAATCTTTACCTCTACCATTAATAGAAGCACCTACTCCTGAAGAATTTGAAAGTAACCTTATAAACAATGCTGATAGTGATGGTATAGTAAAGTTATCAATTAACACTGAAGATAAATTAACTACTCCTAGTGTTCCTATGTGTTATGCAGAGGATGTAGTTGGAAAAATAATATTTGCAAATCAGGATTTGATAAACAAGGCGAATCAAGCTGTCATTGAAAATATGAATACGTTTATTGGTGACATGCAAGATATCATATCAGGTGAACCAATACAGAAAGAAGATAAGAATTCATTACTTCCTGGTGCTATTGTTGGTATAACAGATGAAGAAGTTTTAGATCAGGTTAGAGGTGGAACTTTATACATAACTGCTCAAAGAGTTGAAACATCATTCTTTAAAAATCTTAGAGCAGGAATTACTACATCACCAGGATCTGGAGCTCTAGTTGATATTACTGTTTCGAGTGGTGGTCTTGCAGGATATGGCGATCCTTCTGCACAACATTTTACATGGATCTCACAGGGAACTGGATATCCAAATAGTGGACAACCTGGCAGTAATGCTATTGCTTGTAATGGTGGAACGGGAACAGGTATGAAAGTAAATATACAGGCAACTGGGGGTGTTATACAAAATCTTTTTGTTCATACAACAGGAACAGGATATAGAGTTGATGATGAACTTACTATTCAGGCTGGTAATTTTGATGCCAAGTTTACTCTTGATATGGTAGAAGGATCTATTGATCCTGATGGTATTACGGTTGTAAAACCTGGTGGTAATTATAAGGATGGAGATGTTTTAAAAGTTGTAGGTGGTGCATTTGATGCTAGTTTTACTATTACAGCTACTAATGATCAGGGAGATGGTGTTGCAGCCACTTCAAAGAAACCTAAAAGTATGGATGGATTGATGAAGAAGTTGGCAGGTATTCAGGGAAATTTAAGTAAGGCATTGAATTTTAAAAATGTAAAGGCAAATATATTCCCTTGGGAAGATCCACCAAACATGGCTGTATCTGATTATTATTTTCTTGCAAGAGGTGGTGCTGCACAAGCAGCTAATCAACTTCCAAGTATTGAAGCAGTTGCTGATATAGTTAATAAGAAACCAAGTTTCCCTTCTCCTGAACAGGCTTTGAGTTTTGTTCAACCATCTGCTGGACAACCAAATATTAATAAACTTATTGCTAAAGCTGAAGATACCGTTCAGGATGTAGCAGATACCTTTGGAATAGGGTAATAAATATTAATTATGACAGACACTAAATCTAAATTTGATATCTTTGGGCCTGTTTCTAAAGATGATATACGAGTAGGATATATCTCTACTGATAGAGGATATGTTAAATCGGTGACGATTTGTGAAGCTAATGAGTATGCAAAGAAGAATCCTCAAACAATTTTTGTATATGAAAATAGAGATAAAGTATTATACTTAGATATAAATGAAGTTAATCAAATAGATACTTCAATTCTTTTACCTGAGAAGGTAGGTGATTCTTGTAGTGGATTGCAAATAGAATCGCCATGTGATCCTACTTCTAAAGCTCATTTTTATGGTGGTGGTGGAGTTGGTGTTGTCGGTAATCCTATCATAGGAAAAGATGGTGCAATATTAGCAATTGATATTATAGAGGGTGGATTTGGATATCAATATCCTCCAGTTGTAGAAGTTAAGAATGGATGTGGTATTGGAGATGGTTCTCTGTTTAGATCTGTTTTATCTGATGAAGGATATACAATAAACACTTTAACTTATTATGATGAATGTGGTTTGGATGAAGAGTATGATATATGTGGTGAGAATGATGTAGAAAAGGCAGGGTATGGTAGACTTTTTAATAGGGATGGTAAAGATATAGGGCCTTGGGATCCTACAAAATATACTGATAATATATTAGCAGATCCTGCTGATCTTGAATTAGAAGCATATGAAAAATCACTTGCCGAATTTAAGAATCCTTTTTGGACTTCCAGAGAGCAATCTGGATTGACCATAACATCTGGTGATAAAGTTACTAAAACAAAGTATGATGTATATCATTGGGCATGGGGTGCAGTTCCAGCAACTAATGATCCAATTTCCAATCTTTACATAGAATTATTTGGAAGAGATCCTGATCAAAGAGGACTTGAGTTTTGGACAAATAAGAGAGAGAAAGGTCTAAGTCTTGATGGGGTTAGAAAAGATATGATGACTTTCCCTGAGTGGGAAAGGGTTTGTTTTGGTGATTGTAAACCTGTTATGCCAGAGAAGGCTATTGTTGGTGGACAATATTATGAGTATGACAAAAATAATTTTATGAATAAGAATGCAATATCTCCTCTTCCAATGTCTAATGTTATTGGGGGTGATGGTGGAGGAGAACCATATTCTCTTGTATGGGACATTGATTTTCCATATGCAGGAGATTATACATTCGTAGTTCAATGTGATAATGAAGGAACTTTATTTGTTGATGGAAAGAAACAAGCAACATATTCATTAGGGTCTGGTGGAGCTGGTGGTAGTGTTTTATCACCACCAAAGAAAAATGTAGTTAAAATTGATGAGGGATCCCATCTAGTAAGATTTGATCTTATTAATGGTACTGTGAAGGAAAAGGTTGTTAAACAACAAGATAATACTATTTCAAATAAAACAAATACTGTAGATTTTAAGTTTACAACTTCTACTCTTCATGGTGCTACTGCATCTATTGAAGAACTTGATATGAATATAGAGAAAGCATTTGGTGCTGATAATGTTAGAGAATCTTTTAATAGATCAGTTGAATATGGAAGAGTTTATGATGTTTTACTAGGAAGTAATACCATACGATCACAAACTATACCTTCTAATAATAGAGACATTATATTTGAGGGTCTTAATCCTACTAATAATCCCATTAATGTTAGTGCTAATAGAAAAAGACTTAATTTAAAGGATGGTTCTGGTAATGATACTAATGCATCCTTTACTATTGAAAGTGGAAATGTTAAATTTTCTGCTGATGGTAAAAGATTGGAAGGTAATGGTGAAGCAACTATAAATTTAACATGGAATGATAGACCTGGAACTGCTGGAGTTCCTATTAGAAGAATTACGATAGGAACTACAAGATGGACAGCATTTGGTACTATGAGAGTCTTGACAACTGTTACTCAACTTAGTGGTAGCGAGACCCATAAGATTACTCTTGGTGATATTACACAGCAAACAGGAAGTGATGCCAGTGCAAATATTTCATTAAGAACTAAAGGTGAAAATGTTTTACAAGTAGAAGATATTCCTCATATTTCTGCAGAAGATCAGGGTGGTGTTACTTTTGATGATATAATTTTAACAGCATCGCAGGGAAAATTCTTTGGAATAAATGGTAATAAGGCCAAGTTTGTTTTAGATGCACCTTTACCTATTGATAGGACATCTTCTGATAGTTCTAATACTAAGAATGTATTTGATACTCTTTCTTTTATTGATAATGCTACCAGAGAGTTATGGAAAACAAATAACCTGAGTCCCCAACAGAGAAAAGATAGTGCTAATTCATTTAGTAATCGATATGGTATAACACCATTCACTCCTACAATTCAACACGATTCAAACTATCCAGGAGTTCATACGATTGTTTGGCCTAATGTTAAGTTTC
>MDSV01015696.1_pt1 | contig 10402 bp, 10 predicted proteins | sample 810851 | NCBI WGS metagenome assembly MDSV01 (sample SAMN05326640, study PRJNA326480) | marine metagenome | isolation source: seawater | place: Atlantic Ocean: North East | collected 2012
AGTATTCTTTTGTATGGATTCAATGGTATGGAGAAGGATGATGAGCATACACAAGGGAAATACGACTTTGGAGCTAGGATTTATGATTCGAGGTTGGGTAGATGGTTGGCTATTGATTTTCTCAGCTCCGAATATCCAAGTATTTCTGGTTACACATCGGTCTTAAATTCACCAATTATTAATGTAGATATCAACGGAGACTATGTCTACTTAGTTGATGCTAGCGGCAAAACGTACCGTGCTGACATAAAAAATCCTACAGCGGATAAATTAAAAAATGATATTTTATATTCTACTCTCAAGGAGACTGCAAGTGGAAGTAAAATGATGAATGCGTTTGAGGCTTCTACAGATAAGCACGTTTATATTAAAGTTGGGGCTATAGAGAAATCAGGTACGGAAGCTTTAACAACTTCAACTTCTGCTAAAGTTCCAAAGTCAGCAGTTGGTAAAAATATTGCTGGTTTGCAGCAAGACATGAGTGCATTCAATGGAGTGGAAATTCAAGCTGAAGGAGAAATGAGTTTTGTTCTTTTAAATGAAGATTTGATAAATAATAAGGCTGAATTTTCTGATAAGAAAAAGTTTAATGCTTATGAGAAAGCAGCTGTATTATTTCATGAAGTGAAGGCGCACGTGGAATTAGCAGATAAGGTCAATGCAAAAGTAGATGAATTGATTAAAAATGGAGATACTAGGACAAGGAAAGAAATTATCGATGAAGTATCTCATAGTCCAGATTTTTATGGCTCACATGGGTCTGGTTACAGAAATGGAGCTGCACCTGGAAGTCCCGCTGAACAAATAAAGAAGGAACTAGAAATTATTGAAGATGCCCGTAAGACTAAGCCTGCAAAAAAAGATAATACAAATGTGGGAACTGGTGCAGATAGTCCTGGCTAGTGAGAAAGTGAAATCGTTCAAAGTTGTAATATGAAAAAGTGGTTTAGAACAAAAGTTTTGATAGTTTTATCAATCCTAATGATGTTAGGGTGCAAGTATGTAAGAAAGAAAAATAAGCCAGAAGTAAAAGAGCGAAATGAAGAAAAAATAATAACTAACATTAGAAAAACTGATTCCACGTTTGAAGTTAAAAAGCACAAAGATGGTGTTTGTAATTTAAACGATTTGTTTGTCATAATGATAAATCACAGTAGTCATCGGAATTGGAGAGACACCTTTTTAATTGATTTCGAAGGGCAACGTTTTGGTTATTTAAAAAATAGTTCTTCGTCAGATGCATATTCTGCTATTTGTAATGACACAATTATTTATTGTACTCAGAACGAAATAGTCCTGGTTTTGGACAATGAAGTAAGAAAGATTAATTTTTTGAAATCAAAAATGACAAACAAAAGTGCTGTTTTGTTTTATAATCCTGAACTTAATACGGAAGAAGAGTATAAATTAACTTTTGAAGGTGAAGAATTGGTGTCAATTAGCAGTTTGAAAAAATAGGATGTTAGGGACAGCGAGGTCTTGTTGCATGGATAAATACCCGTCCCCAGTAGTTTGTAACTACTGGGAATAGGAGTTACGAGTTAGTTTATAACTAAACTTCGTGAAACGAAGAATTCAACAGGAATCGTAAATAAAAAACCAAAAGTAAATTTATTCAGGTTGAAAGGTCGCTGCAAGTATTCATTTTGGTGTTCTTTCTAAAGTATTCTCGTACTTTTCTTACATGTATGTTTTAGATACTCAAGAAGAAAAGAAAATAATAGATCAAAGTGCTACCTATTACCTAACATTTACGATTATCAGCTGGATTGATTTATTTACGAGAAAAAGGTATCGAGACATAGTGGTAGACGCTTTAAACCATTGTATTTCTAGAAAAGCTTTAAAGGTAAATGCATGGGTAATTATGAGCAACCATATTCACTTAATAGCATCGAGCTCAAAAGAAGACCTTAGCGGAACAATAAGAGACTTTAAGAAGCATACTTCCAAAGAAATAATAAAAAGCATTCAGAGCCTCTCTGAGAGCCGAAGAGAATGGCTTTTGAGGGCATTTAAACATCAAGGCAATAAAAACACTAAAAACAAACAATTCCAGTTGTGGCAACAAAAGAGTTACCCCGTTAAATTGATTTCAACTTTTTTCTTTGAACAAAAACTAAATTATTTAGTTGGTGACTGTCACCAAGTTTTTCTTGAAATTCTACAGAAGATTAATGGTTAGAGGTTTATTTTTTAAACATACAATCTGTCCCCGTGAATTATTTGGAGTTTCAAACTCCAAGGAACACTACTGGGGACGGGGACAGGGTTAAAAATAAATAACACCACTCTCTAGCTCTTTATGAAACTTTTTTACTTGTTCACCACCAAAAATTTCAGTCAAACTTGATATATAATTCATATAACCAACTTTTGGCTGAAAGGTTAGCTGCCCATCCACTTTAATAAAGACCCAATAACTCAACACACTCATCCCCCTTGCATGTACTATCTTGTTAGGAAAGTCGATTAATTCCGTTTGAAAATAATATATTCCATTAGAACTTAAAGAATCTTCCATCAATGGTATTATACTAGCCTTAATTTTTATATTCTTATGCTCTTTGAATTTATTTAGACGCTTATGTTTCCTTTCATAAAATTCTTTTAAGCTTTTCGAATTAATTAAGCTATCCGTAACAACTATAAACTCCTCCTTTCTTTCCTTGGTATTATTAATAAAAATGAAACTCCCTTCTTTAAGTTTCATTTTTTTTGATGTAGCACATGACAATAAAAAAAGTGATAAAATAATGAATAATGTCAAATCTCTTATTTTCATACGACTACGTTTGATATTCTATTACTTATTTGGTGTTGAAGGTTTTTTAGTTTCTTTATACGCTTTAACTACAGCTTTTTTTCCTGCTGTTTCACCACTCACTCCAGCCTCTTTACTATTTTTATTCAAATTATCGTACTGAGCTTCAGCATTAGCTGTTTCATAAATCAATGCATTTTTTAGTCTTGTATCATTATCTTTCTTTTCTGCCTCAGCAATCTCACCATCATATAACTCTTGATCTTCTTTAGGCAAATTCTCATATGATTCTTGATGCTCCTGATGGGTCTTTATTGCAGTTTTATTTTTAATGTCCTTAACTGCTTGTTTTGCCATAGCTTTTTTATCTTCTGTTCCATAAGGGGTTTCAATATCAAAATCTCCATAAACATCGTGAGAAGTAAAGTTTTCTTCAGTTACTTCTTCAGTAGACCCTGATACATTACCTAAATGAATTACATATTTTTTCTTTGCTCCTGGAACAGCTTTTCTTTCTTTTTTGCCAGCCTTCTCTCCTTTACTAATTCCATCTACTTCTCCTACAACGGTTCCCTCTTTAGTTTCAACTTCTAGAAAAAGCTTTTTCTCATGGGTTATAATTTCAGCATATACATCTTTAGCATCAAGTTTTTCTATAGATTTTTTTCCTGTTTCACCTTGACTATAAGTCTTTTTTATAACATTAATTAAGGCTTCATCATTTGTTCCAGTCACAGAAATCGATCCTGATTCAGATACTTCAATTGACACTTTATTACCATCTTTATCAAAGATAACACCTCCATCTACATCAATAAATATAATTGGTTTATTAAGTGCAAACTGATAAGGACTTGCATAGGGGTATAATATAAATTCAGGATCCACAGCTAGCCACCTACCTAATCTACTTTCATAAATTCTCGCACCGAAATCATAAGAGTTTCCGTTTCCACTCCATTCATCATCCTTTTCCATCCCATTGAATCCATACAAAAGAATACTATCTAAATGCTCTGTATATGATTGATTTACATTCACGAAATGGATATTAAAGGTCTAAAATACTCTTTTTTGATGAAAAAATAGTAGGTTTAAATTTATCATTAATTATTGAATTATAGTTCATTACAGTATTATTAATAAAAAATAGGGGACTAAATTAGGGACCTTTTGTAATTGTTAATTGTTTTAAAATCAATTGTTTATGATTTTTTTTGTGGTTTTTAAATGTGACTAAAATGCAGAGTAATGTTATTTAAGGCTATTTCCATATACTTTCTTGAAAAGCTTTTTATTATCGTTTTCATCCGTATGGACATATCGCTCTGTTGTAGCAAGCATACTGTGGCCAATGAGCATACTTGTTGATTTAATATCCTGGGTTTTCTCAAAACAGTGCGAAGCAAATGTATGCCTACTTGTATGGGAAGAAATATGTGTTTTGATGTTTAGCGAATCTCTCATTGTTTTTAAATAAGAGTTCATCCCTGATAAAGTTTTTGCTTTGTAAATACTCCATTCCTCATTTGTGAAGTTGCCTGAGGGTTGCCCTAAATCAAAAACATAATCACTTTGATTCCCTCTATATTTATTAATTATATATAAGGATGAGTTATTAAGAGGGATTGTTCTTTCTTTTTCCGTTTTTTCCTCCTGGCGATAAATTGTCCCTTTTTCAATTTCGGTCCACCTTAATTTTAGTGCATCACCAAAACGAGATCCTGCGGAGTAATATTGAAAAAGAAATAAATCATGAAAAATTTTGGATCGCTCGTTTTGAGGCTCAAATTGAACTACTCGTTCAAATTCATTTTGACTCAATGCATTTTTGTTGAACTTTTTCTTTGTGGGCACCTTATACTTTGCCAAGCAGTTTTCAATATCAAATTGGTTGCAAAACTCTTTTACTAAAAATTTAGTTTTTTCTAAATACTGAAGTCGATCATTCGTGATGAAGAAATCGTATATTCTTTTTGCAAGCTGATTATTTATTTGATGAATAGTTGTTTTGTTATGCAATTCAAAATTTTCCAGGTAATTAACAGCATCGTTATATACTTTTCTTGAGTTGTACTTTTTCTGATATTTTAACTTTATATATGTTCTGCTCCATTCTATAAATGCCGGAACGGTTTTTACAATATTTGTTAAGTCTAATTTTTTTTCACCTTGAAAAACTTCCTTAACAACAGTTGGCTCCTCAATGTTTACACTTTTAAGATTATACACAATGTCCAATAAGCGTCCATGCGTTTGAATAATTTGCCGGTTATAATTGTCGGCGAACGGATGACTGGGCTTCACTGTTTTTTTTGCCTCTGAATAATATTTTTTTTCAATAAAAATCCCGGTTGATATTTCACTTCTCTTTGCTCCATGCGTTAATCGGAAATATATAGGCATTTTTCTTTGGGCATTGGCTCGCTTTTTAGATAAGTAAATCGAAATTTTCATAATTATATTTTCTCGGTCACAAATTTACTATTTTAAAAAATAGTGTGCTTGTAAAAATAGGACTTCATTTTTTTGGCAGTAAAATTTAGGTGCTTTGCAATAGGTTAGCTTTGTATTGATGTAGTAAAAGAGGTTTATTCTTTTTCTGAGTAAAATAGAAGATAAAAGGAAATGGCCCTAGTTGCTTTTATTTTGTGAAATCCCCCCTTTTGTTTAATAGGTGATTTTTTCTGATTAACCTCTGTAAGAGATCCTCTCTGTTTTATTTTCAACCAAAAAACCAACTGGGTTTTATGGTTATCAAAAAGTTTATTTTAAAAAATAAATTCTATTAATTTTTGGAATAAATTTGAGTTTTAAATGGAATAATCTAGTTTTGTAAAAAATTTAAAAAATGAAAGTTATAAGCACCATATTTGTATTTTTAGTTTCATTAGGAGCATTCGCTCAAACTCTTGAAACATCCGATAAATTAGTATCTTTATACACTTTAAATGGTAATGCTCTGGATTATTCTGGTAATGGCAGACATTGTACAAATGTTGGAGCAGTTCTTGCCGAGGGAGTTGATGGCCAACCCAACTCCTGTTATGATTTTACAAACGGTTATTTGGAATACACAGACTCTTTTCCAATGCCTGATTCCGTTTTAACCTTTAGCGCATGGGTTAAACCGGATGGCAATAATTTTATGCCCAAGATTTTTTCTACTCCTGATGGGAGCCTCTCCTTTGAAATTTGGGATTTTGGAATGACAACAGGTGCTTTCTTTGCGCCTAGGTGTACTCTTAAGACATCATTAGAATCTTATCATCTTAACATTGGAGGGGGATATGGTGATCCTGTAGAAGGAGTAAGCAGAAATGAATGGTTCCATTATTACGTTGAGTTTGACCATGACACGGCTTCGATTTACATTAATAATGAACTTTATCAAAGGACTGTATCACAAGAAAATTTTATCAGCGAATCGATTGCATATAATGGTATTAAAATAGGCGATGATTTCGAAGGTAAAATTGACGAAATATATTTGGTCGCAGATGTTTTGCCACCTAGCCAGAGAACAGAGCTTTATGAATATGGAATTTCCCAGATAACGAGCAGTAAAACGTTGGAATTGAATACCTCGATTAACTACAACAGTCAATTTATCGAGTTTCTTTTCAAAGAAAAAATAAATGGGGGGTATAAAATTCTGAACATAAATGGTCAAAATATAACAGAGGGTGAGCTTCCCGGAAACAGTTCAAAATTAGCAATTGACAAGGTAAATATGAGCCCAGGGATATATTTTCTCGCACTGGACAATTACCCGGATTCACAAACAAAATTTATTGTTAAATAATTTAAATCATGAAACAAATTTTATTCCTAAGCATTTTTATGCTTTCGTTATCATCTGGGTTTTCCCAAAATAAAGCGAGAAAGTATTGTATTAATCAAAAAACAGTACTGGAAGAAGAGTTTTACAGCGAGAATAAAAGAAAACTTTTGAAACGAGCAGCAAACATAAAAATAAAAAGGTCTGACGAAAAGAAGCTTGATACTGATCTTTCAATTCAGCTGGATAAAAAAGATGGGATACCTGCAAGTATAAATTTCGGGAATAGAGATAATCAAAATAAATTATATATTAATTTTTGTTTACCAACAAGGCTGTCTCAAAAAAATGATGGAAATGAATTGTACTATTATTATGAATTAAAAAACAGACAATCCGTAAAAATTAAATTTACAGAATGGTCATTCAATGCTTTATCAACACCTGTAAAAATTAACTTCACCAACAATAAAAGCAGGTTTTCAACAGGATCTAATTTAGGCGTGTTAATTGGTAAATCCCGCGGGAGCACTACATTCACACATTTATCAAATGTCGGCAATATTCAAAAAGATAAAAAACAAACTTTTGGTTTTTATCTGGGGGTAAGTAAAATCAATTTTTCATTCACCGATGAATTAAACCAGGAAAATGATATTGAAGCTGGATTGGTGTCACCAGGGTTAGGCTACTTACTGACTTATGAAAGATTTAATTTTGGTACTATTCTTGGGCTGGATTATGCTCTTGGTGACAATAGTTCAAAATGGAATTTTCAAGGAAGTCCCTGGTTAGGAATAAGTTTAGGATATTCATTATTTTCCTTTTAATCAGAACTTCATGTAAAATTGATACAAATACTGTTATGCAGTTAGAATATCATCTTGGATTGTTGTCTTTTTGGATTCCTTTAATGTTAATATATTTAATCAACAACTATTCAAGCTATAATGGATAAACCATTTCCAGTTTTCGACAAGAAGGGAAATAAGATTGAAGAATCTTATTATTGTGGACGTACTCTTAAATGGAGAAAAACTTTCAAATATGATGACAATAACAATATTATTGAGGAAGTTGAATATAATGGTGATGGTTCAATAAAAATTCAATTCAAGTGGAGTTATGACCACGCTAAAAACACTACAATAATCAGAGTGTATGATGGTGATGGAAATTTGTTATCAAACAAATAGATAACAACTCTTTAAAACAGTACTTTCTTTTTTTATTTGGAAATATATCAAAATAAAAAAGAGTATAAGGCGCTTATTATCAGATAAGTAGGTAGTCGTCAAAAATAAAAAGCAAAAAAAATAAGTTCTGAATTAAACCTTTTAAAGGATGCGGCATCAAAGGGGTAAATAACATAAAATTTAATTACAATGAAAAAGTTAATTATTCTGGGAGCATTTATTTTGACAGCAGGATTGGTAAATGCTCAAACTCAAACAAAAAAAGTGAACCAACGTCAAAAAAATCAGACAGAGCGAATTGCTAAAGGAGTTAATTCAGGTGAACTCACAAAAAAAGAAACCAAAAACCTGGCTAACCAGCAAAGAGATATTCGCAGAACAAAAAGAGCTGCTAAATCAGATGGAAAAGTTACCAGGAAAGAAAGGGCAGTAATCCACTCAAAACAAAATGCTGCCAGCAGAAACATTAAAAGAAAGAAAAACAACGACAGGAGTAGAAAGTAAGGTTTTAACGTTTAAAAAAAAGGAAAGTTTATGCTTTCCTTTTTTTTATTGCTTGGTTTATTGCCTGAAAACGAAAATATTTCTCACATAAGACAATTCTAATAAATGATAGATTTTAAGCAATTGAATACATAATTTATTTTTCTGATTTTAATTATATTAACGGTATGATTGGCTTTCGTTTTGAAAAATATATTATTCCGGAAGACACTCGGTCACCTTTCGAAAAATTACTTGAAATTTTTCTGGAGATAATGGTGCATACCTCAGGAGATGTTGAAGAAACTTTTCGATGGATGGAACTGGTTGATCAGGAGCATAATATTACAACACCTGAATATACTCTCGAGGATTTCCGAAATGATCTGGAAAAAAATGGTTATCTATCCAGTTCAACCAACGGCAGAGGTTCCAGACTTACGGGAAAAGCCGAACAGCTGATTCGAAAACGCTCACTCGATCAAATATTCGGTAAACTAAAAAAAGACTCAGGGGGTAACCACAGGTCATCTAAAATAGGAAAAGGAGATGATTTCACAACGGACCAAAGACCATATCAATTTGGTGACTCATTACAGCAGATTGATTTCCAGAACAGTATAAAGAATGCTCAGATCAGAGGTGGTATTGATAATTTCAGTCTGAAGAATGAGGACCTTGTAGTATATGAAAATGAGCATAAAAGCAGTATGAGTACTGTTCTAATGATTGATATTTCCCACTCAATGATTCTTTATGGTGAGGACAGAATTACTCCTGCGAAAAAAGTAGCTATGGCACTTTCAGAATTGCTTAAAATAAAATACCCCAAAGACAATCTGGATGTTATTGTCTTTGGAAATGATGCCTGGCAAATTCAAATCAAAGATTTACCATATTTACAAGTTGGCCCTTATCATACAAACACAGTTGCCGGTCTGGAACTTGCCATGGATTTACTGAGAAAGAGAAAAGCAGGAAACAAACAAATTTTCATGATTACCGATGGTAAACCAACCTGTTTAAAAAATCCAGACGGAACATACTATAAAAACAGCATGGGACAAGACCCGAAGGTTTTGAGAAAAACCATCAATCTTGCTGCACAATGCCGAAAAATTAAAATACCCATAACTACATTTATGATTGCCAGAGATCCTTATCTGCAGGACTTTGTGGAACAGTTTACCGAAACGAATAAAGGAAAGGCCTTCTTCGCAGGATTAGAGGGGCTTGGCAACTTTATTTTTGCCGATTACGAACGCAATAAAAAAAGAAGAAAATGAACACTTCAATTAAAACTCTGGGGGAGTTAAAAGAATCCGGATACTCAAAAAAAACAATTTCTGAAGAACTCAGATCCAATTTAGCTGAAAAACTCAAATCAGGTGAGAAAGTTTTCGATAATATAATCGGGTACGACGAAACGGTGATTCCTGAGCTGGAAAGAGCAGTTTTAGCAGGCCATAGCATAAATTTCCTCGGTTTAAGAGGGCAGGGCAAAACTAAAATAGCTCGATTACTTGTTCAGTTACTGGATGAATATATACCTGTAATAAAAGGTTCGGTTCTGAATGAAGACCCTTTTGAGCCAGTTACTGAAAAATATAAGGATCTTGTAAAGGAAATGGGAAGTAAAACTCCGGTTTCCTGGTTGCACAGGTCTCATAGATATACTGAAAAATTAGCTACACCAGATGTTAATATTGCCGATTTAATTGGTGATGTTGATCCGATAAAAGCTGCAAATTTAAAATTAAGCCTGTCAGAAGAAGAGGTTATTCATTATGGTATAATTCCTCGCTCAAACAGGGGATTGTTTGTCATAAATGAATTACCGGACTTACAACCTCGAATACAGGTTGCTTTGTTCAACCTTTTACAGGAACAGGATATCCAAATCAGAGGTTTTAAAATCAGAATTCCCATGGATATTCAGTTTGTTTTCACGTCAAATCCTGAGGATTATACAAACAGGGGATCCATTATAACCCCTCTGAAAGACAGAATCCAAAGTCAAATTTATACACATTACCCTGAAACCAATGAAATTGGAAGGTTAATCACAAAACAAGAGATTAAAAAATCAAGAGGTCAGGAAAACATACACGTTCCTCTTGTTATCGAAAAGTTAATCGAGCAAATTGCCATTGAAGCGCGCAAAAGTGAATTTATTGA
>MDSV01019338.1_pt1 | contig 10401 bp, 12 predicted proteins | sample 810851 | NCBI WGS metagenome assembly MDSV01 (sample SAMN05326640, study PRJNA326480) | marine metagenome | isolation source: seawater | place: Atlantic Ocean: North East | collected 2012
GAACTGGAAAAGAACAAAAAATTCAAATTCAAGCTTCAGGTGGATTAAGTGAAGAAGAAATTGAAAAAATGGTTAAAGATGCTGAGGCCAATAAAGAAGCGGATAAGAAAAAGAGAGAGTCTGTCGATGTAAGGAACCAAGCAGATACATTAATACATTCAACAGAAAAGAATTTAAAAGAACATGGTGCAAAAATTTCTGATGCAGAGAAGAAAGCAATAGAGGATTGCTCTTCAAGTCTTAAAGAAGCTTTAAAAGGAGAAGATGTAGAGAGTATTAAAAAGAAAACAGAAAGCTTAGTTCAAGCTTCCATGAAATTGGGCGAGGCGATATATAAGTCGCAACAAAAAACTAAGCCTGATGAACCTAATAAAGATGATAAAGGGAAAAAAGACGATAATGTAGTTGATGCTGATTTCGAGGAAGTAAAAGACGAAAATAAGGAAAAAAGCGCCTAAGACTTACAGCTATTTGTCGATAGTAACTTATGGCTAAAAGAGATTATTATGAAGTCTTGGGTTTAAATAAAAATGCTAGCCCTGATCAAATAAAAGCTGCATACAGAAAACTAGCTGTAAAATTTCATCCTGATAAAAATCCCGGTAACAAAAATGCTGAGGATAAATTTAAAGAGGCTAGTGAGGCCTATGGAATTCTTTCAGATCAAGAAAAAAAACAGAACTATGATAACTTTGGTCACGCAGCATTTGAAAATGGAGGTGGAAGACAAGGTGGCTTTGGTGGTTTTAGTGGAGCAGATTTTTCTGATATTTTTGAAGATTTTTTCGGTGATTTTGGTGGAGGTGGAAGAAGCAGAAATAGAAAAAGCAATAATAACAGAGGTTCTGACTTAAGGTATGACTTATCAATAAGTTTAGAGGAAGCATACACAGGAAAAAAAGAAAATATAAAATTTTCAACGACAGAAAAGTGCAACTCTTGTAAAGGTAACGGCTCTCAGCCTGGCTATTCACCAGATAGATGTTCAATGTGTGGGGGGAGTGGTAGAGTGAGATCTAATCAAGGTTTTTTTACAGTACAACAAACCTGCCCTCAGTGTGCAGGAAATGGAGAAGAAATTACAAATCCATGTAATGATTGTAACGGAAGAGGTAACAGACAAACATCAAAAAAATTATCTGTGACAATACCTAAGGGTGTAGATGATGGAACTAGAATTAGATTAGCTGGAAAAGGTGAGGCGGGATCTCGTGGGGGATCTAGTGGCGACTTATATTTATTTATCAATGTAAAATCTCACGAAATATTTAAAAGAGCAGATGAAAATTTATTTTTTGAATGCCCGGTTTCAATGGCAGATGCAGCTTTAGGCACTACGATAGAAATCCCGACTATTGATGGAGGAAAAGCAAAAATAAAAATACCAGATGGAACTCAAAATGGTAAACAATTAAGATTAAAAGGCAAGGGAATGCCTTATATGAGAGGTAGTGGTAATGGTGATCTTTATGTTCAAATTAATACTGAAGTTCCAGTATCGTTGAACAGAGAACAAAAAGATTTACTTGAAAAATTCAGAAAAATAGAAAATGAAAAATCGAACCCAACTATTAAGCAATTTTTTCAAAAAGCAAAAAATTTTTGGAAAAATTAACTAATCTAAATCTAAAATTTTTTTTTTTGCCTTTTTAAACTCATCTTCAGTAATAGCACCTGATTCTAGAAGATTATTCAATTTGAGCAATTCATCTGTAATTCTATTTTCTTCCGTGGACTCTACATCAAAATCTTTATTATTTTTAGATTTTATACCTCTTAGAATTGCATTTATTCCTATGTATAAAATTAGCGATAAAATAGCTACAGATAAACTTATAAAAATTATAGATTGCATATTTTAAAAATTAATAGAAATTAATAATATCACTTTTTATATAAATATGAAAAAAATTAATTTAGCAATCTCAGGATGTTTAGGTAGGATGGGTCAACAATTGATTAAATCTTCCAAAAAAGATAAAAACTTTAAACTAGTTACGCTGACTGAAAATAGATCACTTAATAAAAAAATTTATGGACTTAAAATAGAATTTAATAATGAAAGTGCCTTTAAAAAAGCAAGTATAATAATCGATTTTACTACACCTAAGTGTACAATTCAAATTCTTAAGATTGCTTCAAAATTAAAAAAAAGAGTAGTTATTGGAACAACAGGATTTACAAAAAAAGAAGAGAATTTAATCAAAAAATACTCAAAAAAAATTCCAATATTAAAAGCTGGAAATATGAGTCTTGGTATAAACCTTCTGATGTATTTAACTGAAATCGCATCTGGTTCTTTAGGTAAGAATTTTTTAAGTAAAGTTAACGAAATTCATCATAAGCATAAAAAAGATTATCCTTCTGGAACAGCGTTAATGTTAGGTAACGGAATTGCTATAGGTAAAAATAAAAATTTTTATTCTTTAATCGGAAAAAAATATTTAAATAAAAAAAATTTCCCTTACGGAAAAAAGATTAATTTTAATTCAGTGAGAAAAGGAGAAATCATTGGTGAACATGAGGTTAAATTTTCTAGTGGAAATGAAATAATTACGTTAAATCATGAAGCTTTCGATAGAACATTATATTCTGAAGGAGCATTGTCAGCTGCAAAATGGTTAATGACCAAAAAAAAAGGTCTATATTCTATGAGAGATCTTATGAATTTCAAATAATGAATGAAATTCAAAGAGCAAAAATAATCTTAAAGATCCTAAACAAAACATACCCAAAAATAAAAGTTCCTTTAAAAAGTAGAAATGTTTTTACTTTACTAATTTCCGTTTTACTTTCTGCACAATGTACTGATGTAAACGTAAATAATGTTACAAAAAATATATACCCAAAATATCATCAACCTAAACATTTTGTAAAATTAGGAAGAAAAAAAATTGAAAAATTAATTAAAAAAATTGGTATTTTTAGAATTAAAGCTAAAAGTATCTACAACCTTTCAAAAATTTTAATTGATAGATATAATGGCCAAGTACCAAAAACCTTCGAAGAATTAGAACAATTGCCTGGAGTAGGTCATAAAACAGCAAGTGTTGTGATGTCACAAGGATTTGGGTACCCAGCTTTTGCTATAGATACACATATCCATAGACTTGCTCAACGATGGGGACTTACTAGTGGTAAAAATGTTATTCAAACAGAAAAGGATTTAAAAAATTTATTTCCTAAAAAAAAATGGAACAAACTCCATCTTCAAATAATTTATTATGGAAGAGAATATTGTAAAGCAAGAGATTGTTATGGATTAACTTGTAAAATTTGTACTACTTGTTATCCTAATAGAAAAAAACCAGTAAAAACCAAAAAAGCTTAAAATGAAAATTCTAGGGATAGGAAATGCTATTGTTGATGTAATTTGTAAAGTAGACGAAAATTTTATTTCAGAAAATAATTTATCTAAAGGCAACATGAAGCTTATTTTTGATGAAAATATATTTAAAAAATTATTATCAAATTTAAAAATTGAAAAAACAATCTCGGGTGGATCTGTGGCCAACTCAATTGTTGGTTTATCTCAACAAGGAAACGAGGTTGGTTTTATTGGAAAAGTATCAAATGATAGTCTTGGTGAAAAATATGAAATTGGACTTAAAAAAGAAAAAGTTAATTACGTATATTCAAAAAAAAAAGAAAGCTTACCTACTGGAACATGCCTAATCTTAATCACACCAGACTCAGAAAGAACTATGTGTACCTTTTTAGGTATAGCTGGCAAAATTAATGAGAATGACATAAATATTGAGGCCATAAAAAAAAGCAAAATGATTTTTTTAGAAGGATACCTTTGGGATGAAGGGGATCCAAAAAAAGCTTTTGATAAAGCAATAAATAACGCAAATAAAGTTGCCATGTCATTATCTGATAAATTCTGTGTTGATAGACATAAACCTCATTTTTTAAACTTAGTTAAGAATAAATTAGATATAACTTTTGCTAATGAGGAAGAAATAATGTCTTTAATTAATGCAAAACATTTTGATGATGTAATTACGTTTGCTAAAGAAATAAATAAACTTCTAATTATTACTAGAGGAAAAAAAGGAGCAATTTCAATTTCTGGAAATGAAATTAAAGAAATTGGAATAAAAAAAAACTTAAATATAATCGATTTAACTGGGGCCGGTGATTTATTTGCAGCTGGTTATTTGCATGGATATTTAAATAATTTTTCTCAGGAAGATTGCCTCAAGAAAGGTACAGAGATGTCTTCAAAAATAATTCAACAAATTGGCGCTAGACTTTAACTTTATTTTTTTGTCTTTTAAAACTACCCTTTCCTTTTTTTGGTTTAACAATTCTTAATTTGAATTTTGGAGATCTTAAATTTTTCGCCACAAAGTTATGTTTTTTCATTTGATCAAATAACCTTCTTGTTCACTTAAAATAAAATTATGATCATTGAAAGTTTCATTAATTTTTTTTCTTAATCTATAAATATGTGTCTCAACTGTATGAGTCTCAAGTTTAGAACTATAATTCCATACTTCTTTTTGCAAATTATCAATTTTTTGAGGATCTTTATTTTCCTTCAAAAACAGAATAATATCTATTTCTTTTTCAGTTAATTTTAATTTTTTTTTTTCAAGTGCAATAGTTCTAGAATTAATATCTAAAATATAATTTTTAATTTGTATTTCAGATTGATAATTATATCTTAATTTTATAAATAAAATATTTAACTCATTTATTAATTTATCTATCTCTATAGGTTTATTGGAAAAATTATAAACTATTCTACTATCTATAACCAAATTTTTAAGAGAAGTTTGATTCGCTTTAATTAATATTGAACTTTTTTTTAAAAAATTTTCATTTTTTTTTAATTCCTTTTCATCAGAATAATATTCTACTTCAAAGGGTAAATGAGATTTTATTTCATCTAAAATAATATATAAACTTTTTAAATTTAGGATTATGATTTTTTTAGAAATCATCTTAAAATAAACTTATGTTAATTAAGTTAAAAAATAAAGATAAACTGATAATAGATGATTTCAATATTAAATGTTGTATTGGAAAAAATGGTTTAAAAAAAGAAAAAAGAGAAGGTGATAAATGCACTCCTAAAGGAATATTCCAATTTGTAAAAATATATTACAGAAAAGATCGTGTATCTAAACCAATTACCAAAATAAAAACAAAAGTTATCACAAAAAATTTAGGATGGTGTAATGATCCTGAACATCCTCTTTACAATAAAGAAATAAATGTAAAAAAAAAAATTTCTCATGAAAAATTATTTAGAAGAGATCATAAATATGACTATATATTAATATTGGACTATAATTTTCATAAAACTATACCTTACAGGGGAAGTGCAATTTTTTTACATCTTACGAAAAACTACAATCATACTGCGGGGTGTATAGCTATAAAAAAAAATGATTTTTTAATAATTTCAAAACTTATTAGAAAAACAAGTAAAATAAAAATTTCTTAAGTTCGAGGTCCAAGAATTTTTGTACCTATTCTTACAAATGTAGAATTATGCTGTACAGCTTGCATATAATCATCAGACATACCCATGCTCAATTCTCTTAAATTTGTTAATGAGAGAAGTTCGTTCATTTTTTTAAAGTGAGATTCTTTATTCTCATCTTTTGGAGGTATACACATCAACCCAACGATATTTAAATTAAAGTCAGTAATACATTTATTATAAAATTGTCTTAAATTTTCTGGATCAATACCTGACTTTTGAGTTTCATTACCTATGTTTACTTGAATCAAAACATTAACTCTTTTATTATTTTTTTTTTGTTCAAGAGAAATTTTTTCAGCAAGCTTTAAATTATCTAGTGAATGAATATAATCAAATAATGGTAAAACAAATTTAACTTTATTTGTTTGAAGTTTACCAATCATATGAAGTTTAATATCTTTAAAATCTTGTTTAATTGTAGTCCATTTTTCAACTGCTTCTTGAACTTTATTTTCACCGAAGTGAATATGTCCATGATTAATTAAGGGTATTATATCTTTCATTGGAAATGTTTTACTAACGACTATAACTTTACTTTGTGATTTTTTACTTTGAATTTCTTTTTCAATCGCTATTAGTTTTGTTATTGGATTATGCATAAATTTAGAGAAATTTACTATTATATTGATAATTTTAACAGAAAAGAATTAATAAATATATGTTTGAAAAAAAAAATTAACTTAATCTATAGAAACTATAATAAAGAACACGATTTTAACCAATTAAACAAATTAAGGGCTTTTTGTAAAAATTACTTATTAAAATTATATATAGCCAACGATATTAAATTAGCAATTAAGTTAAAAGCAAATGGATTATATATCCCCTCATTTAATAGAAAGAAAAAATTTTTTAATTTATCCAATAAAAAATTTAAAATCATAGGTTCAGCACATAATGTACAAGAGTTAAAAAATAAAATAGCTCAAGGATGTAGTAGCGTTATTTTAGGTCCGATATTTAAAACACAAAAAAGTAATCATTTTTTAGATGTCGTTAAATTTAACCTTATATGCAATCAAAATGAAACTGATATAATTAGCCTAGGTGGTATAAATGAAAAAAATTTCAAAAGATTACTAATTACTAAATCAAATGGATTTGCGAGTATTTCATGGATAAAAAAAAACGGCCTAAATAAAATTTAGGCCGTTTTAAATTTTTAAGACTTTGTATTAATTAAAATGCAAAGTTTAAAGCGATCTCAGTAATTTCCTGAGAACCACCATCTTTATCAAAACCAACGTTGTCAGTTTCTGTGTGGTAAGCAGCTAAACTCATTGATCCCATGCTGTATGAAATCTGATAAGAATCAGATGACATTTCAACATCGTCATAAGTTGTTGCAGTCGTATCAGCACCTGAGTCGTAAGTTTCATCTAACATACCGTATGAAACTGTTACATCATCATTTACTTGGAATGCAATACCAACTAGCTCAGATTCAAACGTACCAGTTGCAGCGGCTACTGTTTTAGTAGCAGTTGACAAAGCAGCGGCACCAACGATACCTCTGTTTTGGTGTGCAAATTGGTAACCAATAGTTACTGGACCAGCAGCATAGTTTGCGTAGTACGTAGCAGCCATTGCGTTTTTGTTAGTAGCAGCACTATCAGTTTGGATCTCATTTGCATAAGCTCCAAGAGTTAGGCCATTACCTGATGCTACTAAAGCAACACCCATACCACTATCTAATTCAGAAGCAGTAGATGATGCAGAACCATCATATTGAGCAGCGTCGTTAGCAGTTGGCGCCCATTCAAACTGAGGACTTACAGTCATTCCACCTACTTCTACACTTGGTAGTAAGTATAAGATTTGACCATTGTCCATGTTAGCACCAATGTTATCGATCGCAGTACTTGTTGACATACCATCATGGTTTTCTTCGTATGCTTTAGGTGTAACTGCGTCAAAAGCTTGACCAATACCACCGTAACCATTTCCAACTATTACAGTTCCCATTGAACCCATAGTTAATGATACATATGAAGCTGATAAAGCAGCAGATGGCTCTATCGTCATAGATGTAGCAACAGACCAACCATTGTCTAAATCACCAGAACCACTAAAAGTGATGTGGTGGTTGTAACCAATAGCTTCACCGTTACCTGTGTTATCTTCTGTTGAGTAAGTATACCCAGCAGAACCTGAAACTGATAATTCACCAGCTACAGCTGAACTTACTACTAGAGATGTTCCTAGCGCTGTAAGTCCTACTTTTTTAAGTATATTCATAATTTATCCTTTTCTTGTTCATTAATGAATGGTGCATAAATATTGAAAAAAACCCCTTATTTCATCTATTTTTGAATAAAAAATAACTTTTTTATAAATATGTTGTATTTATACAACAGTTAATTTTATTAAATTTATCAATGGTTTTTTGATAAAATGATCATATAAAAGCATCATGTTTTATTTAAAGACTAAAAATCTAGTTTTTTTTACAGTTTTTATGATTTTATTTTCAACTTCACATTGTGGAATTTATAAAAAGACAGACGCAAGGAAAATACCACCTGATGTAAAAGAAAGAGTTCAAAAAAACATTGATGAAGGAAGAGGGATTAGTTTTGGAAAATTAGGAATTGGAAAAGGGGGTGGCGGAACTTTTGATTTTGCTTCTTCTAATGAAATGTGGCGAGCGTCTATAGATATTTTAGATTTTGTGAGTTTAACAAACGCCAGTTATTCTGGAGGTATTATAATTACAGATTGGTTTGGAAGTAAAAGTGATAAAAATAGAGAACTTAAAATTACAGTGAAATTTCTATCGAATGAAATTAGACCAGATGGAATTGATATAATAATGCATGAAAAAATTTGTGAAAATGAATCTAATCAAAATTGTAAAATCAAAAAAATTAATTCACCAACTTCAGACAAATTAAAGTTTGCTATATTAAAAAAAGCAGCATTTTATAAAACTGAAAAAAATAAGAAAAAGAAAAAATAAATAAAAAATTAGATTTATTTAAGTCTTTGTAAGATATATAAAATTATCTTTATGGATCGTTATAACTTTAAAATTACCGAAAAAAAATGGCAAGATTACTGGATAAAAAATGGAACTTTTAAAGCAACAATATCAAAGACACAAAAAAAATTTTATTGCTTAGAGATGTTTCCATACCCATCAGGTAAAATTCATATGGGTCACGTTAGAAATTATACAATCGGTGATGTATTAGCACGATTTAAAAAAATGAAAAACTTCAACGTTCTTCATCCTATGGGTTGGGATTCTTTCGGTATGCCAGCAGAAAATGCTGCCAAATTAAATAAATTAGATCCAAAAAAATGGACTGAAGAAAATATTAAAATAATGAAATCTCAACTTAAGAAGCTTGGATTATCTATTGACTGGGATAAAGAAATTTCTACATGTAATAAAGACTATTATAAGCACCAACAAAAATTTTTTCTTGAATTATATGACAAAGGATTAGTTTATAGAAAAGAGAATTATGTAAACTGGGACCCAATTGATAAAACTGTTTTGGCTAACGAACAAGTAATTGATGGAAAAGGATGGCGCTCTGGAGCAATAGTTGAGCGAAAAAAGTTAAATCAATGGTTCTTTAATATTTCTAAATTTTCTGAAAAATTATTAGATGGCTTAAACGATCTTAATGAATGGCCAAATAAAGTTAAAGTAATGCAAAAAAATTGGATCGGAAAGTCTTTTGGTTGTGAAATAGATTTTAAGATAAAAGGAGAAAAAAATATAAACTCAATAAAATGTTTTACTACAAGACCTGATACACTTTTTGGTTTTTCATTTTTAGCTCTATCTGTAGATCATCCAATTTCAAAATTTTATAAAAAGGATCCTAAATTTGAAAAATTTAAAAATGAATGTTCTAGAACAGGCACTACTGAGGAATCAATCGCCCAGGCCGAAAAGATTGGATTCAAAACAAACTTAGTTGCTCTAAATCCATTCGACGAAACATTGGAAGTTCCAGTCTACTTTGCTAATTTTGTTTTAATGGATTATGGATTTGGTGCTGTTTTTGGTTGCCCGGCTCACGATCAAAGAGATTATGACTTCGCAAAAAAATATGATTTAACAATAAAACCAGTTGTTGACCCAGCCGACAATAAACAAAAGGATATATTCAAAAAAGAAGCTTATACCGGTCCAGGAAAAATTATAAATTCTAAATTTTTAGATGGATTGAAAGTTCCATCAGACTCAATTCTAAAAGCAATAGAGATCATTGAGAAAAAAAACCTAGGAAAAAAAATGACTAATTTTAGATTAAAAGATTGGGGTGTTTCAAGACAAAGATATTGGGGCTGCCCTATTCCAATTGCATATGATGAGAATAATGAAATAATAAAAATTCCAGAAAAACAATTACCAGTCACACTTCCTGAAAATATAGACTTAAACACTAAAGGAAATCCTCTTGATCATCAAATAAACTGGAAACAAGTTACAATTAATGGAAAAAAATGTACGAGAGAAACAGACACTCTTGATACCTTCGTAGATTCATCTTGGTATTTTTTAAGATTTTGCTCAAGTAAAAATTCAAATTATGGCTTTGATTATGATGAAATAAAATATTGGATGCCTGTTGATCAGTACATAGGTGGTGTAGAACATGCAATTCTTCATTTACTTTATTCAAGATTTTTTATGCAAGCATTAGCATTTAAAAATGAGGATTTTACATTAGAAGAGCCTTTCCAAGGATTATTTACTCAAGGAATGGTTTGCCATGAAACTTATAAAGATAAAAATAATAATTGGCTAACACCCGATGAAGTTTTTTCTAACGATGGCAAAACTTTTTTTAAAAAAGATGCACCAAGTGAAAAAGTTTATGTTGGATCTTCAGAATCAATGTCTAAATCAAAAAAAAATACTATAGATCCAGAAACAATAA
>MDSV01080679.1_pt1 | contig 10401 bp, 10 predicted proteins | sample 810851 | NCBI WGS metagenome assembly MDSV01 (sample SAMN05326640, study PRJNA326480) | marine metagenome | isolation source: seawater | place: Atlantic Ocean: North East | collected 2012
TATCTAAAGTTTATAAATTTAAAATTCCGATTATATGTGTAGGAAATGTTTATGTTGGTGGAACTGGTAAAACACCTTTGTCAATTTTAGTTGCTAACGAAATAAAAATTTTGGGTAAAAAACCCGTAATTTTAAGAAAATTTTATGAATCTCATAAAGACGAATATGAGCTTATCAAAAACAATTTGAATAACTTAATTGTAAATAAAAAAAGAATTGATGGCATTATTGAAGCTGAAGAGTCTAATTACGATATTGCAATTCTTGATGATGGACTTCAAGACTATAAGATTAAAAAAGATTTAAATATTGTTTGTTTCAATGAAAAACAACTAATAGGAAATGGCTTAGTTATGCCTGCGGGTCCTTTAAGAGAAAGCTTAAATATTTTAAAAAGTACTGATATTGTAATCATAAATGGCAACAAGAATAAATCATTTGAAGAAAAAATTTTAAATATCAATGATAAATTGAAAATTTTATATTCAAATTACAAACCAATAAATATTGAAAAATTTAAAAAAAAAAAATTATTTGCTTTTGCTGGGATTGGAAATCCTGAAAATTTTTTTCAATTAATGGAAAATAATGGTTTATTTATTAAAAAAAGATTTATTTATCCTGATCATTATGAATTTTCAAAGAAAGAAATTATGAATATTGTTAATGAAGCTAAGGAAGAAAATAGTCAAATCATAACTACTGAGAAAGACTATTATAAAATTAGGAAATTCGATATTGATAAAATTCAATATGTTAAAATTGAACTTAACATTAAGGATAGGGGTGTCTTAATTGAAAAAATTAAAAGATTATATGACTAAGATAATTAATTATTTTATTCAATCAATTTTAGTTTACTCAGCTTTTTTATTAAGTCGAATTATAGGGTTAAAATTAAGTAGGAAAATTTTTTCTATTTTTTTCTGTCATTTAGGTCCAATTTTTAAATCAAAAAAAATTGTAGAAAAAAATCTTAATAATTTTTCTAATATCGTTCCTAATATTGATAAAACTCTAATTACAAATAATATGTGGAAAAATTATGGGATGACTTTTATAGAATATATTTTCTTAAATAACTTTCGTAAAAATAATCACCATATAACAATTAAAGATGATAGCGATCTTTCTAAAATAAAATTAGAAAAAAAACCTGTTATTTTTATTTCAGGACATTTTGCAAATTTTGAATTAATGTCAATGGAGATAACAAAAAAAGATATTCCACTAGCCACTATTTATAGACCCTTGAATAATTTTTTTTTAAATCCATTTATGGAGTATTTAAGAAAAAAATATATTTGTGAAAATCAGATTAAAAAAGGAATAAATGGTGTAAGAGATGCAATTAATTATATAAAAAATAATCACTGTATTGCTTTAATGATTGATCAAAGAGTTAGTGAAGGGGAAAGTGTTAAATTTTTCAATCAATCCGCACTTACAACTACTCTTCCTGCTCAACTTTCTATTAAATTTGATTTAGAGATAGTGCCTGTTTATATAGAAAGAGATAAAAAAAATAATTTTCATATTGAGTTTTATAAACGTATAGATTCGAAACAATTTAGAAACAAATTGGATCTTACAAAAAAATTAAATGAAATTCTTGAAGAAATGATAGTAAGAAATCCTAGTCAGTGGATTTGGACACACAACAGGTGGAAATAAACTATTTTTTTTGTTTTTTAAATCTTTCGTTTGCTTCAATTGGTGAGAAGTATGCTTCTTGTAACTCTACATTCCAGTAATTCAAGTTTTGTAATTGTATTTCTTTTCCAGATATTGCACAAAAGACATGGTCTCCATCTTCAACAATTTCAAAATAATTGTGCTTAAAAATAAGTTTAGCTTTTTTTTTATTCATCAATAAATTATACAATATATATTCTATCATGAATATTGGTTTAATTGGAAGCGGAGGAAGAGAGCATGCAATATGCAAAAAATTGTACGAGTCAAAATTAGTAAAAAAAATATTTTGTTTTCCAGGAAACGCTGGAACATCTTTTCTCGCAACCAATATTGACGTAGATATTTTAGATTTTAAAAATATTTATAAATTAATCAAATATTACAGAATCGATTTAATTATAGTTGGTCCTGAAGAGCCCTTGGTAAGAGGAATAACCGATTTTTTAAAAAAAAAAAAAATTAAGGTATTTGGTCCAAATAAATTTGCAGCAAGATTGGAAGGGTCAAAGGCATTTATGAAGATGATATGCGCACAAAACAAAATTCCAACTGCAAAATTTAAAATTTGTAAAAAGGAAAAACAAGTAAAGCTTTTTCTGAAATCTTGCAAGCTTCCAATAGTTGTAAAAGCAGATGGTCTAGCAGCTGGAAAAGGTGTGATAATTTGTAAAACAAAAAAACAGGTAATTAAAAATACTTCTGAAATATTTAATGGAAAATTTAAATCATCAAGAAAAGTAGTTTTAGAAGAGTTTTTAGACGGAGAAGAAGCTAGTTATTTTGTAATTGTAGATAATAACAGTTTTAAATTTTTTGGCTCTGCACAAGATCATAAGCGTGTATATGAAAACGATAAAGGTCCTAATACTGGAGGAATGGGTGCATATTCTCCAGCTCCTATTATTACAAAAAGTTTGGAAAGAAAGATAATTAAAAAAATAATTAATCCAACATTGAAAGCCTTAAAAAAGAAAAAAAAACCCTATAGTGGTTTTTTATATGCTGGCTTGATGATTAAAAAAAATGAACCTTACTTGATAGAGTATAACATCAGAATGGGAGATCCAGAATGCCAAGTAATTATTCCAAGATTAAAGTCAGATCTTGTTAAGATAATATTGAACGCAATATCAAATAAATTAAAAAAAACTATAATTGAGTGGTCGAATAAAAAAAGTATGACAATCGTACTTTGTTCAAAAGGGTATCCGGGTTCGTACAAGAAAAATGTTCTAATTGACAGTTTAAATAAAATTAAATTATCTAAATCAGATTACATTTATCATGCTGGCACTACTTTTTTGAAAGATAAATTAAGATCTAATGGGGGTAGAGTTTTAAATTTTACCTCAAAAGGTAACAATTTTAGAGAAATTAGAAAAAATATTATTTCTTATATTAGAAGATTAGGTTGGAAAGAAGGTTTTTACCGAAAAGATATTGGCTGGAAAGTAATAAAAAAAAAATGAGAATTATTAGTGGAAAACTGAAGGGAAGGACTATTAACTTTTTAAAAAATGAAAAAACGAGACCACTAAAGGACTCTGTGAAAGAAAATATTTTCAATATATTGATTCACTCGAATATTTTTAGTATTAAAATTCCAAAATCAAAAATTTTAGATATGTACTCTGGTGTAGGGTCTTTTGGTATAGAAGGTATCTCGAGAGGTGCAGAAAAAGTTATTTTTGTCGAACAAGATTTAAGCGCTGTAAACACTTTAAAAAAAAATTTATCAAAATTATCTATTAAAAATAACGCTGAGATTTATAATAGCAAAACAAATGATTTTTTGTCCAAAAATATAAAAGATAAATTCAATATTTTCTTTTTTGATCCGCCATACGCAGATTTAAATTTAGTCAATGATCTTAAATTAATTAAAGATAAAAAAATTTATGAAATAAATCACGTTGCAATTATTCATAGAGAGAAAAAAACTTTAGATGATTTTAAAGAATCATTAAAAATAATTGAAACGAAAGAATACGGAAGGTCAAAGATCATTTTTGGGAGATTTATTTAAGTAGCCTATTCGTGTAAACCTTAACATTCTCAACAGCAGGTTGATCGAATGGATTAATCTTTGATATTCTTCCAATTATAACTGTCTCAATAATAAAGAGGGAAAATAATTTACCTAAAACTTCCTCGCTATTACTTGTTACTCTAAATTCTCGATATGAAATATTTTTTTTTGAAAAAACTTTAACTAGGGATTTTTTTTGAGCATTTTTTACAAAACTTAAACTTTTTTTATTTAAAAATTTTTTAGAATCAATTAAGTTTTGAATGTTAATACGCTCTTTTGAATTTCTACCAAAAGAAAAAATATTAAAAATTTTATCTTTTGGTCCATCTAAATAAAGTTGTAACAAGCTGTGATGATCTTTAGGCACATTAGATATCATAGGCAAGAACCCCTTATTTTTTTTTCCAAGACTTTCCGCAATAAGTTGTTGGCACCAAAATAAAAATTTTTCTAATTCTGGAGAATAGTTTAAAAAAATTAAATTATTTACTTTTTTTGAGTTCATAAGAGCTGCAAGTTTGATAACACTTTTTTTCAAAAAGGCTTTATTTTTCCTTTTTAAACAATCAAGAATATTTGATCTTAGTTTAAAAATATTAACACCCATCAAATAAGCAGGTAACATACCTACCTCTGAAAGAACTGAATATCTTCCACCTATATTTTTATTATGTTCAATGAAAAATAAATTAAATTTTTTAGATAACAAAAATAATGTGTTGTTTTTCTTTTCTGAAATTAGAATAATATTTTTTGCATTTTTCTTAATAATATTTAATGAAAAAATATTAGATAGAGTCTCAACTGTTTCGCCTGATTTTGAAATAATTATAAAAAGAACTGTTGATAGGTTTCCTTTTTTAAATTCTGTAATTTGATGTTCATCAAGATTATTAAAAAAATAAACCTTTTTTTTTATTTTTTTTTCAAAAAAATTATGAATGGCCTCAGCTCCTAAAATAGATCCACCCATACCTACTAGAGCGATTTTTTTAAATTTTTTAAATTTATCTAAATCTTTTTTTTTAAAACTAAATTTAAAGTTTTTATTTAATACGTTTAGAGTTTTTTTGTTATTATTAATTTCTTTTTTAATATCCGAAAATATTTTTTCAAATTCAAAAGACAAACGTGAAGACATTTTATTGTTTAAATTCTTTGAACGAATACTGTCTTTTAAAATTAAGTTTAATTTGCTCACTTACGAATTCTATTTAAAATTGAGTCTTCTACCGAGGAAGATTTGTTTTGTAAAATATTTTCTGTTTTTGGAGCTTTTAAAATCTTTTTTATAGTTTCTTCTTCAGTCTTTTTTTTTATTAGCTTCGTGCCAGGTTTTGGAATTTCCTCATAATTTGGTGGCAAAACTAATGGATTTCTTTTTTTTACTAAAAACTCATCTGTAGTTTTTATTTTTTCATTTCTTAGCACTTTTCCAGCGTCATTAATGCTCCCACACGATGTTAGCAAAATTGTAATTATTGATAAAAATGATAATTTTTTCATTTCATTTCTTTTATAAAAAAACTTCTTATTAAAAAAAATATAATACCCATACTTATAAATATATCTGCAACATTAAAAGTAAACCAGTGAAAGTTGTCATAATGAAGGTCAATAAAATCAGGTACGGCCTTATATACTATTCTATCGCAAAAATTTCCTAGTGCGCCTCCTATAATCAATGAGTAAATTAATTTGTCAATTTTTTCAGATACTGCAAAAAAATAAGCTAAGATTAATATGATTGTTCCTATCAAAGCTGATGTAAGGTGATAAAATAAATTAGAGTCTGAACTTAATAAACCAAAACCGATACCTACATTCCATATAAGGTCGATATTTAAATAATCATTAATAAAAAAAGTTTTATCACTAAAATTATTTAGAATTTTCAATTTCGTTATTCTATCAAATAAGAAAATAATTAAGGCAAAAAATAAAAAGAAAATGTTTTCTTTTTTTATAAAATTATTTTTTATTTTTTGAAAATTAATTAAAATCTTCATCTTATGTTAAGCTTGAACATCTAACACATTTTTCTTCCAATATTTTCCAACATCTTGGACATTTATTGCCTTTTGCTTTATTCACTTCAATTTTCATTTCTTTGCCTTCAGACAAAATCTTTTCTGCTTTAGACGTGATTAAATATTCGGCTAAATCTAAATTTGTTAATAATTCAAATTTGTTTTTATTTACACTTAATTTAACATCTGCTTCTAGGCTTGATCCAATCTCTTTAGACGTTCTTTTTGCTTCTATTGCTATATTTGCTTCTTGTTTAATCTTGAACAATTGATCCCATTTATCATTTAATTTTTTATTTTCCCAATTTTTTGGAATATTAACAAAAGAATACTCATGTATATTTTTTTCATCTTTGTTAATCAGGCTAAATATTTCATCTGTGGTAAAAACTAATATCGGCGCAAACCATTTTAGTAAGCTCTCTAAAATTATATTTAATACTACTACACAATTTTTTCTTTTTTTAGAATTTAAGTCATCACAATAAAGAACATCTTTTCTTATATCGAAGTAGAATGAAGATAGATCTAAAGAGCAAAAACTTAATAATTCTTTATATAGCTTGTGAAAATTATAATTCTTTAAATTAATTTCAACAGATTTGCTGATATGAAAAATTTTATGCAATATATATTGTTCTAATTCATTAAATTCTTCAACATTTAATTGATCGAAATTTTGTTTCTCATATGTATCTTTTAAATTTCCTAATATAAATCTAAAAGTATTTCGTATTTTCCTATAAGACTCAGCGTGTTGAGTTAAGATACTTTTGTCTATTCTTAAATCTTCTGCATAATCAGAAGATGCAACCCAAACTCTTAAGATGTCAGCCCCATAATTTTTTAAAATTTCATCTGGTGAGATAACATTTCCCATCGATTTGGACATTTTCATTCCTTTTCCATCGACAACAAAACCATGTGAAAGAATGCTTTTAAATGGAGCTCTACCTCTAGTACCGCAAGACTCGAGAAGAGATGAATGAAACCATCCTCTATGCTGATCAGATCCTTCTAAATACATGTCTGCAGGCCATTTTAAATCTTTTCTTTTCTCCAAAACAAAACTATGAGTTGATCCACTGTCAAACCAAACCTCAACAATGTCACTAAGTTTTTCATAGTCATTAGGGTTATATTCGTCACCCAAAAATATTTTAGCATCATCTGTAAACCAACAATCAGAACCTTGTTTTTCATAGATAGAAGCAATCCTATCAATTACTTTTTTATCTTTAAGGGGTTCTTTTGTTTTTTTATTAATAAAAATGGGTAATGGAACTCCCCAGACTCTTTGTCGTGAAACGCACCAGTCCGGCCTACCTTCAACCATTGACAATAATCTGTCTTTTCCTTTGCTTGGATAAAAAACAGTATCATTAATAGCTTTGATGGCTTTATTTCTTAGTTCATTTTTTTGCATTGAAATAAACCATTGAGGTGTTGCTCTGTAGATTAAAGGGGCTTTAGATCTCCAAGAATGAGGATAACTATGATTAAGCTTATCGCTCTTAAGCAGTTTATTATGCTCTTTCAATTTTTCTATAACAATTGGGTCTGCCTTGAATATGTGTGTATTATTAAAGTAAGGAATTTCTTTCGTGTAAAGACCTGCATTATCCACTGTGTAAAGTGAGGGTATATTGTTCTTTAAACATAAATTAAAATCATCTGGACCATGACTTGGGGCGCAATGTACAATTCCAGTGCCTTGGTCTAAATTTACAAATTGAGCGTCTAACATTGGAATATCATAATCAAAATTCATTTTGAAAAATGGATGACTGCAAATTGTTCCTTTAAATTCATCTCCTTTAAAGGTTTTTAATTCCTTGAATTTTTTAATTTCACATTCTTTAATTATTGAATTGATCAGATTTTTTGCAACTATAATCTTTTTGTCTTTAAAATATTCAAGACCGTCAACCTCTAAAACTGAGTATTCAATATTGCTATTGAAAGCTAATGCTTTGTTAGCTGGTATGGTCCAAGGTGTTGTCGTCCAAATAATAATATTAGAGTCTTTCAGGAAATCTTTTTTGGTTTCTTTTACTTTAAACGCTACATATATAGTATTAGAAGTATGATCTAAGTATTCAACCTCTGCATCAGCCAAAGCTGTTTTTTCTACAGTGGACCATAAAACTGGTTTAAATCCTTGATATAGACTGCCGTCTAAAAGAAACTTTCCTAACTCTCTAACTATTTGAGCCTCTGCTTCGAAGCTCATTGTAGAATAATAATTATCGAAATCACCAACTACACCTAAACGTTTAAATTCTTTTGTATGAACTTCTATCCAGCTCTTTGCGAATTCCCTGCACTCCTGTCTAAAATCTTTTATAGGTATTTCATCTTTATTTTTTTTCTTTTTTTTGTACTGTTCCTCAATTTTCCACTCTATAGGTAATCCATGGCAATCCCAGCCTGGAACATAAATTGAGTCTTTTCCACTCATTTGATGAAAGCGAGTAATCATATCTTTTAAAATTTTATTTAGGGCGGTCCCCATATGTATATGACCATTCGCATAAGGCGGTCCATCGTGTAAAATAAATTTTTCTCTTCCCTTAGAATTTTTTCTTAATTTTTCAAAAATTTTATTATTTTCCCATTTTTTTAAAATTTCTGGCTCCTTTGTTGGCAAACTAGCTTTCATTGAAAAAGCTGTTTTTGGAAGTTGCAAGTTATCTTTGGACATTTTTATTTTTTTGCTAATTTTATATCAATTTTTATCTGTCTTTTTAAATATTCAAAATTCTTAAATTTTTTTTCAGTTCTTATAAATTTTTTAAAACTGACGTTAATTACTTTATTATATAAATTTTTGCTGAATCCAAAGATATTTGTTTCAAGTAGCAATCTTTGTCCATTAAATGTTGGTCTATAACCCACATTTGCAATACCATTTTTATTAAAGTTTTTGCCTTTAACTCTTACAGCATAAACCCCTAATTTAGGAACTACATAGTTATGTAAACTCATATTGCATGTTGGGAAACCAATTTTGCGTCCTCTTTTTCTTCCTTTGATTACCCTTCCTTCTATGCTCCAATTTCGATTTAATAGTTTGTTTGCCAAACTAACTTTGCCTTTTCTAATTATTTTTCTAATGAATGTTGAAGAAATAGTCTTATAGTTTTTTTTGAAGGGCTTTGTTACAATAATTTTGTAATTAAATTTTTTTTCAAACTTTTTTAAAGTTTGTATATTCCCTTTACGATTAAATCCAAATTTAAAATTTTTACTTACGTATAAATATCTACATTTCGTTTTTTTATATATAATTTTTTCAATAAAATCATTTGCAGGTAAAGAAGAAAAGATTTTGTTAAATCTTATTATTATTAAAAAATCTAATTGAAATTTTTTAAGTTGTATTTTTTTTTGATGCAGTGAATTTATTCTATGATCTTTTGTTTTTTTACTAAAAAACATTACAGGTACTGGCTCGAAGGTCATTAGACCAAAAGGTAAATTATTTTTTTTTGCCTGTTGTTTTGCTTCATTAATAACTTTTTGATGTCCAAGATGTAATCCATCGAAGTTACCAATTGCAATCACGCTACTAAAATGTTTCTTATTTAAATTTGCATTTTTATAAATTTGCATTACCATTTAAGCTCTCTTTGAAAAAAATTTGCTTTAACTTTATATTTATTTAAAAGATTATCTAGTTCTGAAACATTTTGAAATTCATCCCTGTGTACGCCGTCAGAAATAAATATGCAATCTATGTTTAAATTATTAGCTCCCTTAATATCCGTTCTTAAGTTATCACCTATAGCTAAAACTTTTTCATCTGAATTAAAGCACAAATTATAAACTTCTTTATATGGTTTTCCAAAATAAACTACTTCTCCCCCAAGATCTTCAAATACTTTTGCTATCGCTCCAGCGCATAATTCTTCTTTATTTCCTCTATGCACAGTTAAGTCTGGATTAGTGCATACCAATTTTTTTTTTATATGGCTTTCTAAAAATTTTTTATAGTGCTCTAAATTACCTTCATGTTCATCGAATAAGCCCGTACATAAGATAAAATCACAGCTATCAAGATCTGTTTTGTTCTTTTTTACTTTTTCAAAAATAGAGGTATCTCTTGGTGGCCCCAAATGAAAGAAATTTCTGCCAAATTGATTTTTATTTATTGCATACATAGCTGCTTCTCCTGAGGTCATTACATTTGAGAGAAATTTTTTACTCATATTCATTTTTAACAAGAAATTAATAACCTTCGAACTTGGTCTAGGGGCATTAGATAAAAATACAATTTTTTTTGATTTATCTTTTAACTGTTTTACAGCGTTAATTGCTTTTGGATTAAGGGCCACACCATTATGTATAACTCCCCATAAATCTATTACAAAAGTGTCATAATTATCGAAAATATTAGATAGGTGATCTAGTTCTTTCAATTTATTGATTCCTTCCTCTTAATGCTCATAAAATATAGTATTTAAAGGTTTTTTTAATGATAATTGCCTCTTGAAATCTTATTAAAACATACCATATCAACACTACATAAAAATTTATAGGAGAAAATACATATGAAATTTAGACCTTTGCACGACCGTGTGCTTATTAAAGTACTGGACAGTGAAGAAAAAACTGCCGGTGGAATTATCATACCAGATA
>MDSV01137391.1_pt1 | contig 10401 bp, 15 predicted proteins | sample 810851 | NCBI WGS metagenome assembly MDSV01 (sample SAMN05326640, study PRJNA326480) | marine metagenome | isolation source: seawater | place: Atlantic Ocean: North East | collected 2012
CCTGTAGGCGTTGTGCCTTCAGCTCTTTCTCTTTGATCAGGAGGAGGGTGTTCATGGGAACGACCGACAGCGCCTCAAACCCCGTTGCTTGTTTGAGATCGAACTGCGTCCCCTTCTGGGGACCAACGTCTCTTAACTATAGGGGACTGAACACGAATCGAACAGTCATCAACCGAATGCCCGATGGCGTAACAACCGATCCTTTGTCACGCCACAGGGCTCCGGGCCATCACAGCCAACATCAGTTAGAGCAAGGCGGATCAAAAGCAAAGCCCAATGAGGTCAAAGCGAAGCGAGAGAGGTTCTGGACTGCAGGCACACACAATCTGTGAAACGTGAGCTGATCCCTGAGATACTGGGTAATGAAGGAGGGCGCACCTCTCATGGCAGGAAAGTCTGGCTTCACTCCAAGAGAATTTGAAGAGATCAAACGCCTCTATGTTGAGGAAGGAAGAACCTATTCTCAAATCGCCAAAGTCATCGGCAAAGGCAGCGAAAATTCAGTACGGAACTCCCTACTCAAAGCACGAGTTAATCGAGCATCTCTTGGAGACAAAAAGCTCGAAAGATTTAAATCGGGACAGAAATATGGAAGGATTACTCTGCTCACAAGACTCACAAAATCAAAGAAGCTCAGGTACCACGTGGCATGTGATTGTGGTTATGAATTCGATATCGACCCATATTTCCTCACACTTCCCGATGGCCATAAAAACAACATCTCACAATGCCAGAGATGCAGAGAAGGAAAGTAAAAACCAATTCAGGGCAATGTCTTAATTCAATATGGGCACAACATCGCGTGATGCAATTAAATCACATCAAATGAAGGCGGAATGTTGCCCGATCAACCTGACGGATATTGGCCTCAATCGTTTTCCTGCCAAGACGCTTATGTGCTGTGTATCGATGGCAGCCATTAAATCCGTAGTACTTGCCCTCAAACTCGATAAGGTCGACAGGCTCTTGAAGCCCAATCTCGCTAATACTTCTCATTAGTTCATCCACTTTGTCTTCATCGATCACGCTCTCATGAGGGCGATTAATAGACTCAATCGGCACAGTGACTCGTTTTTTCATAGTTCAGCCCTTTGTTGCGATGAAGTTATCCATTACGCACAAGGAAAGAAACCCAGCCATGAGACTAAAGTTGCCATCTGGGAGGGCCATCAACGCCAAGATCGAACCAATCCAAACAGATTACGGGCTTTGTGGAGCAACTGCTGAACAAAACTGCGCTGCTGAGGATCACTGGGTCGTTGTAAGACGATGGAGTCCAGCACTGGCCCTGCGGATTTAAACCCATCGAAGGCCGTCATGGCTTCCCCAACCCCTTCCAGGTCATGCTGAAGAATTCGCTGAGTGACCTGAGGACTTTCGACTGACTGCGAGCGGTTGCGAGCGGAAGACATACTCTGCTCCTGAACTGACTCCTTTCTGACCCAACGGGAAGGGAACGGCAAGCGGATCGAGACGCTTCTTTAAATCAAATACATTCACCGATCCGATTGGCAAGTCATTCAAAATGGTGGTGAAAAGCATCACAGACCAGCACGAGCTCTCAACCTCGCCTCACCCCTTTTCCATGAGCTGCTGATGGAACATCTCGATCGATTACACCAAGAGCATTAGGCTTAACGAGACAAAAAGCGATGACTGCTGTTGTGCCTGAAGCATTATGGTCTTGAAGGTTTTTGAAAATCTAACTGCGTCTGCCCTGCTTATTACAAGCAATGCCCTGAATCAACAACCTCAGGTTTATAGGGGAGGTTGCTGCAGCGCAAACGGCATTGCATTCATAAGCATCATAGAAACTCTTTTCTATATGAACAGCTAACACTCTTAGAACGAATCACGAAGGAGACTCGCATACTTTTAAAGGGAAGAAGCCAAGCACTATCTACCCTCCAGGTCTGCCAAAATGCGATTGTGCTGCCGCCCTAAATCCCTAATCTCAGTAGCCATCTCACGGATCGCAGACAGGGTTTCCCTGTCAGTATCAGCCTGTTGGACAGCTACTTTCCCTTGTATATTTTGACCAACAATAATTATTGGAAGCAAAACAAGCTGCAAGAATGTTTGAGCAATCCAGGAAACAATTTTAAGTGGGTCATGACTCATAACCGCCTCAGGGAATGAGATCAATGCCAAGACGACAAACAAATAGGCACAACCCATTGTCCCCACCTTGTCAGTGATCAGCAAGGCAATTTTTCTATTTACCAGTTGTAGCTTCCGCGCCAGCATTTTTAAAACAACAACACAGTCGGAGCATAAGCGAAACCAGGCGTCTATCTAGCCGCTCTTGCGTCAAACCAGATTTTGCAACCAACCAAGACGAGCACCGAAATGTTGCTATATGCTGACAAATGATCAGGGAGTGGCATTCAAGCCCCCAGCCGTTCGGAGGATGATATACGCAAAGATCACAAATAAAGATGAACGCATCCATCTGTACCGCCACAAACAACTCAACTGGCTATAGGTACATCAAGACGTCTAGATTCAATGACGAACAATAACAAAGCTCCTATAAATTCCATTGCAGTGGCACTAATGGCATTAGCTGTCATTTTTCTTGCTATTAAAGAGCCACGTTGTAACTGCGATCAAGAAGCAGCATCAGCGGAAACACCAACCCCTCCACAGTCTTCTGTACCGGTTAGATCCAGGACTCAGATCCAACGTGAACTAGGAAAGTTCTAATCTCAGACCCATTCTCAATTTAGCCCCGGCAACTTCTGCAAGTGAAGGTGTTAGAGCGTTAAAACGAGTTGTCAATAAATTCCCCCCTACAAAACAGCATCTCTTGCTCAGCAGACAAAAGAAATCCTCACCAAAGGTGAGGATTGATCAACGTCTCCCAGAGCATGTTGCCTCGTTTTTACTCCGTGAAGAGACCCTCCTCATGAGCAAATCATGCCTGAGGGATCTCGTCAAACAGGCGCCCTCGTATCAGTTCATTGACCGACGAACAGTCTCCTCAGACTATGAGCAAAGAAGGCTCGATCGCCTTCTTTGTTGATGCCTTAGCTCACTCCAGCTTTGGAGCTAGTCCCGCGGTGACGATTCAGCCTCCATCGACTTGGCATCCCACCAGTGCGCCTGCAGCTCCACCAAGAGGTACTCCAACCCAGCGTCCCTCTCCTCTTGATAAGACCGCTCCGAGGCCAGCACCGATTAAGCCGCCCAAAACGCTTCCCTCAACACAACTATTGGTATCAACCTTGCTCATCGTTGACGTTTTTGGTTCTGACCATTGGCGCCTTCTGATTGGTGTCCTGTAGTCCGTCACAATCTCTCTCTCAAAGGGTTGCTCGTAAGTCCTGACGACCCTTCTCTCGCGAGGTCGTCTGTAGCGGCTGACAACTTCTCTCTCGTAAGGTCTTCTATAAGTCCTAACGACTCTTCTCTCGCCAGGACGCCTGTAGCTCGTGACGATCTCTTCCTTGAAAGGTCTCCTGTAAGTCCTAACGACTCTTCTTTCGCCAGGACGCCTGTAGCTCGTGACGACCTCTTCCTTGAAAGGTCTCCTGTAAGTCCTAACGACTCTTGTTGAATTGGGTCGAGAAGCTCTCTTCTTATCCACCCTGTTGTGGTGGGTGTAATAGGGCTCCCACTGATGACGATGGTGTGCCATCGCAGGTGTTGCTGAAGAAACCAGCAGCAGAAACAACGTGAGGATTCTTTTGGTCAAGGCTTATTTGCAAGCTCCACTGGAGACTGCCGAAATTGACCGACGCGTAGGCAACTCAATCTCTTCTTGATGCAGCAAGATATGACTGCTCTCATTCCAAAGAAGGTTTAATCAGCCACCGCTTGAAGAGAGTGATGTTTCACCACAGCCAAGCAGTGAGCGAGATAGTCCTCGGCGCTCATGTCGCCCTTTGCATCGTTGGTTTGCCAGCTAACGATCTGAAAGTCACAGACCGGCTCAGCATTGCGATGACCGACTGTTGGGAGCCGGTAGAACTCTCGTCTGTAAGCAGCATCCAACTCTTTGCTCCGAGCGTTCTCGTAGACACCAAGCAGCTCTGAATCCATTGCTTGCCCGTCATAAGGGTCAATTCCGTCTGACCGATGCATCGCTTCATGGATGGCATCCATGGCTTCTTTCACCCGATAAGTCCCCCCTCTCTTGCGGTCGCGCTTCATCAATGAGTTGGCTTTGCGGTTGAGCCAACGCTTGTACGAATCGGAACTGCTCTTGACCCATCCAGGCGGGTCGTATGAAGTTGCCATACCTCAATGATTCAGCGGAGCTCGCGTCCTTTCGGGTGAGTGGAGTTCCCAGCTTCGGTTGAAGCATCGATCGATCATGTTCTCTTGCGATTAGTGACCCATTACCTCAAGCAAGCGTTTTGGAGCGTTTGGATCAACAGGAAGACCCTGGGGATTCAACAGCCCGAGTTGAACAAGCAGTCCGGCTTGATCCCAATAAATATGCTCATAGGACACCTTTCCGTCTTGGAGGCCCACAATCACCACCACAGCCATCGTCACTTTCCGCCCTGTGGGTTCCACTGCAGGCAGTAGGTGTCCGATTTTCCGGGTATGAGTGAACATAATGACGACTTCATCGACTAGGCGCTCACCATCAATTGTTCGTGAAATTGGTACGAACTCTGCATCCGGTGGAAAGAACTGTCCTATGAGCTGTTCCGCATAAAACTGACGCACACCTTCATGCCCGACTCCACCTGTGCCTGACCCAAGACTGATGAGGTGAGGGTTCTCAACCATCGTTTCCATGGTGGCGTCCAAATCGCCGGCCAGCTCTGCCTGCATGTGAGCATCGAAAAGCTCAGAAGCATGGGTGTGAGCAGTTTCCACAGATTTTCTTACATCTCCATCAAGGATAGGAACTCAAAGACGTTCCGCAAATCAATGAAAGCGCCAACAGAGGACACATCTCATGAGCAATTTTATAGAGCGGTGATCTAACCCGAAGCATGTCGCCTGCGCCATGACCTCAGTTAAACTATGCGCAGCAATTCATGAGCCGGTCAACTACAACATACCAGATACATTCACTCCAAATAATTACAATTAGCCTCTCAGGTCAATCTGCCAAGAGCCTCTCAAGTGATTCAGATAAAAGATGCTGTATAGGGCTGCAAGCACCCATCCATGCAGACCAAAGAGCCAATGAATTTTTGAGGTCTTGCGAGTATCTGTGTTTTTGAAGACAGCGAACCTTGCATCGAGCCACTCTGAGCAGGAGCCAACGTTGAGGGGTAGTGGCTTAAAGCTCACACCAAAGACAGAGGATTCATCATGTCCATGGTTTTGATTCGATGGCTTGAGGCTGGCCGACGCACTGAGGAAACCGTTCCCATCGCCATGGCCCGCCACAGGCGGAATGACCTAGAAGCTCAAGGAGCGGTTGTGTATTGGAGTGAACGACTCGAGGACGGCTGCTAAAAAACAAAATTGCTGTCACCCATAGGCGATACAATTACAACGAAGGAAAACATTAAGTTTAGAACGATCAGACTGTTAACTGAGTTTGGCCTTTTTGCTGTGGAGAGATGTCACTTACCGCTGCTTCCCAAATGCGTTGTGAGTAGCTAGACGTTGACAGTGTTCTTCAAATCCTATGAAAACCACACTCACCACACTCATCATTGCTTGTGCAGCACCCATAGCTGTTATGGCTGTCCCTGGGGTGCCTGACAATGTCATGAGTGACATCACTGAGAATTGCCTCGAAAACGTTGCTGATGATGATCAAGAAACAGAATCTGATGAAGATTGCATTGCAATAGCTATAGAGAATTACAAGAAGGCGAACCCTTAGATCGACCTCTCAACAGCTGGTTCAAGCAAACCAGGAATACCGAGAAGAACGAATCTCTCAAACGCGGACATCGCCGCAAAACCTGTCACACCCGCAACAAAAGCTTCAGAGCCTGGTAGCAAGCAAAACCATAGCTACGCGCTGCAGTTGAATTCTTTTTCAACTCTGCACCCAATTCTCTCAAGGGGATGAACCATTCCAGAGGCGACGAGAGAAGGAAAGTGTCATCTGACATGAGAGAAAAATCAATACCTCTAGTTGCTCCCAATTGAAGACTTTCCCGATTATCGATGGTGCACTTACTTAAAACACAAAGCTATCTTGTAGGCCGCATGGATAATTGTTATGCTTTGCGTAGTAGCCTACTGTCCAATGAAATATTTAACAAAAGCTAGGAATTTTACCCAGGACAGGCTCCATCGGGAACCCATCCACATTTGATTTAATGAGTCAATCATTGATTGAAGGCGATTTTCAAAACGCCCAGGGAATGGCCATTCCGACATTGCCAATCGCTCCTCATTGGCAAATGCTGGAGGCAATTCTCAGACCAATTGCCTACTACCGACGCTGCTTTCTCCGCAACTCTGGTGTCGTTCGCGTGAAAATGTCTCCCACTCTGCCTCCCCAGCAGGTGCTCATCAGCGATCCATCTGTGATTAAGGAGCTGATTAACGAAGATGGTGGTCGCTGTATCAGTGCACCAGGTGAATTGAACGGATTGCTGTCTCAGGTTTTAGGCAAACACTCCATCATTTTGCTCGCACCAGCTACGCATCGTGAGCGAAGGAAGTTGCTTACTCCTCCATTTCATGGAGAGCGTCTGAAGGCCTATGGACAGTTGATTTCCGCCTTAGCCAAGAAAGCCCTGATGGACCGAAATGTTGGCGATGTCTTTGACGCACGCGAACAAATGCAGGGCATCACCATGCGGGTGATTCTCACCGCCGTTTTTGGGCTGCATGAAGGGGATGCTTTCCGACGAATTGAACGGTCACTCGCCTCGAGCATCAGCATCCGTTCCAGTCCACTTGGGTCTCTCCTGTTGTTCTTCCCTTTTCTGCGCAAGGATCTAGGAAGATGGAGCCCAGGAAGACGAATCAAAGCAGCAGATGCCACCATCAGGCAGCTGTTGCTCGCACAGATTGCCTCACGACGGAAAGCCGTCGAACGGGATAGTGCTGAGAACCTTTCACCCGACATTCTCAGCCTATTGCTGTCCTGCAAAGATGATGAAGGACAGGGGCTCAGTGACGATGAATTACACGATGAATTGCTGACGCTTTTGTTTGCAGGTCACGAAACAACTGCTACAGCTCTCACTTGGGCTCTCTACTGGATCCATCGGAATCCGTTGGTCCTAGAGCGGTTGATGGATGAACTCAATGGGTTACGGGATCACTCCGATCCCGAAGCGATTACAAGACTCCCTTACCTATCAGCAGTCGTGAATGAAGTACTGCGCATCCATCCGGTCGCGATGCTGACGTTCCCTCGTCGCATCGAAGCCCCCATCACATTGGGAGGGTATGCATTCCATACGGGTGATGTGGTGTTGGCTTGTATTCAGGCCGTCCATGAACGACCTGATCTTTACCCCAAACCGACACAATTTATTCCCGAACGTTTCATGGGTCGGACCTACGGTCTGCATGAATTTCTTGCTTTCGGCGGAGGCTCTAGACGCTGCATTGGCGCAGCTCTCGCTCTCTATGAAATGAAATTAATTTTAGCCGAATTACTCCGTAATAATCAATTCAAACTGACTCCCAACAGTAATCGTGAGAACAAACCACGTCGGCGCGGCTTCACACTTGGACCTTCGATTCCGGTGAGGTTAGAGATCTTGTCATGATGTACTTCATTGCCCGACATACCCTTGCCAATCACTTTCGCTGATCGACAAAGTCCCATCCTCGACAATATTGACTGTTCCCTGATCAGCATTCTCTACTGGCAACGATGCCCCAGGTGCTCGTGAGCCTTTCTTTGTGAGCGGTGATGAAGAGCCAGACGCGTGAACGCATGGGTCGGATCACGGGATGGGATCTGCAGGCTGAGGAACTTGAACGAGAGGCAAGAAGCTTTGAGTCAATTGCATTGACATTGGCTATGACTTGAGGACAATTCGAATATGTACATCAATTGGGGTTCAGTGAACAAGAGCATCAAGAACTGGATTGTTAAGCCCATTCGCGCCACTGTCTTCGCGGATAGAGACGCCTACTACTGGATTCAAAGCAAGCTTGGACTAGGCAACTATCAGATGGCAGCTCTTGTATGGGCCAAGGGGCTAATCATTGGCTTGTTAATCGGTGCTTTCTTTCTCTGATTTCAAGCATATAGCGATCAATAAGAGCATGACCGATGCCCATAACAAGTGGATCTAGATACAATACAGATAACATTAAACCAATTGAACGAACAACTAAAACCCGGCCCAAAGATGGCTCTCATTGAAGACCAGAACTCAGAAACCTTGACGAAAACGGGGCACCAGAACAGATCGAAAGGATTAAGCAGTACAGCAAAGATTAATGTTGACATCCTCAAGTTGACTTGACAGAAGAAACTGAAACCAACTGAGTCATTCTCTAAATGAAGACTTAACCGAATGCTATTTAGCCTATTGTTAGTCAGCCCTGCTAAATCCTGGGATCTCAACAAAAACCCGCTCGAGGCGGGGCATGATGATTTCACCAGGAAGCCTAAGACCATGGAGGACAGACCGAAAGATAGACAACACCCAAAAGGGGCACAGGAAGCTGCCTGCACTGAATATCACAACTAAGAGATTTATTTACAGGGGAAAGCCAGTACGTTTCCTTTCCATGCACTTTTCCCAGTGGGCTTGTAAAGGGGAAGATATGTGAGCACCACCTTGGGATTCTTGGCCGCCTTAAAGTTTTTATAACCCTTTTCTTTCGCAAGATTGTTCCACAAAGCATAGGCTTCTTTGACAGCTTTGTGAGGTTTATTAGAGACGGCTCCACGATTAAGAATTTTACTGGCACAAGCCGAAGGATTGGTCACTTTTTGGATGGATTGAGCATTTGCAAATGTTGCACTTGTAATCACACAAACAGATGTCACTGCAACAGCAATTCCGCTTAGCTTTGGCGTTTTCATGGATTTAGGGGGTGGTGGAAGCTTTCGCCTCCGGTGAACTCACCATCTCCGAATTCAGCAGTTCACTCGATAACCTGGCTCAACAGTGGGTGTGATTTCGCTCACAGGGTTCCTGTAGCTGGCTGCATTGGGCAGTTCTAGCTTTACTGGCAAGTCAGTAGGTCATAAAAAACCCCGCACCTGCGGGGGTTAGCGTTGCAACTAATTCAGCTAATGCTCAGCTTGCACGTGAAGCAAGCTTGGCTGGTGACAGATGAGCAGACGTGTAATCGATGCCCTCTGAATGGGCAGCAAAACTCCGCTGAGCATCATGAAGGCGTTGTGACTTCAGCTCTTTTTCTTTGATCAGAAGGAGGGTATTCATGGGAACGAACGACAGCGCCTCAAACCCCGTTGCTTGCTTGAGATCGAACTGCGTCCCTTTTGGGGGACCAACGTCTTTTAACAATACGGCAAGTTCTTGTATCGCAGAGAGTAGGAACCGAATCAGGGCTGGCGAAACAACCGAACTCAATCCCAATCAGAGCTCCGATCGAGGGCCAGACCGGCCGGGAAGTCGACAAGAACTGGATCAGGAACCATGGCTGAGATCCGCGGCAATGGTCCGATCACTTGGGCGTCTACCGGAAACATTGGAAGCGGAACCAGAGCAATTAACAGCCGCATCGCTTGATCAAGGATGGGACTGATGCAATCAGCTGGAATGAGGTGATCGGCATGAACTGACGGCTTCAAGTTCAATCAAACCATCGCCCGCCTTAACTGATATGAACAACATCTCATTGCCCCTTGAGATCCCAAACGGAAATGAGGACACAGTTCTCAAGTAATCGACGTTTGATCTATCGGTTGTGTGACCAAGGGATCACGCCAAAGAGCCCGATAAAGAGCCCACTGCGCGAGAACAGATAATCGTTTTTTCAATGCACTGAAAAACACTGCTTAGAGGTCGGGGCACCGTAGCTTCGAGACCAAATGTGTACACGGCAACCACAAAGCAATCAGAATTAACGAGCAAGAAAGATCTTCCTAGCAAACGCTATATATGGGGGCCGAAGGTATCAAGAAGGCACTTAATATGGTGCATAAAAGGGGCGAAAACAAGAATAAGCGCAGTGCCGAAAGATCTCGGCTTGGCCGCTTCCGACACTTGCCTGCTGAACGTTTGTCCCATCGATGAACAAGCTCGGGGGCGCCTAAACAAGCCAGCCTGATCTAGTCGCAGGTGGTTTTGGTGCAGCTCCGCGGTGAGGGCCAAAGCCCCGAAAAGCATCTGGGCCGCCAGCCATATCGCGATGCATCGATGTCGCATCAGTTGTGCTCTACAACCGAGCTTGAGCACACCGTTCCCACTATTGGAGGTTTTCCCATGGAAGGCAATGCGCGATTTGACCGATGGCAAGAAGCCTTCAACGGATAGAAAATGTGTGCATCGAGATCGGAGGAGCTAATGACAGTCGACACTCCACCAG
>MDSV01198024.1_pt1 | contig 10400 bp, 7 predicted proteins | sample 810851 | NCBI WGS metagenome assembly MDSV01 (sample SAMN05326640, study PRJNA326480) | marine metagenome | isolation source: seawater | place: Atlantic Ocean: North East | collected 2012
GGCTTTGCATCCTTAGGGTTCAATTCAGTGGTTGGCGAGGTATGCAGCCACGCCTGACGTTGTTTCTGCCATGGCCTCCTTTCCTTTTTCCCAATTTGCAGGGCAAACTTCGCCGTGTGTTTCGTTGTGGATCCATGCATCAAGCACGCGAATGGCTTCATCTACGCTTCTTCCAATAGGAAAGAAGTTCACCAATTGGTGACGTACAATGCCTTCTTTGTCAATGAGGAAGAGGCCTCGGTACGCGACCAAATTGCCGTGCGCCAGCAGATTTCCTTCTTCGTCGTAGTCGTATTCGCCGGCCAACACATCGTAGTTGGTGGAAACTGTTTTATTCAGGTCAGCAACCAGAGGATAGGTCACTCCGTTTAAACCCCCTTCTTCCTTGGGCATGTTGAGATATGCGCGGTGGGATTCGGGCGTATCTGTAGACACCCCGACAATCGCACAATTCCGTGAGGCAAAGTCATTCAGCCGCTCTTGGAATGCATGGATCTCGGTCGGGCAGACATACGTGAAGTCTCTGGGGTAAAAAAAGAGGATGACATATTTGTCATCCAGGTACTGGTCAAGCGAAAAGCCGTCGACGATGTCCTTTCCGTTGACAACTGCTGTTTCGCTGAAGTGGGGGGCCTTACGGCCGACGAGAACTGCCATGATTCTTGGGAATTTGTGTTTGAATGATGTGAGGTAAAGGTAACAATGCCGACCAGTGGGATTTCAAAGAATTCGTGCCAAGAATTGTCATGAAAGTCACATTTGAAGCTGGCGGGCGGCCGTTCAAAATCGACGCATATTTGTGCCATGAAGAAGGGGGGCGACACTGACCGTTACATCAACCGAGAGCTAAGTTGGCTTTCCTTCAACCATCGCGTGCTTCAAGAAGCCCAATCCGCAGACAACCCGCTGGTGGAACGCATGCGCTTCTTGGGCATTTTCTCCAACAACCTGGATGAGTTCTACCGGGTGCGCGTGGCGTATTTGCAGCGCATGGCGTCTGTGGATGCCAAGGCGAAGACGACGCTGGGCTTTCCTGTGGTGCACACGTTGAACGAGATTGAAGCCCAAATCACCCGACTTCAAAGCGAGTTTGATGACACGTTCGTCGCCGTTCAAAAGGATTTGAGACGCGAGGGCATTGCCATGGTGGACGAAGCCCACCTCGCCCCAGGGGATGCGGAATTTGTGGACGACTACTTCCGCAGAACGGTCCGCCCTTCCCTCGTGCCCATCATGCTGGGGCGCGGGGTGGAAATGCCAGAGTTGGTGGACGGGGAGGGGTATTTGGCCATCCGCCTCACCACAGCGGAGGCCAAGAAAAAGTTGGCCTTGATTCAACTCCCGAGTCACTTGCCCAGGTTCTTGACGTTGCCAGCCGACCAAGGCTTGAAGCGCGTGATGTTCCTGGACGACGTCATTCGAGATGCCTTGCCCAGGATCTTCAAGCTGTTCGAAGCGGTGCACATCGAGGCGTTCGCCATCAAGGCGACCCGAGACGCGGCCATCGACATGGATGACGACTTGACCCGGTCGGTGGTGGCCAAGATGGAGCGAGGGCTCAAGCGACGGAGTTCCGGCGAGGTGGTTCGTTTCTTGTACGACCGGCAAATGCCCAAAGACATGCTCCAGGCTTTGCTTCGCAAGCTTGAATTGCAATCGGAAGCGAGCGTCATTCCGGGCGAGCGCTACCACAACCGCAGGGACTTGATGGGATTCCCCGATTTCGGTCGGTCCGACTTGGTGCATCCAGCTCAGAAGCCCTTGACCCACCCTCGCTTGAAGGCCGCCACCAGCGTGATGAACGCCATCGACGAGGGAGACATTCTGTTGCACTACCCGTACCACAAGTTTGTGCACGTGGTGGACTTGTTGCGGGAAGCAGCCATCGATCCGAGCGTTCGCACCATCCAGATCAACCTGTACCGCGTGGCCAAGAACAGCTTGGTGATCAACGCGCTGGTCAACGCCGCCCGCAACGGGAAGCACGTGGAAGTTGTGGTGGAATTGGCGGCGCGCTTTGATGAGAAACAAAACATCCGCATCAGCAACATGCTGAAGGAGGCCGGGGTGGTGGTGCGCTTTGGGATTCCCAAGTTGAAGGTGCACGCCAAGCTCATTCTCATCACCCGGAAGCACCAAGGTCGCGTGCGACGCTATGCCCACATTGGGACGGGCAATTTCCACGAGAAAACAGCTGGGGTGTACGAAGACTTGAGTCTGTTGACCGCGCACTCCGACCTCACAAAAGAGGTCGCCAAGATTTTTGACTTTTTTGAAAACAGCTTCGAACGCAAGCAGTACAAGCTTCTTTTCGTCAGCCCCTTCACGAACCGTCGCCGATTCATGAACCTCATCAACGAGGAGATGAAGCGGTCGAAGGCGGGTAAAGACGCGTGGATTCGGCTCAAGTTGAACAACCTGGTGGACACCGGGATGATCGACAAATTGTACAGGGCGTCCTCGGCAGGTGTCCAGATCCAGCTTGTGGTGCGAGGCATCTGCGCGCTCAAGGCTGGGGTGCCTGGCTTGAGCGACAACATCGAGGTGAGGTCGGTGGTGGGACGTTACCTGGAGCACAGCCGATTTGCGGTGTTCGCGGGCGACGGAGACACGCAGGTGTACCTCAGCAGCGCCGATTGGATGACCAGAAACCTGGACCGCCGGGTGGAAGTCACCACGCCGGTGTTGGATGGTGGGCTGAAGGCCCAGCTCGCGGACTTGTTTGACCACCTTTGGGGCGACAACCAAAAGGCCAGGCGTGTGACCGAGGACGGCGACAACCTTCCCGCCGGAGAGGTCGGGGGCGGTCCCTTTTTGGCCCAGGAGCGTTTGTACGCGTACCATGCCGACCAAGGATGAAGTGCGCAGCCATTGACATCGGATCCAATGCGGTGAGGCTGCTTGTCTCGCGCGTGGAAGAAGTGGATGGCCGCCCACAAGCCCAAAAGCTGGCCTACTACCGTGTCCCCATTCGACTCGGCGCAGACGTGTTCAGCACGGGGATTGTGTCCGAGAAGCGCATGTCCGAGCTGACCAAAGCCATGAAGGCGTTTTGGCATTTGATGGATGTTCACGGCATCGATTGGTTCAGGGCGTGCGCCACGAGTGCCATGCGCGAAGCCACCAATGCGCAGGAGGTGTTGAAGCATGTGAAGAAGCGAGCCAACGTGAACATCGAAATCATCTCTGGAGATGAAGAGGCGGATTTGATCTTCTCCAATTTCAATGCGGCCGATTTCGACCAAGACAAGGATTACCTGTACATCGACGTGGGGGGAGGCAGCACGGAATTGACCTTGATCCGTCACGGCAAGCGCATCAAAGGGAAGAGCTTCAAGTTGGGCACCGTGCGTGTCTTGCAGAACCAAATCCCTGACGGGGAATGGGACGCCGTGAACGCCTACATTGGAGAGATTTCCGAGCCCGGAAGGCCTCTGTACGCCATTGGGACGGGGGGCAACGCCAACCGTTTGCAACGCCTGGCTTTGCTCCCAAGGCACGACGCGGTGTCGCTTAAAAAACTCCTCAAGTTGTCTGGCGCTTTGGCTTCGGCAAGCCACAAAGAGCGGATGTCACGGTTTCATTTGAAGCCCGACCGCGCGGAGGTCATCGTGCCCGCCGTCGACATCTACATCCGGGTCATGCAATTGGCCCAGGCGACCCACATGCACGTTCCCAAAGTGGGACTCAGCGACGGCATGGTTCTGACCGTGTACAAAGCATGGAAAGCCTCCGAAAAAGGTTGACCCTTCCAGAGACCTTCCAACAAACGATTGTGCCAGGAGCTCTTCCTCAGAGGTTCTTGGCCAAGAAGGCGTCCACCTCGTACACGCGCTTGGGCTTCAGCACAATCTTGCCTTCGTTGTCCAGCAAGAAATACGTGGGCGTGGCCGTGATCTTGTAATCCTTCACAATGGGTGAGTCCCAACCTTGCAATTGACTGACGTTGGGGTAGCTCATGCCGCGCTGCTCGATGACGCCCACCCAGGTGGAGCGCGCCTGGTCGAGGCTCACACCGATGGCTTCGAAGCCCTGGCTTTGGTACTTGGCGTGAACGGGAATCAGCACGGGAATCTCCTGCTCGCATTTGTGGCACCAGGACGCCCAGAACATGACCAGCGTGTACTTGTTGGCCTTGGCGGTTTCCATGAGGTTCAACGAACCACCGTCCCACTTGTCCATGGTGAAGTTGGGAGGGGTCTTGCCCACTTGCAGGTTGATGATGCCCTGAGCGCGCTGGCGAATGACGTCGCTCAAATCCGCGCCGCAATCTTCGTCGTAGATGTAGTTGTCGAGGATGTACTGGCAGATGTGCTCCTTTCCGGTGTTGTAGAACCCTTCAAGCATGGAGTACAACGCGCTCTCCAGGGTGACAGGGTTGGGCTCGAAGTGCGCCTTCACCAAGTCGATGCAGGCCAAGAATCCAGGGTCGTTGCCTTTGCTGTACGCCACCATGAATCCCTGGATCCGGTCGCCGATGGCCATGCTGCGCACCAAGCTGTTGTCCATGGGGTCCATGTCGTCGAAGTAGTTGCCCTGCGACTTGGGGTACTTGGGGTTGCGCCAGCCCAAAAACTTCGCGAGGTAGGTGTTGGGGTATTGGCCCATCAACTCGTGTTGCTTGGCCACCAATTCCATCTCCTTGTCCTCAATCTGCTTCTCCACTTGGGCGCGGAAGGGGCTGTCTTTGAGTTGCTTGCGGAGCGAACGAATTTGGTTGTTGTTGACGCGGGAGAAGTTCTGGTACGTGAACCAGGCGGCGTTTTCTTGGCTGCCTTCCGCGGTTTTGCTGCTGGTCAATTGCTTGGAGCGAAACTTCAAGTTGACCTGCGGCTCGTCGGGGTTCATCACGAACTGACAGTTGTTCTTGGCGTTGTCGGTGGCCAACTGGTAAAACCCGCGGTGCACGTCGACTTGGCCGAAGTCAAAGGCTTGGTTCTGCACCTGGGCGCTGTCCATCAGAGTCAAATTGCGGCCTTCGGTTTCGTAGAGGTACAAGACCGCACCGTTGGCGGCGGGCACCGTGCCCTGCAAGCGGACCTTGCCTGTTTTGTCCCCGCGGTTGGCGTCGGTCACGCCGTCTTTCCATTTGGCAGAGACGGTGACATCTGGCTGTTGAGAAGCGGCGGGTACACTGGCTTTGGCTCTGGTCGTGCCGGTCTGGGGCGTTGCAGTTGCAGAAGAAGGGGTTCCTTCAGAGGCGTTTCCACAACCGACCGCGAACGCAGCGGCCATGCAAAGTGTCCAAATCATGGGATGTTTCATTGGTTGAAAATCAGCTATCACGAAGGTAATGCCGTTTGATTCATGGAAGGGTGCTGAGGTTTCAGGTTGTCACGTAACTTGTGTGAATGGAACGGTCAAAGGCCTACACCTTGCTCGGATTGGAAGAGAATGCCACCTCTGAAGAAATCACCGACGCCTTGGACCAAGTTGTGTTCAAGGTGCGTGACCAGTTCTTGAGAGGGGCGGTGATTCCCAAACTAGCGGCCAGCCGCGTGGAGCGGTGCGTGTTGCTGAGCGACGTGGCCCAGACTTTGGGGGTTGCGGCCTTGGGGGCACCTGTGGCGGTTCCTCAAGCGTTGCCGCTCGCCGAGACGCTGGAAGGCGTGGTGCGGGGGCATTTGGAAAATGTGCGCCGGTGTCGGACTGCGATGGCCGCCACCCTCGACCCGGACAGCGTGGCTCAGCTTGGAAACATGATGGCCAACCTCCAATCGGAGTACATGAAGGCGTTCCTGAGGCACACTGAGTCTCTGGTGGATGACGATTTCCATGAGGCGGTGCCTGCACGTGAAGAGGTCGATTGGATGGCCTTGCTTGCCGCGATGCGCGCGCATGAAGAAGGCCCCGGAGGAGGGGCCTTGCTTCAAGAGTTGGTCCGAAAGGAGCGCGCTCGCATGCGCGCCATGGTCAGCGCCACTGCGACAGCGCAGCATTGAAGGTGGCGGATGGCCGCATCACGGCTTCACATTTGGCAGCACTGGGTCGGTAGTACCCTCCCAACTCCACAGCCTGTCCTTGCACGGCGATGAGCTCTTCGACGATGTTGGACTCCTCTGTACGGAGGGTCTCGGCCAGTGGCTGGAACGCTTCGGCCAAGGCCGCATCTTCCGTCTGGGCAGTCAACGCTTCAGCCCAGAACAAGCACAAGTAAAAGTGTGAGCCACGGTTGTCGATGCCACCCAAGCGTCGGGTGGGACTCTTGTCTTCGTCCAAAAAACGCGTGGTGGCGTCGTCCAGGCACTGCGCCATCAAGGCCGCACGTGCGTTGCCGCTTGCCGTGGCAATGTGCTCCAAGCTGGGCGCCAAGGCCATGAATTCGCCCAAGCTGTCCCAGCGGAGGTAGTTTTCTCCAACGAGCTGTTGGACGTGCTTGGGTGCAGATCCCCCTGCGCCGGTTTCGAACAGCCCGCCCCCGTTCATCAGGGGCACGATGCTCAACATTTTGGCAGATGTGCCGACCTCGAGTATGGGGAACAAGTCGGTGAGGTAGTCTCGGAGCACGTTGCCCGTCACTGAGATGGTGTTGTCGCCGCGTGCGATTCGCCCGAGCGAGAATTCAGTGGCGTCGGAAGGGGACAGCACACGGAGGTCCAATCCGTCTGTGTCGTGGTGGGGCAAGTAAGCCTCCACCTTGGCGATGAGCTGGGCGTCGTGGGCGCGTTTGCTGTCGAGCCAGAACACCGTCGGGTCTCCCGTGGCGCGAGCACGTGTTACGGCGAGTTTCACCCAATCTTGGATGGGTGCGTCTTTGACTTGGCACATGCGGAACACGTCGCCCGCTTTCACGTCTTGAGACATCAGCACTTGGCCGTTCGCTTCGGTGACTTCCACCTTGCCTGTTTGGGCCATTTGGAAGGTTTTGTCATGGGAGCCGTATTCCTCTGCCTTTTGGGCCATCAACCCGACGTTGGGCACTGTGCCCATGACTGCAGGGTCCAGGGCGCCGTGGCGCTTGCAGAAGTCGATGGTCGCTTGGTACACCCCGGCGTAGGAGCGGTCGGGAATGATGGCCACCGCGTCTTGGGCTTCGCCTTGGGCGTTCCACATCTTGCCGCCTTCGCGGATCATCGCTGGCATGGACGCGTCGATGATCACATCTGAAGGCACGTGCAAGTTGGTGATTCCCTTGTCGGAATTGACCATGGCCAAAGGCGGGCGCGACGCCAGTGTCTTGGACAAGGTGGCCTCGATGGCGGTCCGATCAGCCTCGGGCATGCCGGGCATCTTCGCCATCAAATCACCCAGACCGTTGTTGAAGTTCACTCCAGCCGCAGCCAAGACGTCACTGTGCTGGTCAAGCACGGGCCTGATGAAGGTGCGCACAGCGGCCCCAAACAAAATCGGGTCGGACACCTTCATCATGGTGGCTTTCATGTGCAACGAATACAACGCGCCGTCAGCCTGGATGCGCTCCATTTCTTCGGTCAAGAACGCCTCAAGCTTGGCCATGGACATGGTGGCGCAATCGATGATTTCACCTTCCTGAAGCGCGAGCCCACCCTTCAAGATGGTTCGGGTGCCGTCGTCAGAAACATGGACAATGTCTGCATGGGTTGCGGCAGGCAATGTGACACTCTGCTCCGATCCAAAGAAATCCCCATCCGACATGCTGGCCACACGGGCCTTGCTGTCAGAAGCCCATGCGCCCATGCTGTGCGGATGCTTCTTGGCATATGCCTTGACGGCCTTGGGGGCACGACGGTCGCTGTTGCCTTCGCGCAGCACGGGGTTCACGGCAGAACCTTTCACCTTGTCGTAGCGGGCCTTGACGTCCTTCTCTTCTGCGGTGTTCGTGTTGTCTGGGTAGTCTGGCAACGCGTATCCCAGGGCTTGAAGCTCGGCAATGGCAGCCTTCAACTGGGGAATGGATGCGCTGATGTTGGGCAGTTTGACGATGTTGGCGTCCGGCGTTTTGGCCAACTGGCCAAGCTCAGAGAGGGCATCGTGGGTCTTTTGGTCTTCTGGGAGGACATCCGAGAACACAGCCAAAATGCGGCCGCTCAACGAAATGTCTCGGGTCTCCACTTCCACGCCCGCCTTGCCGGCGAAGGCCTGAACGATCGGGAGAAAGCTGTAGGTCGCCAACGCGGGCGCCTCGTCCGTAAGGGTGTACAGGATTTTTGACATGCGGCGGCAAATGTCGGAAATCCGAGCCGTTCATGCCACTTTACCCCTCAACTCCCTCCAGGACCTTCTCCATTCAATCCAATACGAGGAACACCTCTTGACGGCGCATTGGGCCAATCAACACGTCATTCACGGCCCAAAGCAACAATGGGGTCCAAGCGCGCCGCCAACCGGGCAGGGTAGTAGCCTGAGACCAAACTCGTCAGCAAACACAACACCACCCCGACGGCGACCCACCCCCATGGCACGACGAACGGCGTCTCGAAATATCCCGCAATGAGGTTGCCTGTTAACAAGCCAAGTGCAATGCCCAAGACACCGCCCAATTGCCCGATGACCATAACCTCCACCAGAAATTGAGTGCGGATGGCCGCGCTGGAGGCGCCGAGGCTTTTCCGTGTGCCGATTTCACGGGTGCGTTCGCTGACCGACACGAGCATGATGTTCATCAAGCCGATGCCGGCGCCAAACAACGTGATGAGTCCGATGAACACGGCGGCCAGCGTGATGCCATCTGTGGCCTCCAGCAAGGTGTCGACGAGCTGGCTGCTCTGTCGCACCCTGAACGAGCTGGGTTCTCCGGGGGCGTCCCTGCGCACCACCCGCATGAGGCCCGTGGCCACGTCCACTGCAGCTGGCATATCCTCGGCCTTCTCCACTGTGCATGTAAGATTGTAGCTCCGGCCCTCGTCGGAGTATTGTCGACGCACGCAGGGGATGGGCATCAAGATTTGGTTGTCTTGGGACATCCCAAACGACGTCCCCCTGGCCTCCAACACACCAATCACGTTGTACCGCTGTGCGCCGACCAAAACATGCTGGCCCACAGGGTCCTCCCAAGTTTCAAAGAGACGGGACACGATCGCTTGCCCCACCATGACCACCGAGGCACCCGTGGTGATTTCGTGGTCCGTGAAGTTTCGGCCTCGGGCGACTGTCAACCCGCTGACGCCCAAGTAAAGGTCGTCCACCCCTTGTACACTCACGTTGGGGTCTGTGCGTTCACTGCCCCGGGTCACGGTGGCCATGCCAGATCCGTACACCGAGGTCGCCACCTTGAAGGATTTGCTGGCTTCCTTTTTGAATTGGCCGGCCTCTCTGAAGTCGATGGGGCTGCTGGGCAACACCCGTCTGCCTCCGAACATCCCGCCGCTTCGCATCTGGTCTATGGAAAAACTCTGTGTGCCCAACGCAGAAAATTCTTGGCGCACGTTGGCCTTGAGCGATTCCGTGGCGGTGACCATGGCGATGAGGGCCATGATTCCAATGCCGATGATGCCCACCGTGAGCGAGGTGCGCAGGGCCTGCCCTCGAATGGAGCGCAGCGCCACGTGCACCATGTCTCGCCACAACGTTGATTCCGGGGTCATGGCCGTCAAGTTACTTCACGCAAGAAGGCCTTTCAGCTCAGTATGACAAGAGGTGGCCAGGTCCAGCGCTCATCTTTTTCACTGGCGGCGCAAACTTCGTCAGGGTGATGCCGGCCACCGCCGATTCGTATTCCTCCATCGTGGGTGTCCGACCCAAAATGGCGGACAGCACCACCACAGGGGTGGAAGCCAACAGCGACTCGCCTTTCTTGCGCACGGAATCCTTCACCACACGGCCCTGGAACAAGCGTGTGGAGGTCGCCAACACCGTGTCGCCTTTGGCCGCCTTTTCCTGGTTGCCCATGCAAAGGTTGCAACCGGGGCGCTCCAAGTACATCATGTTGTCGTATTCGGTGCGCGCCGCGGTTTTGGGGGCGTCGTCGTCGAATTCAAATCCAGAGTACTTCTGGAGCACGTCCCAATCGCCTTCCTCTTTCAGCTCGTCGATGATGTTGTACGTCGGGGCCGTCACCACGAGGGGAGCCTTGAACGTCACGTCGCCTTGTTGCTTTTCAAGGTTCTTCAGCATGCGTGCGACGATCTTCAAATCGCCCTTGTGCACCATGCAGGAGCCCACAAACCCGAGGTCGACCTCCTTTTCGCCTCCGTAGAACGAGAGCGGGCGGATGGTGTCGTGGGTGTAACGCTTGGAGACGTCTTCGTTGTGGACGTCGGGGTCGGCAATCATCGGTTGGTTGATGATGTCGAGATCTACTTCGAATTCGGCGTAGTACTTGGCGTTGCTGTCTGGCGTCAAGGGAGGCTTTTCGCCCGATTCAATCTCGTGAATGCGCTTTTTGGCACTGTCGATGAGGCCTTGGAGGACGCCCTTGTCATTGTCCATGCCCTTGTCGATCATGATTTGAATGCGGCCCTTCGCAATCTCCAACGACTCGA
>MDSV01169058.1_pt1 | contig 10399 bp, 10 predicted proteins | sample 810851 | NCBI WGS metagenome assembly MDSV01 (sample SAMN05326640, study PRJNA326480) | marine metagenome | isolation source: seawater | place: Atlantic Ocean: North East | collected 2012
AAGAATTGTTTCATTTAATAGATTTAAATCTTCTATTTCACTTATTTTAGGTTTTCCAATTTTAGATATATTTATATATCTTGGATTATTGTTAATTCTTTTTTTATCAAGAAAAATTTTTTTATATATCAAGTTTTGCAAAGTTTGTTTATTTATTTTTAAATTTTTATAATCTACCTTTGTGGGTAAATTATATAAAGAAAGAGAATCTTGAACTAAACTAAATAAATTATTTCTCTTTTTACTTGAATAAAATATTTCACATAACATACCTATTCCAACGGCCTCACCATGTCGCAAGTATTCACTTGTTGCCATCTCAATGGCGTGTGCAAATGTATGTCCAAAATTTAAGTAAAGTCTTTCATTTTTTTCTTTAACATCATTAATAAAAAAATAAATTTTAGTTTTTAATGTTTCAGAAAATAAAGTAGTCAATAGCTTAAAATCTCTATTGATAATTTTTTTTTTGTTATTTTTTAAGATTTTTATAATGTTATTTTTTTTAATTATACCACATTTAAGTATTTCCGGTATGCCCGCCATATACTCTCTATTTGGAACATCATTGATAATTTCATTAGAAATAAAAACAGAATTGGCGTGATAGTAATTACCAATACAATTAATTATATTATTGTAGTTAATTCCAGTTTTACCGCCAATGCAACTATCGACCATAGCAGTCATAGTTGTAGGAATATTAAAATAATATGTTCCTCTTAAATACAAACTTGCTGCTAATCCACAAGCATCACTTAAAACGCCGCCTCCACAAGATATTATTATTGACCTTTTTGAAAACTTATTTTCAATCAACGCATCAATAATATTAAACAAGAGTTTTTGATTTTTATTCTTTTTACTACTTTCTAGTTTTGTGAAGAATATTTTGCACCCTGAAAGTTTTAAATCATCAAGTAGGTTTTTTATTATTTTTGAATTTATATTACTATCATAAACAAACAAAACATTTTTATCAGACTGTAATTTTTTAATTTCAGTTATTATGAAATTATTAATATTTTTTTTTATATAAATGTTATGTATGTTTTTTTCAATCTTATAAGTTAATTTCATTATAAAAAGTTACTTATATAATTTAAAAAATTTATCTTTGGACATTCTTTTATTTGCTCTTGCGTAATCATCATAAATATCTACAGAAAAACTGTCCCCATCTAGTTTTATTGTCTTAATTGTTAGACCAATTTCTAGTGCTCTTAATAATTCAATATCTTCTATAGATTCTAGTCTAGTTTTTTTATGTTTTGCAAAATTTACCAGAGCATCAGGTTTGAATGAAATTATAGAAAGATGTTTATCCATATAATTGTTACTACGTTTAAATTCAAAAGGGATATTTGCTCTGGATAAGTATAAAACTTTATTTTTTTTGTCAGTTACAACTTTTATTATGTTGGTATTATTTTTATTTTTAGCTTTTAAAATTGGTAAAATAATATCAAAATTTATATTCTTAATATGATGATTGATTACATCATCTATATGGTAAGGGCTAACTAGAGGTTCATCTCCTTGAATATCTACAACTAAATCATATTTTTTTCCAATTTTTTTGTAAGCTTCACAAATTCTCTCAGTTCCATTTTGTTGATGTTTTGATGTCATCATAACTTTAACACCAAATTTTTTTACAGCATTAAAAATTTTTTTATCATCGCAACAAATATAAAGGTCATCTAGTTTTTTTGCTAACTTTGCACGTTTATAAGTATGAACAACTAATGGAATATTATTAATAGATAATAACGCTTTTTGTGGTAATCGAGTTGAATTTAATCTTGTTGGAATTAATCCTAAAACATTTTTTTTTTTCATTGGGTCGTCCACCCTCCATCAATATTAATTGATTGACCTGTAATATACGATGATTTGTCGGAAAGTAAAAAACAAATTAGTTCACTAACTTCTTTTGAATCTCCCCATCTTTTCATTGGTATTTTTGATATAGTCCAATTGTACAATTTTTTTTTACTTATTTTAAATTTTTTATAAAAAGAAGTTTTAGTAAAACCTGGATTAACTGTATTAAACCTTATTTTTTTATCTGCAAATTCTATTGATAAACTTTTAGTCAAACCTTCAATTGCAGATTTAGTAGACGCGTATCCTGCTAAATTTGAAAAACCACGATGACCTACAATTGAACCTATGTTTACTATGGATATACTATTTTTGTTAGTTTTATTATGATTTAAAAATTTCTGAGTGATGTTTACTATAGAAAAAAAGTTTGTATTAAAAATATGTAGTAACTTTTTTCTATTTAATTTACTAAATTGAATTCTTTGTCTTTCACCAGCATTATTAACAAGTCCATTAAAGTATATTCTTTTTTTCTTAAAGTAAGAAAAGGTTGACTTAAGAAATTTTTCGTCTGTAACATCACCAAAAAAAATAGTTGAGTTGTTTTTATATTTTAATAAATCTTTGTAATCTGATTTAGATCTACAAATACCGTAAACAAAATAATTATTTTTTATACAATGGATCATAAGCTCTTTTCCAATACCTTTTCCAACTCCAGTAATTAATATATTCTTTTTTTTAAACATAAGATTGCTTGGTATCTATTCTAACATAAATTAAACAATTATTTTAAGAAATTTTGGTTGTTGAAATTTAGTATTTTTTTTAAAGATAAAAATATTCTTTTTATCGATTTCTAAATTTTCTTTTAAAAAATCTAAACATGGCTTATTTTTTTGCGTCTTAACATATTTAAAAATTATTTTATTTATTTTCTTTTTTCTTAAAATTTTAATAATTGGCACAAGCATAGATTTTTCTATTGATCTTCCAAATGCCCTGCAACTTAGTATAAAATCTTTTACCACAATACAGTTTGATAAAACTTTAAACGAAACAACACCTACTAATCCCATATCACCAAACTTATCTTTAACTTTACATGAAAATAGGTAACTATTCTTATCCTTTGTTATTTGGTCTAAACCATTTTCTGAAATCCTTCTTGTGGATAAATTCATTTGGTTTGTTTTATTTATCAATTGAATTATTCTTTTTTTATTATTCTCATTTCCTGTTTCAAACTGCACTTTAGTTTTCAATGAAATTAACCACTTGTTATAAGAAATAAAATTTTCTCTGTTTTTTTTTCTTATTTTTTCTTCGTGGTAAAATTTTGTTCTATTTTTATCTTCATAAGTAAATTGTTGTAAATTAAAACAACGTAGGTTTTGAAGCGCTTCTACATAGTTAGATGGATCTTCAGGCCAATCAGGAACTAAAACTCCTCTCAGACTTTCTTTTACTCGCTGCCTTTCAGCTATATTATCATCTATAAATACTGTTGCTTCGTTTGATAAATTCAACTCTGATATAATTTCATTTATGTTTTTTGCTTTATCATTCCAATTTATTCTCCAAGTTGCAAAATCTGATTTTTTTAAAATCATATTAGAATTTTTTTCTATTGCATTTAAAGCATTTCTCTCATCATTTTTGCTACAGATTGCTAATTGAATGCCTAAATTTTTAAGACTTTTTAGTTTAATTTGAAAATCCCTGTATGCTTCTCCGTTAATATTATGTCCACCTATATTTATTTTATTCCATCCTAAATCACCTAAGATTCCTCCCCATAAAGTATTATCAAGATCTAAAACTATCAATTTTTTATTTTTACCATCAAAAGTGTCAATAATTTTACTTAACTCATCTGCAGATGATTCAAATAATTTTTGAGAAAAAGGGACTTTTGCTGCATACCATAATTTAGGATTAAATTTTAAATCTTCTTGTTTCATCCAGAAGTCAAAGTTTATGAATTTGAAATTGGAAACTAACTTCATTTCGTTGGCAATTTTAGTATTCATTTTATTTAAATTGTTTGTCAAACCATATTCGTCTGTATAATCATTTAAATATTTTCCTCTTTCATTTTGAGGAAGTGTCCATGAAATATTTACTAGATAATCACACTTTTTTGAAAGTTGTTTTAAAATATCAGTGTATTGCGTAACCTCTTTATATAAATTATTTAATTTAATTCTTTCATTTATAACAATTTTATTGAAATTTTTTATAACACCCTCAGCTCTCGACCAAATAAAAATAATATGATTTTTTTCTTTTTTTTTAATTAATTCAAAACATTTTTCATAAAAAAGTCCAAAATTTGGTTTTTGTATTTTGTATACTTTGGTATTAACTTTTTGAGATAAAAAGTTATAAAAAGCCTCTAAATTAAAATCAGAAATTAATTTTATTTGTTTTTTCATTTATCTTATTCTTTTATTTAGATCTTTTTCAAGGTCATTGATTGTATATTTTCTTTTAAATCCATCTTCTAGAAAATCTTCACTAAGTAAATTTATTTGTTTTCCTGTTAGTTTTCTAACTCTCTCGTCGATAGCTATAAATAGATTAACTATTATAAAGGAATCTAATTTACTTTTTTTCCCTAAAATTTGAAACTTTTTGTCATAAACTATTTTGTCTTTTTTCTTTAGTTGTTTATTTATCTCTATAATAGATTCTTTTATTATTTTAATACTTTTCATCTTATATTTTAACTAAAAATTTGTTATCGCATCTCCATCCATATAAGTTGGCGTCCAAAATTTATCTTTGTTTAAAACATTGTCTAATTTAACTTTATTTGATTTATAATAAAATTGATTATTTGACAAATTTCGTGAAAATGGATTGAAAAAATTAATATACGATTTTTTTAATTCATCAAATCCTCTAAACTCAATAATATGACATTTCCTCTTATTTGCTTCATTAATAGTAGCTCCAATCAAATTTATCGATACATTTTTTTTTTGATTTAATGATACTAAATCTATTAAAAAAGCTCTTTTTAATCCATCTGCATCATTACTTTTTTCTATACAAATGGCGTATCCATTAATTTTTTTATTTTCAATACTGATTAATATCCATGCTTTTTTATTTTTTATAAAATAATCTAATTGCCACTCAAGCCATTTCTGATCTCTATTAAATAAAATTTTTTCTTTATTTATATTTTTAATTTTTTTCCATAAGTTATTAAATCGTCCATCAATTTTTTTGCATTTTATTATATTTTTTTCAGAATATTTATTTTTCCATGAATTTAATTTTCTTTTGAAAACGTAACTAAGAGCAAAAAAGGTAATTTTATTTACAATATTCTTAAAGGGTAATTTTTTTTCTTTTAAAAAATATTTTATAACATCTTCTAAACTTAAAATAATAAATAAAGATTTTTTTAAATTAAATGAAGATATCTGTTTAGCATGAAGTGCTTTTAATAATTTTCCAGCTATTGGATTTGCAGTTGTGCATAAAAAAAAGTCCACATTCTTTTCCATGAAAAGTTTTTTTAATAACAATATTGATAGTGATCTAAATTTTTTATCAACTACCCAACCATGCAATACTGAGCATATATAAGTTTTTTTCTTATGAAAATACTGTGTAGGAAAACTTCCAAAATGTCCTACTATTTTTTTATCTTCAACAATTACCCATCCTTTAGTCCATTTTTTTTTATTATTTAAAATTGGATTTTTATTCCATAAATTTTTCCAACGATCATTATTAATAATTTTTAAACTATTTCTTTTAAAAAGGCTTTTAATATTAGGATAATCATTATTAGAAACTTTTCTTATAATCATAAATTAAATTATTTTACTTGCTAAATTATAAAAACCACTTAAATGGTTTATAAGTGTTTTTTCACACGTTTTGTTACCTACATATATTCTTGGTAATAAAAAAGAAGAACAATTTCTTATAGGATATACCTGCGTTGTTACGGCGGTAATAAAATCTAAATCAGCTAATAAATTACTTTCTCTAGTTGATACTTGTTGTTTTTGTCCATACGGGTATGAAAAATGTTTAATTTTATGACTTAATAAATTTTCCAATTTTTCATTAGCTTTGTTTATTTCATAAAGCAAATTTTCTTTATCTAATATACTTAGATTTAGATGAGTATGCGAATGAGAGCCTATTGTTATAAGAGGATTTTTATCTAAAGCAATTAGATCTTCTTTGCTTAAACAAATATCTGAATAACTTTTTCTTTCTTTTGTTCCAGTAATTTCCTCTATAAGTTGAATTTGGTCCCTCTCTTTTGAATCCAAAAATAATTTTCTAATTTTTTCAAATGTTAATTTTTTTTCTTTATCGCTATTTATAACAAAATTATATTCTAAATTTTTAAATTTAAATTTTAATTCAGATTTATTTAAAATCTCTTTTTTAATTTCATACCACCACATCCATGTATCGTTATCTAAAAATCTAGTTGTAATATATATTGTAGCTGGGATCTTATATTTTTCTAAAATAGGAAGTGCATGAATAAGATTATCTTTGTACCCATCGTCAAATGTTATAACAACTGTAAAGTCATTTTTTTTCTTTTTTATATTTTTATTAAACTCATCTATCGAAACAATTCTATATTTAGATTTAAGAGTTTTTATCTGCTTTTCAAATTCTGTGGTGGTAACTGCCATACCAACATTTAAATCTTCTTTTAATAGCTCTGTCGGTAAAACTCTATGATACATCAATATTGCTCCCCTACCTTTCCATGGGTAGCTTAAAACGCTAACAAAAAAAGAAACGAATTTAAAAATATATACTTTTCTTAAATAGTTTTTAATTACTGATATTAAGTTAATGTTAGGTTGATAATTGCTCATATATTGTTCAAACATTGAACATAGTATATTCGAATTGTATTTCTGTAAAGTGTATTTTTTATTGATTTAAGGCAAACATTATTTTAATAGTAATTATGTCTAAAAGATATAGCGGAAAGTCATTCAAAGACTCTAGTATAATGAAAAAAGCAAGATTGAGTTTTAAAGAAAAAAGAAAATTGAAAAGAGAAAAGAGGAGAAAAAAATGACTTTAAAAAAAGTAATTATATTTTTTTTTATTTTAATTATCTTTTTTGTATTAGCTTTAACAATATTGTTTTAAATATATGAGCAATGAATTTGAACAGATAAGTCTTAAAACTGGTTTTATGAAACATAACGGTGGTGTTTTATTTAAAACTATTTCAGAAAATGAATATGAATTTAAAACAAAAATTAATGAGAATCATTTAAATGCAGCTGGTATCACTCACGGAGGTTTTATAGCAGCCTTTATTGATGCTGGTGCTGGAACAGCTGCCCACAGAGTTACCAATCAAAGTCCATGCGTGACTATTTCTTTAGAGTTAAAATTTATATCTGCAGTTCATTTAGGTAAAGAGTTAGTTGGAAAAGCTAAAATTCAAAAAAAAACTAAATCAATAGTTTTTTTAACTTGTGAACTAACAGTCGAAAATAAAATTGTTGCTACAGCATCGGGTGCTTGGAAAATTTTGAAATTAACGGGCGCTGGACCAGGTGGGTAACGTTTTATAAATATATATCGCCGGATAAGCAAAAATTATTGTTGAGAAAAAAGTATTACCAAAAAATGGGATTGCTAAAATGTAGCATTGAATTAAACCACTTAGGCTTTTGTCGTACGCAATATCATTAAGACCAGGACTACCTAAAGCCCACACTCCAAAGTTAGATACAATAAAAAAGATAAGTGATCCTGCAAAACCATATACAAACAAATTTTTAAAATTTATTTTTATACTAATTTTATGAAATATATAAGTAATCAAAATTAGAGAAATATAAACAAAAGATAAATTTTCATAAAAGCCAATAAACAAATCTGAAATAAACATAGCAACTAATAAGACAATAAAAGAAACTTTTATATTTTTAAAAAAATAGCTACTCATTATTGCTACAGCTATAACTGGAGTAAAATTTGGTGGATGAGGTATTAATCTAGCTAATGCTAAAATTAAAATTAAACTAATGGGAAAAATATTTCTCTTAGTAGCTAAAAATAAATTATTCATTATGCTTTATTTAACATATTATTAGAGGTACTAGAAATTTTATTTCTTCTTTTTAGGTTCATTAATACCATTTTTTTCTGCTTATCATCAAAAAATAGCCAGTTTGATATTTCTTCTTGTGTTCGACCACAACCTACACAAAGTCCACTCTCTGGATCTGTAGTACAAATATCATTGCAGGGAGAATCAATCATATTAATAGGATCTCCTTATCCCAAAATTATATGACCTATCCATTTGAGAATAATCTCTAACAGTTTCGTATTTTTCGTCTAAAATATTATTTATATCAAAAAATAGATTGTATGTTCCCCATAAATTATATTTCAACGATAAATCGTTTACGAAATAATCATCTAATGTTTCGTCTCTCCAAGTTCTGTTTCCATTTCCATAATCTCTAGATCGGTCAGACCATTTAGTATTTAAAGTTAAGTCTAAATTTTTGTATCCAGGAACTTTTAAATTTGTTGCTAAGTTAAATATATGTCTAGGAACTCTTACTAATCTGCCATCATGATAACTTTGATTCATATCAGGATCGTCTTGCTCTGCACCATCATAGGTAGAGGTATAAGTATAATTTAATCCAAAATTTAGTTTCTCACTCTTTTTCCATTTTGAAATTAATTCCAAACCTTGAGATTTAACTACTCCAGGGAAGTTGTTAGTTGTCCATGATCCAGCACCCTTCCAACCTTCAAGCGTGTCTTCATACTTTATGTTAAAATAAGAAGCATCTAAACTCAAACCCTGATTTAAAAAAGTTTTTTCTACTCCAAAATCGAAGCTTTCACTAGTTTCAGCTTTGATAGAAGAATTAAATGAGTTAAGAAAATTTAGTTCATAAAGAGAAGGAAAGCGAAATCCTGTTCCGTAAGAACTTTTCAGTTTCGTAGATTTGTCATTAAAAAGATAAGCTAATGTCGCTCTATGTGAATCTTCATTTCCTGCATGTTTATGTTCATCAAATCTTGAACCAAACGTTGCGTAAACATTATTTGTAACTCTACTTTGAAAATCAAAATAACTTGATTTTACATAGGCAGCATAAATCTTATCTCCAGTTAAATTTTTATTATAATTCATTTCTTCATGTTCCCCTTCTAATCCAAACGTAAAACTATTATCTAAATTAAAATTATAATTACCTGAATACATTAAAGAATATCTATCACCCCAATATTTATCTTTAGTAGTGTTATTGCTAGCTCCATCTCCAGGACCATAATCCCTTTTGACGTATGTATTAGCTAGTGTAAATGAATTAGTAAATTTTTGATTTGGGTTGTAAATTAAACCTACATTTGCTGAAGTTTGAAGTGCATCCACTTCTTCGGCATGACTGAATGAAGAAGTGCCATTTTCTGCATCGTATTGATTATAAGTTTCAGCAATTCTTATATTGCTTTTAAATTTTATTTGATCTGAAAATTTACGCCCATAATTTGCAACTAAAGAATTATTTCTATACCTATCTTCTTCATCATTATGTGTCATTGCTGACATTCCGTCAGTTTGAAATCTTTCTAAACCGATGTAAAAATCATCATTTTCATCCGCTCCTGAAAGTGACAAAGATAAATCATGAGTTCCGTGTGACCCCGTATTATACTGTACATCTTTTTGGGAACCGGCTTCACCTTTTTTTGTTGTAATATTTATGGTTCCCCCTATAGCCCCACTTCCATAAACAGAACTTTGGTTACCTTTTAAAATTTCAACCCTTGATATTTGACTTAGTAGAATATGGTTAAAATCATAATCGTTCGATACACTTGATGGATCTGACATTTTAACTCCATCAATGTAAACTGTTGAGTATCTTTTTGGTAAACCTCTTAATTGGATTGCTGATGTTTGTCCTTGACCACCATTTTGAAAAAAATTAACACTAGTTGAAGTTCCCATTAAAACATCTCCCAAAAATAATTTGTTAGATTTTTTCAAAAATGTTTCATCTAAAACAGTTACAGTGGTACCTACTGTAGAAACAGATTGTGCCTTTTTGCTTGGCGCTATGACAATTATTGGTATGTCTTCAGCAAAAACTATGTTTTGGGAAAAAATTAAAATTAGTCCTAGTAATATTACTTTTAGCTTCGTGTACATATAACCTTCCTTTTATTAAAGCTTCCGCTTTAATTTAGTTGTTTAATGCCACTGCTAATTTTGCATTGCAGAACTAGGCTTTTCCTGGCCATCATTCGACAGGGGACTATACTGGGTAGCGCTCGGACTTAAACTATTGTTCTTACCGTTGCAGGAACAGTTAATGATTTACACATTATTTCCTACCACATCAGTATTGTAATTGGCCTTGTACTGTAGAAAAAAATTGTAGTCAATATTTAAATTAAGAAGAAAAAAGTAAATTGTTTAATGCTAATTTGACTCAAAATCTTTATAATAAATGTATTATTTTTTTAAACGGGCCTGTAGCTCAGCTGGTTAGAGCAGTACACTCATAATGTATTGGTC
>MDSV01208660.1_pt1 | contig 10398 bp, 12 predicted proteins | sample 810851 | NCBI WGS metagenome assembly MDSV01 (sample SAMN05326640, study PRJNA326480) | marine metagenome | isolation source: seawater | place: Atlantic Ocean: North East | collected 2012
ATGGGGTAAAATTAAGACTAATATGATTTATGAACTTAATTAAGTCAACAGGGACTTTTGGTTTTTATACCATAATCAGTAGATTACTTGGTTATTTAAGAGATGTTTTGATTGCAATTTTTCTTGGGACAAGTTTTTTGGCTGATGTATTTTTTGTAGCTTTTAGAATACCTAATACTTTTAGAAGATTATTTGCTGAAGGAACTTTTAATGCAGCATTTATACCAAGTTATACTTCAGAGCTTACAAAAGGAAAAATAAAATCAAATAAACTTGCCAATGAAATATTTAATTTATTATTTTTGGGATTATTTATTTTAGTTATTTTAGCAGAAATTTTTATGCCTGTTGTAGTAGGCTTTATCGCACCAGGATTTATTGAAAATAGTGAAAAAATTGATCTTGCGATAAACTTAACAAGAATTACTTTTCCATTTTTATTTTTTGTTTGTTTATCATCCTTTTTTGCAGCAGTATTAAACTCTCATAATAAATTTGCTGTAGCATCAGCAGCACCGATAATTTTAAATTTGATATTGATTGGAGTCCTTTTATTAGGAAATCATTTAGGTGATGAAATTGTTTATTACCTTTCATATGGAGTTTCAATATCAGGTTTTATTCAATTACTTTTTTTGTATAGATATGTAAAAAATATTTATCTTGTAAGATTTGATTTCAAATTTAAGATAAGTAACAAAGCAAAGATTTTTTTTAAAAAACTTCTACCAAGTATTTTTTCTTCGGGTGTTACTCAGATTAATATTTTAGTTGGAACTATAATTGCATCATTTCAAGCAAGTGCAGTTTCATATTTATATTATGCTGATAGGATTTATCAAATAAATTTAGCTATTGCTGGTATTGCGATTGGAGTAGTGATTTTACCTCAACTGTCTAAACATGTGTATTTAAAAAAAAAAAAATAAAATTTTACAAATCCAAAACAAAGCACTTGAATTGAGTATGTTCTTAAGTTTACCAGCATCAATAGCGTTAATTATAGGTTCTGAAGAAATTATCTCAGCATTATTTGGATATGGTTCTTTTAATGAAGAAGCGGTATCTAATTCAGCAAAAGCTCTTTTTTATTTTGGTTTAGGATTACCAGCATTTGCATTAATAAAAGTTTTTTCAACTTTCTTTTTTGCAAACAACGACACTAAGACACCATTTTATATTTCTTTGATTTCTGTAATTTTAAATATTTTTATAAGTCTAAGTTACTTTAAAAGTATAGGTTTTATTATTATTCCTATAGCAACCACAATTTCATCTTGGTTTAATTCAATTATTTTATTTATATATTTAAAAAATAGAGAACTATTTGAATTTAATAAAATCTTTCTCATAAATTTTCTCAAGATAATTTTTGCATCAATTATCATGGGTATATTTTTTAATTTTTTGATCTTATTTTTTGAAAAACAACTTATTTATGATTATAAATTTAAATCATTTTATTTAATTTTGTCAGTTTTATTTGGTTTAACTTTCTATTTATTAGTATCATTCTTTATCAAAGCTTTTAATTATAAAGATCTTCAACTAAAGTATTGATTATGGTAAAAAAAATTTTTTCAGGTGTTCAACCTACAGGCAATCTTCATTTAGGAAATTATCTTGGTGCGATTAAAAATTTTGTAGATTTAAATAATGATAATGAAAATAGCTGTGTTTTTTGTGTAGTAGATTTACATGCAATAACTGTAAATCAAGATCCAAAAGATCTTAGAAACAATATTAGAGAAACAGTAGCAACATTTTTGGCCAGTGGAATCGATTGGAAAAAAAGTATTATTTTTAATCAATCTAAAGTTAGTGCACATTCAGAGGCCGCATGGATACTAAGCTGTATCGCAAGAATTGGTTGGTTAAATAGGATGACACAGTTTAAAGAAAAAGCTGGAAAGGATAAAGAAAAGGCGAGCATTGGACTTTACTCTTACCCAGTATTGATGGCCGCAGATATTTTATTGTATGATACAACTCATGTTCCGGTTGGTGATGATCAAAAACAACACTTAGAATTGTGTAGAGACATTGCTCAAAAATTCAATAACGATTTTGAAGTTAAAGATTTTTTTAAAATACCAGAACCTTTAATACAAAAACAATTTTCACGAATAATGAGTCTTAAGGATGGTTCAAAAAAAATGAGCAAATCGGAATTATCAGATCTAAGTAGAATAAATTTAACAGATGATAAGGACCAAATTATCAATAAGATTAAAAAAGCAAAAACAGATCCATTGCCAATGCCATCAGATCTTGAAGAATTGGATAAAAGAGTAGAAGCAAAAAATTTGATTGGAATTTATTCTAGTTTATCTGGTTTAACTTTGGAAAAAATTATCAAAGAATTTTCTGGTAAAAATTTTTCTGAATTTAAAGACAGTCTATCTCAAGTTGTAGTTGATAAAATTGTTCCAATATCAGCTGAAATTAAAAAATTACTAAATGAAAAAGACTATTTGGATAAGATTCTTTTAGATGGTTCAAAAAAAGCAAACGATATTGCGTCAAAAAAGATCAAAAAAATTCATGAAATAGTGGGTTTTTAAAATATTTTTTTTAACAAGTTTCTTTTTGAAAATTAATGACTATATATTAATTATGTTTGTTCAAACTGAAAATACTCCAAATCCAAACTCATTAAAATTTTTACCAGGGAAAATTGTTTCTAATAATGGATCTTTTGAAGTGACAAGAAAAGATGAGACAAATAATGAATTAATAAGAAATATTTTATCTATAAATGGAGTTGAAGGAATTTTTTTGGGCAAAGATTTTATTTCAATAAATAAATACGATGAAATCTCTTGGGATGAGATAAAACATATAATTATTTCGTTAATAAATGATTTTTATGCTGGTGGAAGAGAATTTGTAATTAAAAAAGATCTTAATGATGAAACAAAAAACCTAAAAGAAATAGAAAAAAAAATTGTAAAACTTTTAGATGAAAAAATTCGTCCTGCTGTAGCTAAAGATGGAGGTGATATCAAATTTAAGAATTTTGAAAATGGTGTTGTTAAAGTTCAATTGCAAGGAAGTTGTTCAGGATGTCCAAGTTCGACTATGACACTCAAACAAGGCGTACAAAATCTTTTATGTCATTATATTCCTGAAGTAAAAGAGGTTGAAGCTGTTTAAATGAGAAGAAATTTTTTATCAAATAATTTTAGATTTTTTAGATTTTTTGATCAAAAAAATCTTGGCTCAATTCCACGGATTTTTTTGAGTTCGTTATTAGTTATTTTATTTTTTTACATGACACCAATATTGGTAAATTTTTCAAAAATGAACAGCATAGAATTTCAAAATAATTCAAAAGCTGTTTTAGCATATACATTAAATAATAAAAACAATGGAATTAGTGGCGACAATCAAACATTAGATGAAAATGATTTATTGGTAGATATTTTTAGTTTAAATGATTTAGAAACTGACACTGTAAGATTAAACGCATCAACAATTAAACAATTATTTGATGATACAAAATACACTTTAAAAGATGTAAGAGAAAAAAAATTAGTTAAACCTATAGCACTCACATTACTACCTAATGAAATAAAAATGATTGAGAACACAAAAAAAAGAAAAGAGTTCTTTATTCAAATAGTTTTACCTTTAATTCTTAAGGAAAATAATAATATAAAATTAGATCGAAAGAGACTTTTCACAATCATTAATAAAAATAGTAATACTAAATTAGAAAAAAAATGGCTTGATAGAAAATATAAGCAGTATGGTATTCCTTCAAAAGATTTATCAATTTTAAAGAAAAGAATGGATGAAATACCAGTTTCTTTAGCTATAGCACAAGCTGCAAAAGAAACTGGATGGGGAACATCGAGATTTGCGCAGGAAGGCAATGCACTTTTTGGTCAATGGACTTGGTCTGGTGAAGGATTAAAACCTAAGGATGCTGATAAGGATGAGGGTCATAAAGTTATGAAGTTTAATGTTCTGCAAGCCTCTGTAAGAGCATATCAAAGAAATATTAATACACATTCAACATATAAAAATTTTAGGGAGGCAAGAGCAAAACTTAGAGATATGGGAAAACCCTTAGATAGTATAATTCTTGCAGAATATTTAAATGAATATGCTGAAACCGGAAGCCAGTATGTTGAAGTTCTTCAAAAAATTATTAAACAAAATGGACTTAAAGATTTTGATGATGCAAAGTTATTACCCTCAAGTAAAGAATTTGAAAGTTTGATTTAATTTTTTTTTACGACAAACTGAACACCAAACCATCGCCATTTTCCATTGTCATTTAAAGAACAATTTATCCTACCTCTTCTGGGTAAAAAGGAGTCTCTAAACTCTATAGATAAAATATTTTCATTAATACTTATTTTTGATTTTTCCCATTGTCCCCCTTCATTTGAGTAACAATTAATATTATTTATATTTTTTTGTTCTTTAAAAAACTCAACATTGAATACGGGTGGATTATTTTCAAAATTCAATTTTTTTTCCTCTGGCGATAATTTTTTATATTCAAGGGGAAAATAGTTGATTATTGATTTGAATCTTTTGATTTCACCATATTTTTCATTAATAGGAAATCTAGGTAATTCAAATTTTTCTTTGTTCACATCGATTACACCGGAGTGTTGTCCAAATGAAAGTTTAAAATTTTGGGATATATAATCCTTCATTGGTTTTGAATATTCTCCAAAAGGATAAGAAAATATTGTCGGTACGTAACCTAAATTCTTTAAAAAGATTTTATTAGCTTTTTCAATATCGTCAATAAATACATTTAAGGATGTATCGATTAAATATTCGTGACTATGGGAATGATGTCCAATCATCCCAATATTTGATTCTTCTATTTCTTTAATTTGATCCCAGGTCATGTAACCACTTTTGCCAACAGGTTCTGTTGATATAAACAATATAAATGGTATTTCATTTTTTTTTAGATATGGCCAAGCTTCTTTATAGAAAGATTCAAAAGCATCATCCACAGTAAGCAAAATTTTTTTTTGTTTTTTTGGCTTATCAAATTGATTCTCAAATTCTTTTGGGTGATAAAAATCAAATTTTGATTTTTTTATTAAATCCATATGTTGACTAAAAACATCCATCATAATATTTGTTGATGGATATTTCGATTCATTAAAACGGTGATACATTATTGCTAAAACACCCTCATCATTTAAAAAAAGTTTGCTATTTTTTTCTTCTGCATTAGAATTTACTGAAAAAAAGAAGAAAAAAATGATTAAACTAATTATTGATGCAGTAAGTGAAAATATTTTTTTTACAATCATTGGTAATGAAAACACTTATAATGTTAGTCATGAAAATAGTAAAAACAATTATGAAAAATTGATAATTTTAGTTAAAGATTTTTTAAGCTCAAAAAGTCTCAATTTAAATGATATTTCCTCAATCTACGTAAATAGAGGCCCAGGTAGTTTTGCAGGAATCAGAAATTCGATTTCGATAGCAAAAGCTCTACATTTATCCCAAAAAATTGATTATTATTGCTTCAGTTTTCAAGATTTTAAAAGCGAGAATAATATTAAAAATGAAAATATTCCTAATCTATGCAATAAATTTAAGGTTAAAAAAAATTTGATTAAACCTATTTATATAAGTTAAAATTAAATATGTCAGATACTATTGAACAAAAATGTATAACTAAAGGTGTTAAACTCACAGATCAAAGAAGGATTATTGCGAAAGTAATGTCAGATTCAAATGATCATCCAGATGTTGATGAACTTTACAATAGAGTTACAAAAATTGATTCAAAGATAAGTATTGCAACTGTCTATAGAACAGTCAAACTTTTTGAAGAATCTGGAATACTTACTAAACATGAATTTAAAGGTGGTAAGGCTAGATACGAGGAATTAAATGAGGGTCATCATGATCATTTGATAGATGTAAAATCAGGAGAAATTATAGAATTTATTGATGAAGAGATAGAAATACTCCAAAAAAAAGTTGCAGAGAAATATGGTTATACTTTAGTTGACCATAAATTAGAATTATATGGGGTAAAAAAAAAATCCCAATAATATGAGTCAAAAAATATTTATTAAAACGTTTGGTTGTCAAATGAATGAGTATGATTCAAATCGAATATTTGACTCAGTAAAAAAAATAGGATTTGTGAAAACAGTCAATTATGAAGATGCTGATTGTTATCTTTTAAATACTTGCCACATAAGAGATAAGGCAAAAGAAAAAGTATATCATGAAATAGGAAGAGTAAAAAAAATTTTTAGGTCAAAAAAAAAACCATTAGTAGTTATTGCGGGATGTGTAGCACAAGCTGAAAATTATGAAATGCTAAATAGAGAGCCTTATATAGATTTAATTATAGGTCCACAATCTTATCATAAAATTAATGATAAGATTTTAGAACATATTGAAAATAAGCAGAGAATTGAAGAAACTCATTTTGATCCAGTTTCTAAGTTTTCTTATTTTAATAAAATTAGAAATAACTCTGGAAAAGTTTCTTCATTTTTAACAATTCAAGAAGGTTGTGATAAGTTTTGTCACTTTTGTGTAGTTCCATATACAAGAGGCCCAGAATATTCAAGACCATTTCGTCAAATAATAGATGAAGCTAAATATTTAATAGATAAAGGTACAAAAGAAATAATTTTACTTGGCCAAAATGTTAATGCTTACACTAATAAGAATTACAAGTTATCGGATTTAATACTAGAAATTGAAAAAATTTCTGGTGTAGAAAGAATTAGATATACCACATCTCATCCAAGAGACATGACAGAAGATTTAATTGATGTTTATAGAAACTCAAAAAAATTAATGCCTTTGATTCATTTGCCAGTACAAAGCGGATCTAATAAAATTTTAGATCTTATGAACCGTAAACATACAATAGAGGAATATTTAGAGATATTTGATAAATTAAAAGAAATTAATTCTAATATAGAATTTTCAAGTGACTTTATTATTGGCTATCCTGGAGAAGAAGAAGAGGATTTTAAAGATACATATAATCTAATTTCAAGAATAAAATTTATAAATTCATACTCATTTATTTTTAGTCCTAGACCAGGAACAAAAGCTGCAGATTTAGAATTAATTGATAGAAAAGTTTCAATGAAAAGACTTGAAAAAGTTCAATCTCAACTATTTGAGAATCAACTATTAAAAAATAAATCTTTAGAAGAGAAGACTTTAAATGTTTTAGTTGAAAATTTAACTGATAATAAAAAACAAGTTTTTGGACGTTCAGAACATATGACATCTGTTATATTTGATGGTAACAAGAATGACATCGGTAAAATTATACCAATTAAGATTAAAAGAGGAAGTAGAAGCACTTTATTTGGAGAGAAAATTACTAACTCAAATAAAAAGGTAGCGTAACAATTGAATAGTTTAACGAAAAAAAATATAGATTCTTCACTAAAATTTGTCTACTCAGATAACAATTCTTTAAGTGTGATTTTTCATGACAATGATCTTTTGATGGGGGTAGTTGGAGAATTTAATCAGAATTTAAAAGAATTAGAAAAAATAACTCAATCCAATTTATATTCAAGAGGAAACTCTATATTAATTAAATCTAACTCTGACACTAATGAAATTGTAAAAAATGCTATCAAATTTTTAGCTAATCAGTTTATAAATAATGGCAGTATAGAAAATAAAGATATAGTGTCATCTGTGGATAAATTTATGATTAATGAAAAAGTTAAGAATAATAATGTTACTGATATTATTAAAACACCGAAAAAGTCTATAATACCCAGGTCTGAAAAACAAAAAAGTTATGTAAGGGCTCTAAGGCAAAGTGATATAATTATTTCAGCAGGTCCTGCTGGAACTGGGAAAACTTTTTTAGCTGTTGCTGTAGGTCTTACTATGTTACTTGAAAAAAAAATTGAGAGAATAATTTTGTCAAGGCCAGCAGTTGAAGCTGGTGAACGGCTAGGTTTTTTACCCGGAGATATGAAAGAAAAAGTTGATCCTTACTTGAGGCCTTTGTATGACTCTCTTTATGATCTTTTTGATTTTGAAAAAATTCAGCGAATGATCGAGATAGGAGATATTGAAATAGCACCATTGGCTTTTATGAGAGGTAGAACTTTAAAAAATTCATTTGCTATTTTAGATGAGGCTCAAAATGCAACAGATACTCAAATAAAGATGTTTTTGACACGTATTGGTGAAAATTCAAAAATTGTAGTTAACGGAGATCCAACCCAAATAGATTTGCCAAATAAAAATATGTCAGGTTTAGTGAGATCAAAAGAATTATTAGGTCATTTAAGTGAAATTGCAGTAGTCGATTTCGATCATTCAGATGTTGTTCGACATCCATTGGTCTCTAAAATAGTAAAAGCTTATTCAAAAAATGATTAATGTAAACGTCTTCTCTAACGAGAAGGCCTGGTCTCAAAGACTTAAGAAAAAAGAAATATTTTTTAATAAACTTTGTAATGCTTTTCCAAAGAAGTATAAGTTTCCAGATAAAAAAATAAGCTTAACTTTGTTGCTTTCAAACAACAAGAATATTAAAAAATTAAATAAAAATTTCAGAAATAAAAATAAATCTACTGATATTTTGTCATTTCCATTTAGTGAGGAAATTAAAATATCAAAACGGGCTTACATTGGAGATATTATAATTAGTTATGAGCATATAAATAATCCTAAATCACAAAATTTAAAATTTTTCAAAAAAAAATTAATTAAGATTTTTATTCATGGTTTCCTTCATTTATTAGGATTTGATCATACAAAAAATAAAGATTACAAAAAAATGCTGAAGGAAGAAGAACAAATATATCAATCTGTAATTTCAAAAATAAATTAAATTGAGAACAAAAAATTATATTGAATTTATATTCTTAATTACTTCGGGAATGATAACGTCCTTGAGTTTGCCTCCATTCAATTATCTGATTATTAATTTTTTTACTTTTAGTTTATTTTTTGTATTTTTAGTTAAAAAAATGGCTCAACATAACAACGCTAAATTTTTTTTCATCTATGGATGGCTATTTGGTTTTGGATATTTTGTTACTAATTTGTATTGGATATCTATTTCTTTAACATTTGATCAAAATTTTAAAAATTTAATTCCACTTACCGTAATCTTAATACCATCTTTTTTAGCGATTTTTTATGGATTGGTTTCGTACCTTTTTATAATTTTTAAACCAAAAAATATTACTAGTTCATTTATTTTATTTTCCTTAATTTTTGGAATTTTAGAGTTTATAAGAGGTTCGATTTTAACTGGTTTCCCGTGGAATTTAATAGTGTACAGTTTTTCAAATCAATTAGAAATTTTAAGTATAACCTCCTTAATAGGAACTTATGGATTTAATTTATTTTGTATTTCACTATTTACATGTCCTGCATTAATTATACTAAAAGATAAAAAAATTGGCATGTTGATTTGTATTATTTTTTTTATCTCCACAACAATATTTTATATTCACGGGTCCTTTTACAAAGAAAGTTTTAATAAAATAACAAAAAAAGAATATGATTATAAGATTAGAGTTATTAGCTCAAATATAAGTCTTGATAGATTCTATAAAAACGTAGATTCTATTTCAGTTATCAAAGATTTAATTAAGATTAGTGATCCTAAAATTAACGAAAAAATGATTTTTGTATGGCCCGAGGGAATTATTCCAGATATTTCAGAGGATGAGCTCGTAAATTACAAATCGTTATTTGATGAAAAATTTAACAATAATCATTTATTAATAATTGGAATGAATAGTAACTTCGAAAACAAAGGAATAATAAGATATTACAATTCTCTTTCAATTTACGATAATGAGTTGAATATTTTAAATTCTTACAATAAAATTAAGTTAGTACCGTTTGGTGAATTCTTGCCCTTAAAAAATGTTTTAAGTAAAATCGGCTTTAAATCATTAACAAATAATTACCAATCTTTTTCGAGTGGAAATCAGAGAGATATTATAAGATTAACACAAAAATCTTTTTCATTAAAAATTTTACCATTAATTTGTTATGAGATTATTTATTCTGGTAAATTATTTAAAAGCTCTAATTTTGATCTAATCATAAATATTTCTGAGGATGGTTGGTTTGGTCAGTCAATTGGTCCAAAGCAGCATTTTGTTCATAGTATTTTCAGAGCAATTGAGAGCGGTAAATATGTGCTTAGATCAGCAAATAATGGTATTGGAGCTATAATAAATCCCATAGGCGGTATAGAAAAAAGAGTTAACTTTGGTCAATCAGGATATATAGATCTTAATAGTTATAAAGATATACAACCGACACTATTTTCTAAGTATGGAAATAAAATTTTTGGAATATTAATTTTATTGTATATTTTTTTAATATTTTCATTTAATAGAATTAAAAATGAGTAATCTTAAAAATTATCTTTTTACA
>MDSV01200754.1_pt1 | contig 10397 bp, 10 predicted proteins | sample 810851 | NCBI WGS metagenome assembly MDSV01 (sample SAMN05326640, study PRJNA326480) | marine metagenome | isolation source: seawater | place: Atlantic Ocean: North East | collected 2012
TTGTTATCTCAATCCTTGGTGTTTTAATTTTTGTTGGTCTTACAGCTTATGATACACAAAAAATTAAAAATATGTACCTAGTTAGTGATTCTGGAGAAATAATGGGAAAAAAAGCCGTAATGGGTGCATTAACACTTTACTTAGATTTTATAAATTTATTTATAATGCTTCTAAGATTATTTGGGCAAAGAAGATAAAACTAGTTTACCAATTTAAGTTTTTGCCAAACTATTTTTTCAATTAAATTTTCTAAATTTTCTGAATTCTTAATCACTTGATTTTTTGAATTTTTTATAAGGTATTTTTCATTTTTATTTTTTGGAGCTAAATTTTTTGTTATTTTGTAAATTGGAAAATCTGAAGATCTATGATAAACATTAAAACTAACATATCTTTTTGAAATATTTAGTCCATAATCTTTCCATTCACCATTAGAAACCATCTTCGCATACAAATTTAATATTAGTTTTAACTCATTCTTGTTAAAAAAAATATTTTTTACTTTTTTTTCATTATTTATAATTAATTTAGGGTAGGACATTATTTTTCAAGCTTATATTTATTCATTAAAGGAATTTGACTAAGTATAAATAAAAAGCTAATTGGTAAAAGTCCCCAAACTTTAAAATTTACCCAAAATGCCTCTGATTGAGTTCTCCAAACTATTTCATTTAAAATTGCAACAAAAATAAAAAAAATAATCCAACGTTCATTGAGTTTTTTCCAACCATGATCTTCTAAATTTAACGCATTTTGGAAAAAAATTTTTATCAAGGGTTTTTTAGTAAAAAATTTACCAAAAAATAGAGTTCCTGCAAAAATTAAGTTAACAACAGTTGGTTTCATATAAAAAAAAATCTTATTATCGAAGTACAATGTAAGGCCACCAAATAGCGTGATAATTATGCCACTTGTCAAGGGAACCATAGGAATTTTCCTTTCCAAAACGTATATTACAACTAAAGCTATAAGAGTGGCTAAAACAAAAGGTGGAATTGCTATTTTTAAATCCTGTTCGTTTTTAAAATATACTGTAAAGAAAATAAGTAACGGGCCAAAATCTGTTAAAAATTTTATTGTGGGTCTGCCCATATAAAAAGATTAACATAAGAGATATTTTTTTCTATTGATTTTTTTTTAAATATACCTATCTTATGACTTATCAAATGTCTGTAAATACAGCTAAATTTTCAATAGGAGACGTGGTTAAACATAAGCACTTTAATTTCAGAGGTGTTATTTATGATGTAGATTTTGAGTTTAATAACTCACAAGAATGGTACGAATCTATCCCTAAAGATGTTAGACCTAAAAAAGATCAACCATTTTATCATTTATTAGCTGAAAATAATGAAATAACTTATGAAGCATATGTTTCGGAACAAAATTTAATTAACGACGATTCAGATGAGCCAATCAAACATCCATTAATTGAAGAAATTTTTACTGGAAAAAAAGGCTCAGGTTATTTCAGACAATCTAATTAATCTAATAGTGCTGCCTTAAATTTAACATTTTTTTCTCAAAAGTTCGACAAAGTATAGGTATAAAAGTTATTAATGCCTAATTAAGTGTGCTTAAAAAACATCATCTCCCTCTTATGTTTCTTAATTAGGCATAGTTAGCACTGGAACTCCTTCTCTTCTTGCATATTACAAATATTACAAAAGCAGTTTATTTTTAAAACTTAAAGTTGTATATTTATTGCATGAAAAGAATTGCTTTAAATATTTTTTTATCACTACTGATATTACTTTTTACTTATTCAAAAAGTTTTTCTAAAAATGAATCAGGTTGTTCAGCGTTTGATATTTTATGCAAAGTAACTGGAAAAGGGTCAGATCAAAAATCAAATAAAAAAATTACAGATGACGAATTAGCAAAAATTATAGAACAAAATGAAAAAGATATTGCCGAAGCTGATACTGAGATAAATATTTTTGGTGGAGTTTTTGATTTTAGCGACGATAAGCAAAGAGCTGCTCTCGCTGGTTTTCAACATCAAAATGATGATTTATATAGAAAAAATTTTTTAGGAAAAATTTCTCCAATTACAGGAGGTTTTGTTACAGAAAATAACGCATTTTACTTATATTCAGGAATACAATCAGAATATGATTTGGGGTTTGTAACAGTTACTCCAAGTTTTGCTCCAGGTTATTATAATTATGGTGATGGAAAAGATTTAGGACATCCTCTTGAATTTAAAACTGAAGTTCAGGTATCTTTTGATTTATCTAAAAGCACTCAGATGGGAATGTCATACAACCATATATCTAATGCAAGTTTAGGAACTAAGAATCCAGGAGCAAATAGCTATATGTTTAATTTTCTTAAAGAATTCTAATTTTTTAAAATATATCTAAAAAAAATTATCAATGAATCTAAATGACTGTCATAATTTTGAAGACTTTAGGAAGTTGGCGAAACAAAAATTACCTTCTCCAATTTTTCATTATATTGATGGTGGCGCTGATGATGAGGTTACATTAAGAAGAAATACAGAATCGTTTAACGATTGTGATTTAGTACCCAACATTCTTGCAAGCGTAGGTACCCCTGACCTATCAACAACTATTTTTGGAAAAAAAATTGATATGCCAGTTTTTCTTGCACCAGCAGCAATGCAAAGACTTTTTTATCACGAAGGGGATAAGGCTTCAGCAAGAGCAGCAGAAAAATTTGGAACTTTTTATAGTATGTCGACAATGGCAAATAATACTATTGAAGAAATATCAAATATTTCCACTGGTCCAAAACTATTTCAGCTTTATGTACACAAAGATCAATCTATAACAGACGATTTAATAGAAAGATGTAAAACAAGTGGTTTTGATGGAATGTGCTTAACTGTTGATACTCTTGTGGCGGGTAATAGAGAAAAAGATCATAGAACAGGTTTTACAACTCCTCCAAAACTTACACTTAAAAGTCTAATGAGTTTTGCCTCACATCCTTTATGGGTATTCAATTATTTAACTCATAAAAAATTTGAATTAGCAAATGTTTCAAAAAAAACAGATAAGGGAACTAATATTTCAAAATCAGTAATCGAGTACATCAATGAACAATATGATCCTGCAATGAATTGGAAAGATGCTGAGTATTGTGTAAAAAAATGGAATGGTCCTTTTGCGTTAAAAGGAGTGATGTCAGTAGATGATGCAAAAAAAGCTATAGATATTGGATGTACTTCAATAATGATTTCAAATCATGGAGGTAGGCAATTAGATGGATCGCGATCACCCTTTGACCAAGTAAAAGAAATATCAGATGCTGTTGGTGACAAATTAGAAATTATATTAGATGGTGGAGTTAGAAGAGGTACACATGTATTAAAAGCTTTAGCTGCTGGAGCGAAAGCTTGTAGTTTTGGAAAAATGTTTTTATTTTCATTGAGCGCAGGGGGGCAAAAAGGTGTCGAAAAATTATTACAAAATATGAAAGATGAAATTTACAGAAATATGGTATTAATGGGGTGCAAAAGTTTAAAAGAGTTAGATAATACAAAATTAATTTACAGGAAATAAAGATATTATGAAATTAGCAAAAAATTTAGAAAGATTAGGAACCGAAACAGCATTTACTGTATTGGCAGAAGCAAAAAAACTAGAAGCTGCAGGACATCCAATGATTTATTTAGGTTTAGGTCAACCAGATTTTAAAACACCACAGCATATTGTTGATGCAGCAAAAAAAGCTTTAGACGAAGGTCACCATGGATATGTTTTGTCTAATGGAATTTTAGAATGTAGACAAGCAGTTACAAGAAAAATTAAAAAACTTTATGATAAAGATATAGATCCAGAAAGAGTTTTAATAATGCCAGGCGGAAAACCAACCATGTATTATGCAATATCATGTTTTGGTGAACCAGGTGCAGAAATTATCCATCCAACACCAGCTTTTCCAATTTATGAGTCTATGATTAATTATACAGGTTCAACAGCTATTCCTTACGATCTTACAGAAGATAAAGATTTAAAATTTAATGCTGAAAAAATTTTATCTTTAATCACTGAGAAAACAAGACTGTTAATTTTAATCAATCCAAATAATCCTACAGGAAGTTTTGTAGAAAAACCTGAAATTGATAAACTAGCAGAAGGTCTAAAAAAACATTCAAACGTAGTAATTCTTAGTGATGAAATTTATAGTAGACAAATTTTTGATGGTAAAGAAATGCCAACTTTTTTTAATTATCCAGAATTACAAGATAGATTAATAGTCCTAGACGGCTGGAGTAAAGCTTACGCTATGACAGGTTGGAGAATGGGTTGGAGTGTGTGGCCAGAAAATTTAGTTCCACATGTAAATAAATTACTTGTAAATAGTGTCTCATGTGTTAATGCACCTTCGCAATTTGCTGGAATAGCAGCCTTAGATGGTCCTGATGACTCAATTCATAAAATGATGTCAGAGTTTGATGAAAGAAGAAAACTAATACATAAAGGTTTAAATAATTTACCAGGTGTTGAATGTAGTATGCCAGGAGGTGCTTTTTATGCATTTCCAAATGTTAAAGGTACTGGAATGAATGGTGAAGAATTTGCAAAAAAATGTATGCATGAAGCGGGCGTTGCAATCGTTCCAGGGACATCGTTTGGTAAAACTTGTAAAGATTATGTAAGATTTAGTTTTGCAGCTTCAAAAGAAAATATAAGTAATGCTATAGAAAAAATTGAAAAAATCCTCCGATAATAGATTTTTTTGACCACCGGCCCTTAAGGTTGTAATATATTTTAATGACTAATTTAAGAATGCCAAAAATTGATCGAAAGGTCATTGCAAAAAAAGATATTATAGTAAAGAGTTTAAAAAAAATAATTAATCCAGAGCATGTTTTAGATCATCAAGATGAGTTAAAACCATATGAAACTGATGGTCTTTCAGCATATAAAAAAAAACCATTAATTGTTGTTTTTCCAGAGACCACACAGGAAGTAAGTGAGATCCTAAAATATTGTAATGAAGAAAGAATTAAAGTTGTTCCTAGAGGTGCTGGAACTGGTTTATCAGGAGGTGCGCTACCATTAGAAGATTGCATTTTGATGAGTTTAGGAAAATTTAATAAAATATTAGAAATAGATTATAAAAATAGATTTGTAGTAGCACAGCCAGGCGTAACAAATTTATCTATTACTCAGGCTGTTCAGGATAAAAATTTTTACTATGCCCCAGACCCATCAAGTCAAATTGCTTGTTCAATAGGAGGAAATGTTGCTGAAAACTCAGGTGGAGTTCATTCCTTAAAATATGGAACAACCACTAATAATATTTTGGGTGTTGAAGTTGTTTTGATGGATGGAACTATTAGCAAACTAGGTGGAAATACTCTTGATTCCGAAGGATATGATTTATTAGGTTTAATAACAGGATCTGAAGGATTATTATGTGTGATTACTGAAGTTACCGTTAAGATTTTAAAAAAACCACAAGTAATTAAAGCAGCATTAATTGGATTTCCAACAATTGAAGATGGTGGGCGTTGTGTATCTAAAATTATTTCAAGCGGAATTATTCCAGCAGGAATGGAAATGATGGATAAAGAATTAATTCATGCTACAGATAATTTTGTAAAAGCTGGCTATCCAAGGGATGCAGAATCAATGTTAATAGTAGAACTAGATGGAACAGAAGCTGATGTGTCTGAACTGATGCTAAGAGTTAATAAGATTGCTAAAGAAAACAAAGCAACAAGTATTAAAGTAAGTAAAAATGATAAAGAAAGATTAAAGTTTTGGGCTGGACGTAAGGCAGCTTTTCCAGCTTGTGGAGATATGGCGCCAGATTATTATTGTATGGATGGCACAATACCAAGAGGAAAACTTTCTGAAGTTTTAAAAGAAATTAAAAGATTATCCAAAAAATACAATTTACCTGTTGCTAACGCTTTTCACGCAGGCGATGGCAATCTTCACCCATTAATTATGTATGATTCTAATGATAAAAAAGCTTTAGAAAAAACTGAAAAATTTGGAGCAGAAATTTTAAAATATTGCGTAAAGGTAGGTGGAGTGTTGACAGGAGAACATGGCGTTGGAATAGAAAAAAGAGAATTAATGTGTGAAATGTTTAATAATAATGATATTCAACAACAAATAAAAATTAAAAAAGCACTTGATGCTAGTTCTCTTTTAAATCCAGGAAAAGTATATCCAATTTTAAGAAAATGTGCAGAAGAAGGGAGAGTTCATATTCATGGAGGAAAAACAAAGTTCCCTGATATCCCAAGATTCTGATTTACTTTATCCTGAAAAAGAAAAAGAAGTATCAGATATTATAAAAAAGTTTTATAAATTAAATATACCTATAGAAATTACTGGTTCTGGCTCAAAGAGAAAAATAGGAAGACCTCTGCAGTGTGGAAAAACTTTAAGTTTATCAAAGTTAGAAGGAATTATAGAATATCAACCAGAAGAACTTTTTATTAAAGTAAAAGCTGGAACAAAAATAGACAAAATAATCAATGAATTAAAAAAAAATAAACAAGAATTGGCTTTCGAACCAATTGATTTTGGATATTTATTTAAGGGAAAAAGTGACTGTGGTACAGCAGCTGGGCAGGTAGCTTGTAATATTTCAGGACCAAGAAGATTTAAAGTTGGAAGTACCAGAGATCATATCTTAGGTTTTAGAGCAGTTAATGGACGTGGTGAAATTATAAAGTCAGGTGGTACTGTTGTTAAAAATGTGACAGGATATGATTTGAGCAAATTGATTTGCAATTCATTTGGAACTCTCGCTGTATTAACAGAAATTACTTTTAAGGTATTGCCTTCATCTGAAGAGAGTAAAACTTTAGTAATTCATAATTTAAAAATGGATTCTGCATCAGAATATTTAGAAAAAGCAATAAGTTCATCCAACGAAGTTTCTGGAGCATCTTTTTTACCTATAGAGCCAATATGCAAGAACTGTGAAATGAATATTGAAAATACTTTTAAATTAAATGATCTTAAATATGGAGGTTCATTTACAGCATTTAGAATTGAAGGTTTAAAACAATCAATTATAGAAAGATTAGACAATTTAAAAAAAGAACTAAAAGTTCAAGAATTAGATATATCTGTACTTGAAAATTTACAATCAGAAATTTTTTGGAATAAAATTAAAAATTTAGAATTTTTTTCAGCAACTAAAAATAATATTCTACGAATAGTTATTCCGCCTTCAGAATGCATTAATTTAATATATGAACTTCCTAGCAACTTTAAATATTTTTTAGATTGGGGAGGAGCAGTAATTTGGGTAGAGGCATGTGAAATATCTGAAAAAAAATTTGAGTCTATCAGAAAAAGAGTAATTAAGCATAAAGGTCATATTGCTATGATTAAATATTCAGATCATTTACCTTATGTAGAAGATGTTTTTACTATAAATAGTATTCGTTTTAATATTTCTCAAAATATAAAAAAAAGCTTTGATCCTAAAAGAATACTTAATCCAGGAAAAATGTATACAGGTATATAAATGGAAACTAAATTTTCTGACACACAACTTAAAGACAAGAACATTAAAGAAAGTGAGAAAATTTTACGAAAATGTGTACATTGTGGTTTTTGTAATGCTACTTGCCCAACCTATAATTTATTAGGTGATGAGCTAGATGGTCCAAGAGGAAGAATATATTTAATCAAAGATATGCTTGAAAATAACAAGCCGGCTAATGAGAAAATTGTTAAACATATTGATAGGTGTCTTTCATGTTATAGCTGCATGACTACCTGTCCTTCAGGTGTAAATTATATGCATCTGATTGATCACGGAAGATCTCATATAGAAAAAACTTATAAAAGACCTTTGAATGAAAGAATTATCAGAAACTTATTGTCATGGACTTTACCAAAAGCAAGAAATTTTAAATTTATTTCAGTATTAACTTTATTAGCTAAACCATTTTTTATTTTTTTTCCTAAAAAAATTAAAAATATGATTAATTTAATGCCAATACATTTCCCTAAAAGTACACTTCCTAAGATGGAGATATATCCTGCAAAAAATAAAAAAAAACCGGTAGCTAGAGTCGCTTTGTTAACTGGGTGCGTACAAAAAGTTATTTCTCCGCAAATTAATGAATCCACAATAAGATTATTAAATCGGCATGGTATTGAAGTAATAGTTCCAAAGTTAGTAGAATGTTGTGGATCTTTAAATCATCATTTAGGTAAGGAAAATATTGCTAACGAAACATTTAAAAATAATATCAACATTTGGTATGATGAATATTTAAATAAGGGACTTGATGCAATAATTTCAAATACCTCTGGTTGTGGAACAACAATCAAAGATTATAAGTTTATATTTAGAGATGATAAAGAATATAAAAAAAAAGCTAAAAAAATATCTGAATTAACTAAAGATATATCAGAATACTTAGATGAAAAAGTTAAGCTTAATTTTATTTTATCAGATAAAAAATATAAAATAGCTTATCATTCGGCATGCTCTATGCAACATGGGCAAAAAATTCATAAGGAACCTTTGAATTTAATTAAAAAAACTGGCAATGAAGTTGTAGAGATACCAGAAGGTCATATTTGCTGTGGATCGGCAGGAACATATAATTTACTTCAAAGTGATATTGCAAATAAATTACTAAAAAATAAAGTTTATAATATTGAAAAAATTAAACCTGAGATTATTTCAACGGGTAATATTGGCTGCATTACTCAAATTTCAAATGGAACTAAGATACCAATCTTACATACAGTAGAAATTATCGATTGGTACACAGGTGGACCTAAGCCTGATATATTAAAAAAATTATGAAAAAAATATTAATTACTAGAAAGTTGATTAAATCCAGCGAGGATTATGCTTCAAAAATTTTTAATGTAAAATTTAATAAAGAAGATAAAATAATTACAAAAGATGATTTAATTAAAAATAGTAGTGATTGTGACGGAATATTATCATCTCTTACTGAAAAAATAGATGCAGAAGTTATTTCAAAACTTTCTAGTAATATAAAAATTATTTCTAACTTTGCGGTAGGATTTGGCAATATCGATATTGTTGCTGCGAAAAAAAAAAATATTATTGTTACAAACACACCTGAAGTTTTAACAGATGCTACAGCTGAAATAGCTATATTAGTTCTTTTGGGTGCGGCTAGAAGAGCAAAAGAAGGAATAGAATGGGCAAATAAAAAAAATTGGAAATGGTCAGCAGATTTTTTAATGGGTAAACAATTATCAGGGGCAAGATTAGGTATTTTAGGAATGGGAAGAATTGGTAGAGCCGTTGCACAACGAGCAAGATCTTTTGGAATGATCATACATTATTACAATAGATCTAAATTAGATAAAAATTTAGAACAAGGTGCCATTTATCATAATTCTTTAGAAAGTTTGTTATCAGTATCTAATTTCTTTTCTATTAACTGTCCGGCGACAAAAGAAACTAAACATATTATTAATAAAGATACATTAAAAAATTTTCCTGATGGTGCTATTCTTTCGAATACAGCAAGAGGAGATATGATTGATGATGATGCAATGGTAGAAGCATTAAAAAGTGGAAAAATTTTTTCTTTAGGTTTAGATGTATATAATGGTGAACCAAACATTCATCCAGAGTACTTAACCCTACCAAATGTATTTGTTTTACCTCATTTAGGAAGCTCTACAGTACGTACTAGGACTGATATGGGTAATCTTGCAGTTAGTAATATTGAAGAGTTTTTTAAAACTGGAAAATGTAAAAATACAGTTAACTAAATTCAATCGTAAATTGTATTAATTTTTTTTTATTGGTTTATGGCTTGATTCTTTTTGATTTTAATTAAAATTTAGAAAGACTCTAATAAAAAGATGTGTTTCAATTAAATTATCAACAATTAGGAGGAAACAAATATGTCAAAAAAAGATAAAACGTTTAAAGGAATTAAAACGCCTTCAAGACGTAAATTCTTTAAAACTGCTGCTGCAACAAGTGCTGTTGCTGTAGCAACATTGGCTATGCCTACTATCGCTAAAGCTGCTACTACATTAAAAGTACAAGCTGCTTGGGGTGGAGGAATTTTTCTAGAGAATGCGAACGCTTACGTTAAAAGAGTTAACGAAATGTCCGGGGGTAGTTTAAAAATAGATCTACTACCTGTAAATTCTGTAGTGAAAACAAGTCAAATGCAAGATGCTGTTCATAGAGGAGTTCTAGATGGAGCTCACTACGTACCAGCATATTGGTATAGTAAATCACCAGCTGCTTCTCTTTTTGGTACTGGCCCTTGTTGGGGTTGGAGTGCAAACGAGATGTTAGGTTGGATCCATTACGGTGGAGGCAGAGCATTATTTAATGAGCTAATGGGAAGTTTGGGATTAAACGTTGTTAGTTTCTTTAATAGCGCAATGCCAGCTCAACCGCTAGGATGGTTTAAAGAGCAAATCAAAAAA
>MDSV01009049.1_pt1 | contig 10396 bp, 4 predicted proteins | sample 810851 | NCBI WGS metagenome assembly MDSV01 (sample SAMN05326640, study PRJNA326480) | marine metagenome | isolation source: seawater | place: Atlantic Ocean: North East | collected 2012
CGCGCTGCAGCACGTGCTGTTGCGGCTGCGGCGCCGGCGGCGCGGCGGGGGGCGCGGTTCCAGCACCCACGGCCTCCTTCTTCGCTGCCTTCGCCTTCGGGGTCTTCTTGGGCTTGGCGGTCTTCTTCGCGGCAGCCTCCGCGTTCTGCTGCGCAGCGATCTGCGCGAGCGTCATTTCCGCGGGGGGCGGGCGCGCCTGCGCGGCCATCTGCGCCGTCGTCACGGGCTGCCCGGGGATCATCACCATCGGCGGGGCGTGCATCCCGCCCATCTGCCCAACCTGCGTCTGCGCCTGCGCCTGCGCCTGCCTCTGCGCCATCTGCGCCTGCTGCAGCTGCACCTGCATCTGAGCGTTCGTCTGCGCGTTGGGATCGCCCATCGCGAAGTCCCGGGTCCGCGCCGGCGCGTCTCCCCTCGCGCCTCTGCTCTGCGCGGGAGAATCGTCGAGACGCGAGAAGAAACCCTTCCTCGACACTTCTTTTCCAAAATCTGTATCAGCGCCCGGTGTCGGAGCGTTCATTCGGGACGCGTTTTCATGCGCGCGGATTCCTCGGTTCGCAGCCCGCGTTCGAGTGAAACACCCCTGAGAAAAAAAAAGTAACCGGCAGACCCGTGTCGAAGATCCGAGTGACGAAGCGGTCCTTCTCCACACCATACGGCGCGACCCTGGGGGGTAGTGCCGTAGCTGCGATGTCACGACACGGCGTCGCGCGCCGTGTGGCCGTGGCGGCGGCGCTCCTCCTCCTGGCGTGCGCGCCGCTCTCGGCGCGCGCCGAGGGGGACACGGATGCGGTCGCGACCCGAGCGGCTCGGGAGGAGGCGGACCCGTGCACGGACGTGGACGTGTTCGCCGTCTTCCCCAAGCACTTGGACGGCGCGGAGACGCACGCGCGCTTCGATCTGAGGGCGCTCAACGCGAGCGCGCTCGGCCCCGGGGGCGGGAACCTCGGGTACATCGAGGGCAGCAGCTCCACCGAGTACGACACGAAAGTCACCGCCACGTTTTGCCTGCCCCGAGGGGCGGGCTTCTTCCTCATCGCGTCCGGCAACGCCACGCGGGGCTCAGCCTTCGGCCGCTTCACCGTCTCCGTGACCTCGCGCGAGTACTACAACATGACTCTGTTCAGCGCGGGCTCGGACTGGACCCGCGGCGCGGCGTACGACACGGACGACCCGACGCGGGCACTCGCGGACGGCGCGCTGGGCGAGTTTCTCGAGGACCGAGGCGTCGGCCCTCCGCTGTGGGACACCCTCGACGCGAGCCACACGTATGAGCTCCACGGGCGCGCGCGCTTCGACACGTGGGGCCGCAACCCCGCCGCGGTGCGGAAAGTGGCGGCCACCGCGCACGAGCTGGCGGAGGCGGACGCCTTCTACGCCGAGTGCGGCGCGCTGGTGGCGGTTTTCGTGGGGTGCCCCTCGTACGGCAACGGCGCCAAACCCGGCGACATGTCGTGGGCGATCGTGCCGCGCGGCGAGAAAGACACGACGAACGCGCTCATATCGACGCGCGGCGACGCGTTCCAGTGGGGCGCGAGCGTCGCGCGCGTGGTGTGCCTGCCGGCGGGCGACTACGACGTGCTGGCGTTCGACGCGGGGAGCGCCGGACGCGGCTGGGGCGTCGGCGCCTCGCTCGACGTGCTCGAGCTGGGGGAGAGCGACGGCGAGTACTTCCACGGCTTCGCGCTCAACGCCGACTCCGACAACCCCGCGTGGTTCACGCGCGGCAAAACCGCGCGACTCGAAATCTCGCCCACCGGGAAAACCAAGGCGCCGATCGTGCCGGTGGCGACGAGCGACCAGGGCGACGTCGTCGCCGCCGCGCTGGGCGGCGTGCGAGTGCAGTCTCGAAAAACCGCGCGCGGCGGCGTCGCCGTCGCGCGGCCCGACGCGGACCCGCCGCGCCGCGCGCTGCTCGAGTCCACGGCCGAGGCAGGCACGTTTCCGCGTTCTGGAACGTCCGGAAACGCACGCGTTTTCGCCGAGACGGGCCTCGTGACGCGCGCCGCGACGGCCACCGCGCTGGTCGCGCTCGCTGTCGCCGCGGCGGCGGCGGCGGCGGCGGCGGCGGCGGCAGCGCCCGGCGAGAACCTCGCCGCGCTGCTCAAGCAGAAGCCGGGGAGCGGCAGTGCGGCGGCGCGCGCGCGGCTGGTGCGCGCGCGCGCGCGGGGGGCGGCGTACGGCGCCGAGGAGGGTTCCGGAACCCTCGCGAGTCTCCATCCCGAGGCGACGGAGGAGGTTCCCATCGTCACCGCGCGCGACGCGCGGGTCAGCCCGCTGGGCGCGGCGCGCGTCTCCAAGGCGGCGCTCGCCCTCGCGGCGGCGGCGGGCGTCGTCGCCGCCGCCGGAGCACGCTCCGGCGGGGACGGCGCGGCGCCTTCGTCGGCGTCCTCGCCTTCGCTCGGCGCGTCGCGGGGTCTCGGGGGTCTCGCCGGGCGCGGCGCGCGCGCGCGGCTGGGCGCCCCTGGCGCGTCCATGTGCGGCGCGGGCGTTCCGGGCTGCTCCCTCCTGGAGCCGCCGGCGTGCGAGGGGCGCGCGTACGCGTACAAGCCGGGCATGCTGGCGCACCTGCAGGGCGGCGCCGGCTCGGCGACGGCGCTGGCGGCGTCCGCCGAGTGGGCGGGCGACCTTCGCGACGCCGCCGACCCCGCGCGGGCGCACTCGCTGGTGGACGTGAACCACGGCTTGTGCGACGTCGTGGAGCGCATCGAGGGCACGAGCCGCGTCGACTGGTCCGAGCCGGAGTCGCACGGGATGAACTTGACGTCCGGAAGACTGGGCGGAGACGCGAAGGGAGCGGCGCGCGCCTCAAGGCCCTCCAGGCGACCCGTCGCGCGCCTGGGCGACGCCTCGAGCGGGTGCATGCGCGACCTGGGCGGGTTTGAGAAGGCGACCCTGGAGCAGTGCCGCGAGACGTGCCGCCGCGACGACGGGTGCGTGTCCTACCACGCCTTCCGCCTCGTGCGTTTCGACGAGACGGACATCGTGTTCGACCCGCACCGCAACGAGGACGCGCACGCCGACTACTCGTGCCGCATCTGCGGCGCGGGCGGCGAGGGCGCGTTCGTGCCCGACTTCGAGGCGGAGGCCACCATAGACTCCGTGCGCGGGCCCGCGTGGTGCCTGACGGAGCACAGGGTGGCTTTCGCGGCGGACGCCGTCGAGGAGTGCGCGGCGGCGTGCGACGCCACGCCAGCGTGCGACGCCTTCAACTTCGGCGACGACCACGGCGACTGCATGCTGCTGCGACTCGGCGCCGACGCCACCGCCGGCGCGGTGTGGCGCGGCAGCGCGGGAACCCGCGCGGGCGTCGCTGGGTACGCGACGTACTACGCCGTCTCGCCGACGGCCGTCGAGGCGGCGGTGGCGGCGAGCGACGCCGCAGCAGCGGCGGACGCGGCGGCGCAGACAGTGCTGGCGCCCTCGCGCGCGGAGCGCGCGTGCCGCGCCGGCGCCGCGCTCGGCGGCGGCGGAGGAAACGCCACCGACGCGGTGACGTACGCGGTGGACTTCGTGGCCGGGGACATGGACGAGGACGCGGGCGCGGTGGCGGACGCGTCCTCGCTCACGGAGAGCTCGGCGGCGACGGAGACCACGGCGACGGTGCGGGTGATCGTCCTGGACACCGCGGGGGACGCCGCGCGGCGACCGGCGCCCCCCCCGGCGCCCGCCGCGGATGCCTCCGCGTCGTCGTCGGCGGCTTCGGCGACGGCGGCGGCTTCCTCTGCGTCCCCCACGCCTACGCCCGCGGCGGCCCCGTCGCCCGGCGCGAGCGCCTCGGCGGCGGCGTCGCCCACGCCGGCGGCGACGCCGGTGGTGGAGCAGAGCGGCGCCGCGGAGAACGTGGACGCCGCCGAGGACATCGAGGGCGCGCTCGACGAGCCCGTGTCCGTGTCGGATGACAGATCCGGCCCCGCCTCCGGCGACGACGGCGTGACCACCCCGGAGGAAACCACGGAGCGCGCCGTCGAGGCGTCCGTCGACCGCGCCGCGCGCGCCGCGCGCGACGCCGCGACGACGGCGGGGGAAGCCGCCGAAGACGGCGCCGAGACGGTGGTTCGCGCCGCGCGCGACGCCGCGACGACGGCGGGCGACGCGACGGCGAGCGGCTTCCACGACGCCTCTGTGGCTGCCGTGAACGCCATCGACGGGGCCATGGCGGCCGTCGACGGCGCCGTGGACCGGCTCACGCACGAGGACGAGTCTGACGACTGGGTCGAGGACGAGCTGATTGACGACGCGGAGGCGACGGACGAGAAGGCGGATCCCGAGGCGGATCCTGAGGCGGCGCCGAACGAGGCGTCGAAACCCGCCGCGACCCACCGGGCGGGTCCCGCCGCTGCGGCCGTTCCCACCGCGGCCACCACCGCGCGCGCCGCTCCGGCGGACGCGCCACCGGACGAGCGGGAGATTCCCTTCGACTCGGACGCGTTTGAGCCGTCGTTCCAGGAACCCGTCGACGCGACGGAGGCGGATCCCGACGCGGATCCCGAGGCGGCGGCGGCGGCGCGACGGCGCGCCGACGCGCCGTACGACGACGAAGGGGCTTTCGTTTCGGATCCAGAGATGGAACCCGACGCGCTCCCGGGCGCGCCTCCGCCCGCGCCCATCTACATCCCCGAAGTGATGCCGACCATCCTGGAGACGTGCGACACGTGCAAGACCCCCCCGTGCCGCCCGTTCCAGCAGGACGTGAAAGAGACAGAGTTCATCGTGCACGCCGAGTCGTGCTGCCAGGCGACGCGCTGGCAGTACGGGAACACCGGCGTGTTCCCGCACATCTGCGGCTCGTGCGCGGCGGGAGGCGAGACGATGCCGTACGCGCGCGCGCTGAGCCACTGCTTCGAGGCTGGGGGCGGCCTGTGCGCCAACAACCAGGTCACCGCCGGTTCGCGGACGCCAGGGTGCGCCGTCGACGCGGGCGCCGAGACGTGGACCTCCGAGTCGTGCGGCGCCGGCGACGAGGGGCGGTTCGTCATGCTCGCGGGCGGAGGCGGGCGCCGGTGCGAGTTCGAGCTCGACAAGGAGCTGAGCGTCGTGTGCTGCGCGAACACCTGCAACACCTTCATCCCGGACCACATGTGCCCGTCGGGCGACGCGCGCGAGTTCTGGCAAGCCTCGGCGGAGGCGTCGGCGTCGGCGGGCGCGGCGGCGGCGGCGGCGATGGGCGCCGCTCGCCGGCGCGACCCGAACGTGCGCGTGGCGCTCCCCGAGCTGCCGCAGGTGAAGGCGTCGCGTTCGGAGCGGTCGTCGGCGGAAACGGAGGGCGCGCCGTTCCGCGCGGCGGCCCTGGGCAGTCCGGAGGACAAGGAGGCGGTGCTGCGCGCGGCGCGCGACGCGATGGCGGCGACGGCGGAGTGATTTTTCGGATTTTTGAAGACGAAAGACGTGTGAAGAACTCTAGGTTCAGTTCGGTTTAGTGCGCAGCTTCGAGGGTGCTCGTGTGTTTTCTCGCCCGAACGAACGTCCTTTCGGCCGAAAAGGTGGCGTCGTCCGTCGGCCGCGCGCACTGGCCGTCGCGCAGCACGCATGCGCCCCCCTCGAGGTCTCGCGGCGGTTCTCGCGCTGGCGCTCGTCGCGCGCGTCGCGGCCGTGGCGGCGAACGGGACCGCCCGGCGCCTCGTCGTGACGTTCCCACGAGGCGACTCGAGGCTCGCCTCGGAGGCGTGCGCGTCGCTGAACCGCGCCCCGCACCTCGTCTCGCCCGCCGGCGAGACCACGAAGGCCGCGGCGTGTCTCCACTCGGCGCGCGGCGCGTGTCTTCGCGCGTTCGCCGCGAAAGGGGGCCTCGTGGACGGGTTCGCGGGGACGCTCGACCGCGAGGCCCTGGCGTGTCTCGACGCGGACGCGGTTTTCGCCGAGGAGGACGCCGAGGTTAAGGTCCCCGAGCGCTTTTCCCCGTCCCCTCGCGTCGCCGGCGAAGGACGCGTCTCTCGTCCGCGCCATCTCGAGCGCCGCGGTCTGCTCGAGCGGGACGCGCGATCGACCGCGCCGCGCGCCGACCTGAACCGCGCGGCGACGAACGCGTGGCTTTCCGGCGACGACGACGACGCGCCCGGCGCGAAAACCGGCGACCGAGTCTCGTCGAAAAAAAAGAGCGCCGGCGCGGCGGGAGGATTTTCTTCGGCGGCGACGACGCTCTTTTCTTGGCCGCTCGATCGGCTGGACCAAGTTTCGCTTCCCCTGGACGGCGCGCGCGTGCGACCCGGCGGCGGCGGCGTCCGCGTCTTCGTCCTCGACACCGGGATTCGAGCGAGCCACGTCGAGTTCGCTCGACCGGGGTCGCGCGGAGGATCGAACCTCGGCGCGGGAGTCGACGTTCTCGCCGAGAACGAAACGAACGAGGACGCGACCGAAGGGGACCGCGACGGGCACGGGACGCACGTCGCCGCGCTCGTCGCGGGCGCGACGACGGGTGCCGCGCCGCTCGCGACGCTGCATTCGGTGCGCGTGCTGGGACGCGACGGCGGCGGACGCGTCAGCGACGTGCTCGCGGGTTTGGAGTGGACGCGCGCGTTTTTGGAAACGAAAGGCTCACCGCAAACCCGCGCGCCCTCCGTTTTGGTGCTGGCGCTGGGCACGAAGCCGGGTGTCGCGTCCGAGACGCTCGAGCGCGCCGTCGAGCGACTGGTGGAAACACACGGCGTCTTCGTCGTCGCCGCGGGCGGGAACGACCCGAGCCGCAGTAGCTGCGCGACGTCCCCGGCGCGCTCGCGTCGCGTCTTCGCGGTGGGTGCGAGCGACGAGGCGGACGCGGCGTACGCGCACGGGTCTGGAGGCGCGTGCCTCGACGCGTTCGCGCCGGGCGTGCGGGCGCGAAGCGCGTTCGTCGGTTCCGGTGATGACGGAGACGATGACGTGACGTACGCTGTGCTGAGCGGGTCCTCGATGGCGGCGGGCGTGGCGGCGGGCGTGGCGGCGCACTTCCTCGGCCGACACCCGGACGCGAGCCCGGAAGAGACGAGGGCAGCGCTCGCGAAAGCGGCGTCCGCCGGGAAGGTGCGGACGTTTCCGCGCGGAGGGACCCGCGGGACCCCGGAGGACGCGTCGTTGCTTCGGATCCCGCCCGTGTGGGCGAGGGTGTCGTGACGAACGCGCGCGGCGAACGGGCGTGGCGAACGACGGTTTCGCGAACCGCGTGTTTAATAAAAAGAGCGCGCGCATCTCGCGTTCGCGCGTCGGCGGCGTTCGGGCACCTTCTTCGCCCCGACGACTCGATTTCCTTCAGCTGATCTGGTGCAGGGTGATGAGCGCGGGCACGATCTTGAGCAGGTCGTCCACGGGCACGGCGAATCCCAGCCCCGGCGAGACGGTGTTGCCGTACGTGGTCACGGTGACGCCGATGAGCCGCCCGGCGGAATCCACGAGCGCGGCGCCGGCGGCGGACTCGGGAACCTCGGCGTCCGTCTGCACGGCGTTGCGGATGGTGGTTCCGTTTTTCGACGGGACGCTGCGCCGCAGCCCGGAGATCACGCCCGCGCTCATGGTGGTCTGCTGCCTGTACGCGCCCTTCATCGCGTCCGCACCCTTCACGTCCCCGGCCCCGACCACGTACGCGCTCTGGCCGATGCGCAGAGTCCCCGAGGCGCCCAGCGGGAGCGCCGCCGGACGCGAGAATCGTCTCTCGTCCTTCGCCTCCGTCGGCGCGCCGCTCTTCGCCGTCTCCGCGGGGGGACGCATCAGGCGCAAGACGGCGAGGTCCGAGGCGCGCTGCGTCCCGACGACCACGGCATCGTACCACGTCGCGTCACCGTCTCGTTCCTCGGGCACGTTCACGCGCAACGCGCCCGAAGCGCGTCTCGCGTCGTCTCGCGGGCGACTCTTCGCGCCCGCGCCCTCCGCCGCGCCGGGCACGAAATCCTTCACCAGATGGAAGTTCGTCACCACGAAGCCCCCCTCCGCGAACGCCGCCCACACCACGCCCGTGCCGCGCGGGGCGTACCCCCCGTTCGGGCCGTCCGGGTCGTACACCGCGAGCGAAACCACCGAGCGCGACGCCGCCTCGAACACGCGCGTCGCGTTCGCCTCGTCCACCAGCGCGCGCGAGGGCTCGGTCTGCGACCCGAGCGCTCGCGACCCGAGCGACGCGCCGAGCGCGCCGAGCGCGAGGCGGCGGCGACCGAGGCTCCGCGAATCGACATAGGGCGCATCGATCTTCGCGCGATCCGCTTCGTCCTCGGGGTTCGAGCCGCGCGTCGTCCGGGGTGGTCCCACGGTGCCCGCATCGCGACGCGTCCACGATCGCGTCGTCACCCTCCGATGCGCGCCTCTTCGCGCACGAGAGCGCGCGCGAGGGCGCTCGGGGCGCGCGATCCCCGACGCGACGCGCGCGAGCGAGGCCATGCCGCCACTTCCTCGCCTCAGCCGTGCGCGTCGGGGTGGGAGAGTCCGCCGGAAATCGAGCGCGCCTCGGAGCTCGGCCGATCAGGATACTGTGACGTTGTTAGCTCGCGCGCGTGAGAAGAAGCCAAGGCATTCTTTACACTCGCCGTCCGGACGAAAACGAGTCGAGCCTCTCGAGGCGTCGCAGTCGCGGCGTCGCCTCGCGCGCACCACGTCGGTCGCGACAGACTGCTCGAGGCGGCTCGTGGTCTCGTCCAAGGCCGCGGGCCGCTCGCCTTGTCTCCTCGCGCGACCCGCTCGCGCTCGTCCGCAAGCCCCGACCCGCGGCACCCCCACGCGCGCGAGCCGGAATCCCGAGGTGCGCGCCTCTCCTCGCGACGAGATGGCATCCGCCGAGGAAGCGTCCGAGGGGGGCGTGCGTCTCCTGCTGGTCGGCTCGCCGCCCGACCTGGCGCGCGTCGAGGCGGCGGCCGAGGCGTGCGTCGCCGAGCGGCGCCACCTGCTGGTGCTGTTCCGCGGTGACGTGGCGGGGGAGGGTCCGAGCGGCGGTGGCGACCGAGACGACGAAGCGCGCGATGCGGCTTCGAGACGAAAAGAAGATGGCGTCGAGCCGTGGCTCGAGCGCGACGCTCGGACCGCGCGCGACTTGGAGTCCGCGTGCGACGCCATCGCGCGCGTCGCGCCCGTGCTCGAGTTCACGCCTCTGCTGGTGGAGTGCGGCTGGGACGCGAAGCGCGCGCGCGCGCGCGCGGACGCGCTCGCGCGTCCCTCAAAAGACGTCGTCGTCGACGACGCCGCCGGCGGCGCCGCGGACGCTCGGGACCCGCCCGCGACGCGAAGCGCTTCTGCGCGCGTCCGGGAGGCGGGCGGTTTCTCGAAGGTCTCCGTGGGAGGCACGTTCGACCGCCTGCACGCCGGGCACAGGCTTCTGCTCGCGGCCGCCGCGCTGGCGACGAAACGGGAAGGCACGCTGTACGTGGGCGTCACCGGCGAGGCGCTCTTGGCGAACAAGTCAGACAAAAACCTTATCCAGCCCTACGCGCTCCGCGCGCGAAACGCCGAGAGGTTTCTCGAGAGCGTCGTCTGGCGTCCCGGCTCGGATGACGTCCCGTCGGCGAATGACGTCCCGTCGGCGAATGACTGTCCCGCGCGCGGCGCGTCGTCGATCGAGGTGGGCCCGCTGGACGGTACGCCGCCGCTCGCGTCGACGGTGGAGGGCATGCGCGCGCTGGTGGTCTCGCGGGAGACGCTCGCCGGCGCCGCGGCGGTGAACGCGCAGCGCGAACGGGCGGGGTTCCCGCCGCTGACCGTCGTCGCGGTGGGCGTGGTGGGCGGCGTCGGAGAAGACGACGAGTCGCGCCGACGCTCGAAACTCTCCTCCTCCGCGTTGCGCGCCGCGGCGGAGGTGCCCGCGACGCGCGATCGGAGACGCGAGGGTTCCCGTTCGCCGCAGACGGGCGAGCCGAAACCGTGACCCGCGCGCGTAGACACGAGACGGCGCGACGAATCGACGTCCGCGACGGCGCGCCGCAATTAATATCTCACATCGATTAGGGCTCACGCGGTTTCGGGGGCGCGGGCGGAATCGCGGCGAGGTCCAGTCGTCCGCCGGCGACGCGGAACCTCTCCACGTCCAAAAGCCCGCCACCCGGAGTACGATCGTCGTCGTCGTCCTCGAACACGCCTCCGTCCTCGTCCTCGTCCCGCGCGAAGAAGACGTCCTCGGTCCGTTTCGAGAATCCGCGTCTCCGTCGCTTGCCCGGCGAATTTGCGCGAACGTTCGCCTTCGGCGCGGGCGCCCGCGGCGGCGCGGGCTCCTCGAAGCCCTCGTGCGCGCGCAGCCCCAAAACCCGACACCCCCGGCCTATCGCCAGACACTCCGTCGGCGCGCGCCCCGCGGCGACGCGCGCGGGGGTCGGGCCCCACCCGATGAGCAGCCGGCGGCGCGTCTCGGATACGCGCGCGTCCGAGCGCCAATCGAACCCATCGGCGCCAAACGTCGCGGCGGCGACGCCGTCAGTTGCGGCTTGCAGCTCGCGGCGCGCCGCGCCGC
>MDSV01042094.1_pt1 | contig 10393 bp, 10 predicted proteins | sample 810851 | NCBI WGS metagenome assembly MDSV01 (sample SAMN05326640, study PRJNA326480) | marine metagenome | isolation source: seawater | place: Atlantic Ocean: North East | collected 2012
CCGTATTTCTGTGAGGTTGAACAGCAAATCGTTGGGCGATTGTGCAACCTGCATCTGAATTTTTTTGGCTACTTAAATCTTATCTAGAGAGGTGGCTTCGAGTTACTCATAGATGCGAATGAGGATGCATGGTTTGAACTCTTTTGTGTGCTCATAAGAAGCAGAAATCGAGTCCAGCACTGTTAAGTTATCGTTCCTGAGTATGTTTGAATACACCAGACTATCAAGAATACTCTTCATCAGATTGTCTATATCAGGTCTGCGATTTGCAGCAACAAATACAAAATGAATGTGCCCAACTTTCTGCAAGGGTTCTCGGTCCCATTGCAGACGTAAAAGTTGGGTGCATTGCTGTTGCCACAATTTATATTTGGGCTCGGTATGGACTCTGCCCCTGAAAAACCTGGGCCTGGCTGCTGGCTTTGGTTCGATATCCAGCAGAAAAAAATGTGGCTCTGGAATTACTGCTTGGTCCACCCCATTGCCTCGGATGTAATAGGGAATTTGTGCAGCAAAATGTCCTTGACTCCTTCGGCAATCAAACGGTGCTCCAGTTGCGTGCTGGGATCAGTTCGGACCTGGACGTAATGCAAAAAAGAACGCAGCGTCCCACTCATGTACAAAGTGGTTGGTGTACAGACTGGCAAAATTCTCCTGGCTGTCTCTAGTGCAATACCTTGCTCAAGCATTCGCTCATAGATGTGAAACGCTTGGTCAATACTGCTTTGAGCTGTTTCTTGGGCAGACGCAAGAACTTCAGGGTGTAGATCATCAATTGAGTTCTGGCGGTTCTTGAGATCTTGGCGGCGGAACTCTGGAATCAAAGCTTTAGTTGTTTTTGCATAGCGACACGAAAACTGGGAGAAAGTCATACTCCTGTGACGACAGATTTGAGCCGCGATATCAAGTTCTGTGTCTATTCGTACCGTCAAAAAAGAATGCTCGAAGGGAGACCAGTGAGCGTGCTTAATTAAATACCTGAGCAGCTTTGGTCCTGTGTCCCAGTTTTCGTCGTTCTTTTGATTTGATACTCGGGCGATTTTTACGATCAGCTTCTCAGCATCCTCTGGACACTGAACAAGCGTTACTGGTCGGTCTAAATCGACTTCTTGGGTCTCGTTGTTAATCTTCAGGCCTGGAGGGATTGTCATCAGATTTGATTTGTTCAAGAATTGCTATGCCCAAAAGCCACTCACGCGCTGCTTTCAAACCAATCTTTCCCTGGATCACTTGGAACATCCCTGAGTGCTGCTTCAGATGCGTCAATGGGATATCTCTGGTCGTTGCTGTTTGGCTGATCGTAATCAGTGCTCCTAGGGTCTTCTTTGAACTTCGCATTAGCCTTTATTAATGCGGATTGAACTTCCTCCTCTGTTGTCTGATAAAACATCGCAATGTCAGACAGTGACCAATGATGCTGTTCATCCAGCAGGTCAATGAAAAAGAAATCGGAAATCCTTAAACTCATGATTAGTTTGCCACATTTAAAGATTCATTTTTAATTTTTAATTGGGCTGGAATTGTATGCTTGTCGTGCCAATCCTCTAGGCGCTCAATGAAATGGGCATAGAGTTGGTTGATGTCGTCGCGATCAATTGTGAAAAGCTGGATGTTGTGGTGAGGAACAGCGCAGGCGATAATCCCCTTGCGGATGATCAGACCCTCTTTCCTGTAGACGTAATTGGCAGCTTTGATATAAGAACTGACCTGCAGTTCATAGTCATACAGCTTGTTGCCGCCAATTGGTTTGTTTGCAGTCTTGAAGTCGATAAGCACCGGTTCGCTTGAATCTGCATCAGGGAACAGCGTGTTATCTCCTCCGCTTTTGTTATTTTTAAAGTTATTAATTCCATCTTTTAAATATCCGATGCAGTCACAGGCACCGGCGTAGTTGTCTGAATTCCAAAGCGCTCCCTCAGTAAGTAGCGTCAGGTCGATGCAATCTAAAAATGGTTTGATCGAGTTAAACCAAGGTTGATATGCGTAGTGAAATTCAGGCAGCTTGCCTGTCAATAAAAATTCTTCGGATGCATCGTGGGTCCAACATCCACGCGCAGACGCAGCCATCATGATCTCGTTGGCTGCTTTTTCTCCTTTGTATTTTCGCCAATCAGCAAACCGGGAATCGTCGCGCAAAACCGTCGTCACCGAGGGCATGTAGCCAAGCGGTGTTGAATAAAAACGGTTGCCATCGTCCTGGGCACGATTGCAGTCGTACTTCGGAATTGATTCAACTCTTTGACGTTGCTTCATCGTGGCCCCACAAAAAAAAGTGGGGGAGTTTCCCTCCCCCTAAAAATCAACCGTGATCAGTCATCTGTCTTTGGTTCGATGTCACCCCAGACTTGATCCATGCTCAAGTTGCGGGCGTGGGCTTCGACATTCACGTTGGCTTCTTCGTAGCGCTGCAGGATTTCAGGCGGTAACTCGTATGGAGGTTGAGGTTGAAGCGTGTGCTTCGTTGCCTGCATCTCGCCAGTTCGACTCCAAATAAAGTCGAAATCTTTGGCGTTGCCGAATGATGGGTTCGTTACTGCAGCGACAAACTGCTCGATCATTGTTGACTTGTCCAGATCCCAAATCTGGATGGCATCTTCAGTGATGTTGAAAACAACCATCGACAAGACCTTGGCGATCTTTGGCTTTTTGGTCTTTTCGTTTTTCTCGTAGTTCGGTGGCAGCATCTCTTCAGGAATCTTGCCCCCTTCGATTCCTTGGGCCGTCAGATCTGCATCTGCCCAACGCATGCAACGACGCTGGCCCTCTTCGTTGTCATGCCACAAATTCCACCCGAACACACATTCCCCTAAAACCCTAAATTCCACGCTGCCGGGTTCGGCGCGTCCGGTTTTCGGATTCTTGCCTTCTTTTGGTGCCCTTAGATAACGACCAGGACCATCGGAAAACTTTGAACGCTCTTCCGCTTCCTTTGCTTCCTTTTCAATTTGCAGCTTGAAGGCAGCAGGAAGAAATTCCGTGATCTCTTTTTTGTTTTTAGTGATTGGCATGGAAAACGGTTCAGTACCGATGTACTGACGTTGTATCCAACCCCTAAGTCCCTGTCAACCTAGAAAAGATATATCTCGGCTCATTTCAGGAAATCGTTCATCAATTCTTCTGATTTGCGGTCGTCCTTGAATACCTTCTTGAGCATGTTGCTCAGGCACGTTATTTGATGATCTAGTTCGTCGTTCTTCCACACTGCCTGGCCAATGATTACGTCTTTAAGTGACTCTTGGTCCTGTTTGTCAGCGGAAAATCTTTCCAGCAGACGTGGCATATCGTCGATTAAGTCCAGGCGATCGGCAGTCATCAAGCGGCGGATGTGTTTGCCCGCATTGCGACTGACCATCGCTGCTTGGTCATCGGTGTAATCACGCTTGGCTGCATTCTCGGGTGGCATGCGCCATCCACAAAAGACTTCAAATAAAAAACCGATGCTGGCAGGTTCCCCTTGGTTGTCCCTGAGAATGACTGCGCTACTAATAAGAGAATCATAATTGCTTAGGTCAGGTGACCTCTTGTCTGGGGTGCCTTTCTGATAACGGTCGATCTCGGCGAACATATAAGCCAGCGCTGCAAACGATCGAGGGCCAGGGGATTTCAACTTGCCCACCCTGAGCGCTGCAATCTGTGAGGAATGTACCCAGCTCTTGCCTGCTGTTGCTGTTAACGCCAGTTGGACCAGCTTTGGATGACTCCATCCATTTCGGTCCATCATCCTGGAAAACCAGCGGGCGAATGTAATCGCGCCTTGCTCGAAGTTCTCTTCGATGTCGACTGCGCCGAATTCAATCCCTTCGGTGATTCTCATGAAAAGTGGCCTGGATGACTCAGATCAGTTAGAGGGTGACCTCTTGATTTACAGCAAAATTTTATACCGACGCTGCTCGAAAAAACAGTCTTGTTTAGGATGTTTTCACGGATCCAGCTAGACAGCCGTCTCATCCTCGATAGGTTTTATCTGAATCAGGATGGAACTAGATGGCGATGTCGTCCGAGAACTGGCGGGGTTTCTTGCCGATGCTGGAGGGGTTGCCTCTGCTGCCTTGTGGTGCTGGGGAGAAGTTTAAAGCTCCGATAAATCCTGATACAGGGCGGGAGTTGAGCTGGAAATCGCAGTCGTTCACTGCTGATCAGATCGCAGGGATGAATTCCCTGGTGCGCTGTGTGGGGTTTAAGCCAGGCCCTGAAGCTGGGCTGTTGGTACTGGATATAGATGGTGCGACTGCTGTTGATCGCTGTGTGGCTCATGGCGTTGACTTCCATTCGGTTGGCTGGCGTGTCACCAGAAACACCACAAACGATCGGCTCAAAGTCGTTTTTCGCGTGCCACCTGAACTGCAGGCTTTGCTGTCTTATCCCGATGGCACCCCCCTAGGAAAAGCAGTACTCACGACGAAGAAGGCGTTTAAAGCTGTTGATGGTTCCACCGTGCCTGCTGATCAGGTTGAACTTTTCTATGGGACTGGACAGTGCATCGTTCTGGGGGAGCACAAAAGCTCGGATGGGTTTTACGAGTGGATTGGCTCCCCTCAGCAAGTCACTGAACCCAGCCCTGAATGGTGGGCCGTCATTAATGAATGCACCGAAGCCAAAAATCTGGATGAAAATAAAAAGACCTCCACTAGTGATGGCGAACGAATTCAGTCGGGGCCTGCCTTCCCTTGTCCGATTTGTGGCCGCGATCACTCAGGCGCTTGCACCACATACGTTGATAACAATGGTGGCCAGCATCGTGTCAACTGCTTTCGAGGCCAAAGCTTTGGCCCTCCGTTAACCCGCATGGTCAATGGGGCCGAAATGCCCCTGGAGCCTGGTGACCGGATCACGGTTGATGGCATCGAGTGGGCCTATGCAGGCGAAGGCTTTAACGATTCGATCGGAGAATTCTCGAAATTTGTAGAGCACCGCGATCGACCGGTTGTCGTCAATCCCCAGGTCATGGGAGGGGCTGTCGATGTTCAGGGCAGGCGAAATAAATTGCAGCCGGATGAGGTGATGGCGCTGCTGCCCGTCGCTCTAGGTGGACAGCCTCGAATGAATATCCGTAATGGTGACGTGGTTCTGCCGAATCGGATCCTGGATGCCAACAGCGTCTCAAGGCTGTATCTAAGGCTGAGTTCCCCGACAACAACCTGGCCGAAGCAGGACACCGCAGACGCTTTGACTTTGCTGGCGTCGGAGAATTCCTTTGATCCGGTCCATGAGTACCTAGAAGGCCTGGAAGCAGAACCGCTTCCGATGGATCAATGGAACCGTCTGGATCAGCACCTTCTGGGGTTCGATGATCCGATCGCAGCCAGCTTCCTGCCTAGATATTTGATGTCGGCTGTGGCCCGCATCTATGAGCCGGGATGCGACTACAGGCAAACACTCGTATTGGTAGGGGCTCAGTGGAGGGGTAAATCAGCTCTGGGCCGGATCCTGTTCGGTCGCGACAACTGGGTTGAAGGTGTTGGGGATCTGGGCCGGGATGCTCTGCTCAAATGCCAATCCGGTTGGGGTATCGAGCTTGCTGAATTGGATGGAGTGACTCGCCGTGCGGATCAAGAAAAACTCAAGGCTTTTTTGACTGAGACGGTGGACAACTTCCGCGCCCCCTACGACCGCGCCAGCATTGGCCATCCACGGCGGTTTGTCTTTTGGGCAACCTCCAATGCGCCGCCCCTACGAGATGCGACAGGAAGCACTCGATTCGTGACCATTGGCATTCCAGATCGTGATCTTCCTTTGGATTGGGCTCAGGCCCATAGAGACGCCATCTGGGCGCGTGCTGTTCAGCAGTACAAGGCAGGCATTGAATACCGGTTTGGATCCGACTCAGAACGGATACAGATTGCTGAGCGGAATGAGGACCACACCGAAGCTGATCCATGGACGGATGAAGTCGCCAAATATTTGGGTCAACGCTCTGGCCTGGTGACTGTTCCCAAATTGCTTGACCACCTAGGCATCTCTAGGGATAGGCAGAACAACCAAAGCTCCCAAAGAGTGCGACAGATCTCTGAAAAGCTTGGTTGGAAGTATGGAAGGCATCGAATCGACGGCGTTAGGCATCAAGGGCTGTTCTCGCCTGGCTCAGCAGATGTCCATACCGTCCACACCGCTGTCCATACCGTGGCCACACCGGCAGAACTGAACCAGGACAAAGAGTCTGCCCCTCTGTCCATACCGTCCATACCAAAATTAGATAATAAATATATTTATATAAATAGGGAGGTAGTACATACAGATAAAAACTTAGAAACTTTTGAGGTCGGCGGTGTGGACAGCACATCGTCTGCCCCAAAACCATTGCACCCCAACCACTCTGGAGATATCGGCGGTGTGGACAGAGGGGTGGACAGGGGTGGACAGCCCAAGACCTCTTTCAGATCGCCCGCTGGCCACGATCCCAAAAACCCACTTCAAGGCTTTGGGCGCTTTGACCAATCGGACTAGAGTCTGGCCATATCCCGTTTCCGTTAAGACTTCCGATGAAGCGCGTTCAGGTTCAGCTAGACGAAAACGTGGCCACAGCCCTTAAGGCTTACGCAGCAATTTTTGAAAAGACAGTCTCTGAGGTCATTGCGGATTCAATCTCAATCAGCATGCAGAGGCACTACAAACACTGCCCTGCCACAAAGATGATTATGGATCGGGAGTGCGTGGCCCCTGACAAAAGAGCTTCTAAAGGCTGTTATGGGGAGGCGTGTTTCGCCTGCGCTCACAACGTTGGCTGCAGAACCGGTGTGTACCAAGGGACGTGGGAAATCGCTGAAAAGATGGAGAAGCTCATGAGCTTTCCTTCAGAGGGCTTTGAAAAGGTCGCCTACGAGTACATCCAATCAAAACTGAGCCAAAAAACAGCCAAGAAGCTTGTGAAGCCCCTTTACCACAAAAGCACGAATTCAACCCCCTCTATTTTCGCATTGCATTAACAATTTATTGTGGCGACGCTGGACAGGCTTCTGTCTGATTGGGGCTAGGATTGCGAGACTGATTCTTAGTTGCTCATTCGCGTGAGGTTGACGAGTCCCGAATCAGTCCTATCTTTTACAAGTCTCCCAAAACTCCTTGCAGTCAAAACCCTCAAAAACTTCGATTCTCGCTAATGAGCCTGGGGCTTTTCAAGTTGAAGTTCAGTGTGCTTCTGAAGCAGACGCTGCTTCCCTCGGACTTCATTCCCAAGAAGGTGAGACAGGGGTTCTGTTGACGCTGGCTTCTGGAGATAAAGACATCTCGTTGCAGCTATGCCCTGATGACATCCCCCGCCTGCGAGAAGCCCTGGATCTATGTGACCAGTGGGCATCAATTGAAGAGGCAGCTCAGATTGCTGAATCAGACGTGCCAGCTTCTGAGCCTAGATATTGAGACCACAGGCCTGGATCCCTGGAAAGACAAGCTACTGCTGATTCAGATTGGGACCAAGGACCAGACACTTGTAATTGACTGCAGAAAGCTTGGTGCGGATCTAAAGCTGTTGGCACCAATTCTGGCATCTGAAAAATGCGGCAAGTTGGGGCACAATCTTATTTTTGATTGTCCTTTTCTTGAGATCAATGGATTGCCAGTTCGTGGGCCATTAATAGATACATATTTGGCATCCGCTGTTGAGACCGCTGGTGAATTGGCGGCGATTAAGGGGCGCAGACGCTGGGGGCAGGGGAATGGTTTGGCCGCCTGCTGCGAGCGGTGGATTAACGAAACAATAGAACAGAAAGATGAATTAAGAGAAACGTTTATTGGGTTATCTGATGGCACCGAAATTAGTCAAGAGCTTTTGGAATATGGCGCTAATGATGCACAAATACTTTTTAGATTGCATGATGTGATTTGCAACCGTCTTGAAGAACAAAATCTTATGCATGTTTGGCAACTCGAATGTCGAGCTTTGCCAGCCCTGATCCAGATGCAGCTCAATGGCATGAAGCTGGACATTCCTTATTACGAGAGCTTGTTAGAAGAGGAGTCACTATTCAGAGAGAACAAAAAACTCGAAGTTATTCAGTACATGGCTAAGGCTGGCGTGTTGGAGAAATACAAATGTCCTTTGACCAAATGCCTGCTAATTCACCCTCAGAAATCAGGGAGGGGAGAGTCGAAAACCTTGGGATTCAATCTGGCATCGCCTACGCAATTGGGTCCGGCATTAGTTGCCATGGGAGTACCCCTGGAAAAGAAGGTTTCAGAGAAGACCGGCAAAACCAGCTATAGCTGCGATAAAAACGTATTGGCATTTCATCTGGCTGACTATGAGATTTTGCAGCTTTATACGGAGTACAAAAAAGCAGCAACCAGAACGCAGATGGTTGAAAAGTTGATAATAATCGCAAAAAATTCACCGAACGGTCGTCTTCGTGCGGATTACAACCAGCTAGTGAGGACTGGGAGAATGTCGAGCAGCACGAAAATAAAAATTGGCGACAAAATACATAAACTTAATATTCAACAAATCCCTAAGGAGCCTAGATATAGAAAAGGATTTATCGCGGAAATCAATCGCATACTCAACAGTGCTGATTATTCTCAACTCGAAATTCGACTTGTTGCGGAGCTTTCTGGGGACAGCAACCTAATTCAAATTTATCAAGAGGGTCGAGATGTTCACAAAGGCTCGGCAATGTTAATGACCGGGAAAACTGATCCTGAAAGCATTACCAAGGAAGAACGTTCTGCTGCAAAAGCTATCAATTTTGGTGCATTGTATGGCGCGGGTGCAAAAACCTTGCGTCAATCTGCTATATCAATGTTCGGCATTTTATGGGAACCACATGAAGCCCAACAGAAGCTAACCCAGTGGAAACAGGCGTATCCTGATGTGATCGCTTGGCAGCGGGAACAAGGCCAAGAAACAGACGATCTTGAGGTCCATACAATTTTTGGACGCCGTCGCAAGCTTCAAAAACCTAGGAGAAAAAACGAAGAGGAGGGGATCCCAAAGGATGAATCGAATTACACAAAGCGCCTGAATTCACCTATCCAAGGTTTAGGGGCAGACGTGCTCAAAGCCGCTCTGGCACTGCTGTGGGAAAACTACATTTGCGACGACCCAGAGATCAAGATAGTCGCATGTATCCATGATGAGATTATTCTTGAGACTCCATCAGATCGAGCGGAATATGCCAGAGAGATTCTTCAAGAATGTATGGAAGATGCGGCACCATTGGTTGGCATCCACAGGGTTCCAATTGTTGCTGAGCCCTCTTCAGGTCTTAATTGGGCCGAACTTAAATGAATAACAAACCTTTGACCCTTGAAGAGATTCAAGGGGCCGCTGACGAGTTCTTCCCCCTGTTTGAGGAGGTACGCAAACGCATGCCCAAAGGACACACCACAGAAGACGCTTTGACGGTTCTGGATCACGTCCGCAAGGTTGCATCAACTCAGCGAGCAAAGAAAGAAAAAGATGAGCGTGATGCCCGTTTCGGTTTCCTGAAAAAATCAGACCCAAGCTGAATGCATCCTGTTTCGGTCTAGGATGGGGCCGCTCTCGTTCCTCTCCAGATGGCCAGCCCAAGGAAAAAAGTACCGTCTGCGATCAAAACCTTGATGCATCCCTCCACAAACCCGGAGGGGAACATTGACCGCGCAAGACACAGGGCCGCAGCGGCACTGGAAGTACGCAGGCCAAAGCTGACAGCGCTCGAGCGTGGTTTTTACGTGGCATTTAAATCCGGCCGCCTGCATCCCGAAGAGGCGAACAGAGCCGCTTAATCCTGAGTGGTTCATCTGCGATACAACTCAAAAAGGATTGAGTCTGTATCGTGCGCGATGAACAGCTACGTCGTCTTAACGAGCTTGCGAATCAAATGCCCATGGGCTTATTACTCAGGCTTGTTAAAGACGCTGAAGAATTCATTGCTTGGTATCACAGCAAAAAAGAACTACGCCGCAAGAATCGCGGCAAAAAACCTAGAGGCTACTCACGTTTTGATTGATCGACAAATTCGCGACCTGTGTGTGAATAAGGGGATGATTTCTCCATATTCTGATGCTGCAGTTCAACCCTGTTCCTACGATATTCACCTGGGGAAAACGATCCAGATCGAACGCCCAGATGGTTTCCACAGGCTTGATTTATCGCCCTATAGCAAAGAAAATCCGCTGTTAATAAAGCCTGGTGTGTTCTTTTTGGCTGAGACAGTTGAACACGTCAATCTGCCTGACAATGTTGAAGCTCACTTGCATTTGGTTAGTTCCAGAGCACGCGAGGGGTTACAGCATCTACTCGCCGGACTTGTGGATTGTGGTTGGAAAGGAGTGCTCACACTGGAACTGAAGAATGTTCTTCAGTACGGGTTTATTCCTATCTACCCCAATCTCAGGGTTGCCCAACTTACCTTCTTTGAATACCTAGAAAATGCACAAAACCCCTACAGAGGCCGCTACTTTGGAGATACAGGCGTCA
>MDSV01071333.1_pt1 | contig 10392 bp, 9 predicted proteins | sample 810851 | NCBI WGS metagenome assembly MDSV01 (sample SAMN05326640, study PRJNA326480) | marine metagenome | isolation source: seawater | place: Atlantic Ocean: North East | collected 2012
AACCCCAAGCGGAGAGAACTTGCTCTGTCTGGGCGCCAAAATCGGGCGGACCAAATTTTACGCTGCTGGGCGTCCTGCTAAACCGGGGGGCGGGGCCCGGTTGCATAATGCCGTCGACTTCTACAAAGCTCCCGCGCGCTTTGTTGTGAGGGTGATAGGGTGCCTCGCTAAAGCTGAGCACTGGCGCAAAACAAACGTCGGTACCTTCCATGATCTCACACCATTCGTCGCGGGTCTTCTCGGCAAATTTTGCATCGAGAAGCGCTATTATTTCTGGCCAACTTTCTGGCTCGAGTTGTGGCGGCAGTGATGCATGATCGATGTTGAGGGTCTCCATTAAAAGATTGTAAAATTTTTCTTCGACGCAGCCGAGCGAGATATGTTTGCCGTCTTTCGTTTTGTAGCATCGCCAGAAAGGCGCGCCGCCATCAAGGGGGTTGCTTTCCCGTTCGTCCTTCCAATGCCCGGATGACGCAAGGCCAAAGCAAGCCATTGCCAGGTAAGCCGAGCCTTCCGTCATGGCAATGTCAACGACTTGGCCCTTACCGGAATTCTTAGCTTCCAGCATGCCCGCAAGGAGGCCCATCGCAAGAAACATGGCGCCGCCGCCCATGTCACCGATGACGTTAAGTGGTGGAACTGGTCGCTCCTTTGTGCCTATGGCATGCAACACGCCTGACAGGGAAATGTAATTAATGTCATGCCCAGCGACCTCAGCGAGTGGCCCGGTCTGACCCCACCCGGTCATGCGGCCATAAATTAATCGTGGGTTCTGCGCCATACATATGTCCGGGCCGAGACCAAGTTTTTCCATAACGCCTGGCCGCATCGGGTCGACAATGGCGTCGGCGCTTGCCACTAAACGCAGGACCGTTTCAACGCCTTGCGAATTTTTAAGATCGACTGCAACGGAAGGCCGGCCACGACGGCGGATATCCGCCTTTGGTCCGGCATACTCAAATCCAAGTCCAGTTGGACCTTTGCGGTCAATGCGTATGACATTGGCACCCATGTCGGCCAAGAGGGAACAGCAGAGCGGTGACGGTCCGATGCCGGCGATTTCGATAATTTTATAGCCGGCGAGCGGGCCACTATGATTAATGGCGTTCGTCATCAAGTTATCGATTGGCACCGATGAGAAGGGCCATGCTTTCACGGGCCGCTTGTCGGGCCCATGCATCTATTGTGTCACCCGAAGCACTGCTGATCGGGTGGTCGATGACGACGAAAGGATAACCGTCTGCCCCCAAGACCCGAGCCATAAGTTCTGCAGCACTGACAAATTTTGTTGTCATAATGCCTACGGAAGGCTTTCCAAGTTTTTCGCCAATCACTGCGTCATGCAAACTGCACGACGAGCAACTGCCTCAATCACCGATGCCGGCGATTACTGCATCCCAGTTCTCGGCTTCCTTAACAAGATGGGAATCTGCTGGCGCGCTGTAATTGGATTTGACGGTTTGTATGACCTTGGCGACCCCGTATTTTGTAAGCAGTTCGTCTTCGAAAGAGTTAAAGAACGGGATCGTGTTTTTCTTTCCGTTCGAGATAATACCCAATGTGGTTCCTTCGAGTGCTGAAAGACGCGACGCGAGCGCGAAGCTGGCGCTATCTCCTTCATGGGTGGGGTCTAAGATTTCAAAGCTCATTCGGTTTCCTCTCTTTCGCTTAAAATTAAACTAATTCGCTGGCGGTTCGCAGTCTAGACAAGCCCCGATGGCAACCGTAACGGCGTGGCTCTTATGACCTAGCCAAGGTGGGATGACTGACCCAAAGCCGCCGGCAGGGCCGCCTGCAGCGACCAGCAGTAGGTGATCCGGGTCTGGAAGCGCAGGATATTCCTGCTCCCCGCGGCTTCCGACGACATTGCCCTTGCCAACCTCGGCCCATTCTTTCCGAAAAATTCGGGCATTCTTGAAGATGTATTCCTTGATATCCTTCCGCGTCCAGTCGGCTGCCGCGAAATGTGCGCGGAGTTGGGGCGGCATGACGATTGCGTAGTTGCCCGGATAGATCGAGTAATTACGCATGTTGCCTTTGATTTCGGCACAATATGTGTCGAGAATTTCTTCCGGCTTTGTCGTCCATTCATTCATAAATTGGCGTGGGCCAAGCGCAGCCATCACCGTGACAGCGGACGCTTCAGCTGGAATGCCACGATCCTCGGCGAGAGACGACCAAGGAGAGTCATCTTCATCTTCGGCAATACAGTAACTGAGCTTTCCGGGGTGACCGAGTGTTGCCCGATCAATTTGTCCGGGTCGCACGTCCAGCAAATTGTAAAGAACAAGGCGAATGGTCCGCCCAATGACAGTGGTCGCACGGTCACTCGAGCCAAGGGCGTTGAACGTGCCACTCATACCAAGTTCTTTACGGATTGGACCGTTGATGACGATTAAGATTGCGCAGCCGCCTGTACTCGCCGTTGCACCGTGCACGAGGAATGGCTCCTGCAGCATTGCAGTGACGGCAGCAACTACGACCGGAAAATACATAGGCAGACAGCCTGCCATGACAGCATTAATAGCGAGTTTCTCAGCTGTGATCGGTCGTTCCCGCACCGGTTCGATCCCGACGAGGTGCTCTGGCGGCAGCATCACCCAATCGAGACAGGATTGGACCGCTTCCGGCGTGGGTGGAACGATGGGTAGACCGTCCGTCCATTTGCGGCTGTGGAAGAACTCTTGCGCCGCAAGGATATCGTCGACTTCATAGCGTTTTGATGCAAGGTTCATGATGTCAATTTTCCCATCTTTGCCTACCGTGTAATTCCGCGCGTTAGTCGACCGACAAACCGGCAAGATTGACGCAAATTATTCATTTGTAACCCAATTAATGCAATTACTATTAGATACGAATTATTAATACGATTTATGTATAAAATAAAAAATTTGCCGCATGATCCTAGTCTTCTTGTTAATTCGCATTTCATGACGGGGTGGCCCACGACGGCACCCATTTGAATGCAAACGTTCTGGGAGTGGCGGTTATGTCCTCAAGTTATTTTCGCGGAGACCGAACTGAGAATTCATCGTCACATCTGCTTAGCGGTCCGGGTTCGGTGCAACGATTGTTAATCAATCAACGCTGAGAGGGGTGACGACACCGGAGGCAAACGCACTCTTGAGTATCCTGTTGAACTGTTAGCAGGATAATAGCAGTTAATTGGATGGCCAATTGGTTTGTGGAGATATGATGATATCTGAATTCGTAGACCACAAAACTGGTGCACGTTGTCACCAAACGATGGTTAATATGCGTGATGGAACGCGCCTCAATACTTTTGTGTTCCGACCGGCGGTAGGCGAGCGTTTCCCAGTAATTCTGCAGCGTACACCATACGGTATTGCAGAGCAGGATGGTTCAGCGAACTATGACGTGTCGAAAGCCTGGCTGCCAGCTCAGGCGGAACCATTAAGCGGATCAATTTTACGCGGCTGGAAAAACATAACATCGCATGGCTATGCCGCAGTCTATCAAGACACGCGCGGCCGGTTCGGGTCGGAAGGCGAGGACCGCGTTTATGCGGATGATGCATCTGACGGTTGGGACACTTTGGAGTGGATATCGCAACAGCCTTGGACTAACGGCCGAGTTGGCATGTCCGGCTCATCGGCGGGAGCAACGACCACTTATGCAGCAGTGTCGACGAGACATCCATCACTCCAAGCTTTTTGGGCGCAAGTTGGCGGCTCAAGTATCTATGAAGATGTTGTCTGCGAAGGTCAGTCAATCGAGATGGAGCGGTTATGGCTTTGGGTAGCAAAAAATATTCACGGCCTCTCGGCTTCGCATCGGGAAGCCGCGCGAACTAAGGCAGGTTTGAGCGAAATCGAAATGGATGAAGCTGCCACCCGGGCATTAGCAAGATATGAACGGCTTGACGCCGCTCGACATGACGTCCCAGCTTATACCTCTTCCGAGGATTGGATGCGTCTACCGCTATTGGACTACCCTGATTTTGCGGTTTGGCAACCATTTTTAAATGAGATTATCAGTCATCCATTGCCTGATGCATTTCGCACTGCCCATAATTTCAGGGATGCCATTGAGATACCCGGTTTTCATGTAACAACTTGGTATGACATTTTCCTCACCAGCGTTATTGCTGCCTTTACCGAGATTCAGATGCGTGTCGGCAATCAACGTCTTTGGATTGGGCCAAATGATCACTATTTCATCTATAAAGAACAATTTTGGCCGCGGGATCCATACTTCGATTGGTTTGGGTACTGGTTAAAAGATGAAACATCACCATTGGTAGATGAGGCTCCGGTGTACTTTGCGCCAATCTCTTGGACTGACGATCCGCAAGGGTATGAAGCGGTGAACTGGATTTATGCCAATAATTGGCCACCATACGGAGCACGTAAGGTGCCTTTACATTTAACTGTTAAAGGTGCGTTGGAGCCTCAGGCAACGAGCGTTGGCAGTCGTGAGTATATTTACGATCCTCGCAATCCGGTGCCAACTCACGGCGGTCGTAATATGGCTATTGATCCAGGCCCATTGGATCAACGACAAGTCGAACTTCATTCTAATTATGGTCTCGTCTATCGCGGCGAACCGCTCGACGCGCCTATGACGATTGCCGGTACTGTTTACGTCGAATTGCATGTTTCGTCTGATTGCTCAGACACGGATTTCATTGCCAAACTTATCGAAGAGACGCAGGACGGTGAAGCCAAGCTACTGATGGATGGGGTGACGCGTGCCATGTTGAGAAATGGCAGGGATAAGGTCGAATATTTGCAACCCGGAGAAATCGTTCAGCTAACAATTTCTCTTGGGCACATTTATCACACTCTCGAAGTCGCCAGTTGTCTTCGCGTAGATGTAACGAGCAGTAATTTTCCCCGCCGCGCTCGCAACACAAATAGTGGAAATCTGGATCTTGCGAAGGACAGCGATGCGGATATCCGTACGGCATGCAATACCGTTTATCATGGTGGCGAGACGGCCTCTCAAATCATGCTCACTGTCCTTTGATTGTAGACGCGTTGCCGATTAAATTAGAGAGGCTAATTCTTTTGTTAGGAGGTATGCCATGACACCTGAAAATATTATCAAACACAAACCGATCGCTTTAACTCAGGCAGAACGACAGTCCTTTTTTGATAACGGATTTTTAGCAGTGGAAGGTCTGCTTAGCGACGAATGGCTCGAATGTCTGAAGCGGCGCTCTGATGAGATGACCGACCGGAGTAGGCAATTCACGGAATCAAATAAGGAATACGACCTTAGCCCGGACCATACGCCCGATAATCCTTATGTTCGGAGGTTGCGAGCGCCGGTTGATCGGCATGCGGATTTTTGGAAATTTGCGCAAAATTCAGTCTTTACGGATGTGGCTGCGGATCTCGTTGGGCCGAACGTGAAGTTTCATAGCTGTAAATTGAATTACAAGCACCCAGGTGGAGGTGAAGTTGTGAAATGGCATCAGGATATTCCAGCTTGGCCGCACACAAACTTTAGTCCGGTGACCCTCGGCGTTTATTTTAATGACGTTGGCGAGGCGGAAGGACCGCTCGCTTGCATCCCGGGTAGTCACAAGGGTTCCCTTTATTCGCATTTCAATACTGAACGCACATGGAGGGGGTATCTCTCGAAAGATGATTTGCTCGAAGCAAAACCTGAAAAAGCCGTCAATTTGACAGGTAAGGCGGGTACGATCATTGCCATAAATTGCCGGACCATTCACGGTTCTATGGATAACAAAACGGACCGTGTACGCCCGCTTTTGTTGTATGTTTATAGCTCAGCAGACGCCTTCACTTGGATGCCGAATCCGACACCCTGCTCAAAATCGGGTGAGATCGTCCGCGGCGAAGCGGCCCGTTATGTACATATGGAACCCTATGCCCATGAGGTGCCGCCAGATTGGGATAAGGAAGGTTACGGGAGCATATTTGCTTCACAACGCAAGGAAACAATCGCAAAGGCATCTTGATGACACCGGATGAAATTCTGAAACATGAAGCCCGCGTGCTGACGCAAGCGCAGCGCGAAACCTATTTTGATCATGGGTATTTCTCTGGTGAGGGATTGATACCAGAGGAATGGCTAAAGGCAGTCCGTGCCGCTTCTGACGAACGAATAGAGGCAAGCCGAAATGAGACAGAATCGGGCGTAGAATTTGATCTCGCGCCTGAGCATAGCAAGGCCAAACCGCATGTTAGACGGCTCAAATCGCCAGTGGACCAGCATCCAGTTTTCCGAGATTTTGCGATAGAATCACCGTTTGCGGATATCGCCGCTGATCTCGTCGGACCGAACGTTAAATTCCATAGCTGCAAGATAAATTACAAGCACCCAGGTGGTGGCGAAGTGGTAAAATGGCACCAAGACATATGTTTTTGGCCACACACGAACTACAGTCCCGTTACGCTAGGTTTTTATCTGGATGGCTGTGAAGAGGCACAGGGCCCTCTAACAGTGATCCCCAAAAGCCATAAGGGCGATCTTTTTCCGCACTATGATAATGACGGCAATTGGACTGGGACCGTGCCATCTAGCGATATGGCAACGTTACAACCTGAGGCGGCAAAGGGTCCAACCGGTGATAAAGGCACTGTTCTGGCACTTAACTGCCGTACCGTGCACGGATCCAAACGGAATGAGACTGATCGTGTCCGGCCGATATTGCTTTACGTATACACTTCCGCGGATGCCTTTCCGTGGGGACAGCACCACTCAAGCACGTCGCTATCAGGCGATATTATAAGGGGTGAGGCAGCCAAGTTTCCCCACATGGATCCGCGACCATGTCCGGTTCCGCCCGATTGGAGCAAGCTCGGTGGTTATGGGTCTATTTTTACCAGCCAGGGGAAGGGTGAAGCCGGCGCTTCGATTTAGGCACTCACAGTAATTCTTTCTCTTCGCGGGAAAGAATTACTGTGAGTGATTGGTAAGCCAAATGAAAGCACTCGTAATTGGGGGCACCGGGCCAACCGGACCGCATATTGTAAATGGCCTAATTGAGCGGGGCTATAAGACGTCAATATTACATCGCGGGGCGCATGACAGTGATCTTATTCCCGCACAAGTCGAACGCATCGTCGGTGATCCGCATTTTAAGCAGACATTGTCGGTTGCACTTGGCGACAGGCGGTTCGATTTAATTGTGGCGACCTATGGACGCATTCGTTATGTGGCGGAGGTCGTGGCGGATCATACCGATCGGTTGATCACAGTAGGCGGCTCACCGGGTTATCGTGGCACGCGGCAGCCGGATCGTTTGTTTCCATGGGGCCTTCAGGTTCCGTTGCCGGAAGACGCGCCGCAGGTCGAGACGGAGGAAGAGTTCCGTTTCGGCTATCTCGCCCGTATCAGCGAGCTTGCGGTATTAGAACGACATGATGCTGGCGACTACATCGCCACCCATTTGCGATACCCGCTAATCTACGGACCTCGTCAGCTAATACCGATGGAATGGCGTGTCATGCGCCGTGTTTTAGATGGTCGAAAACACATTGTCTTACCGGATGATGGGCATATTCTGTTTTCTCGTGGATATGCCGTGAATATGGCTCATGCGGTCCTTTTGGCGGTGGATAATGCTCGGGTTTCTGGGGGGAAGATCTATAATGTGGCCGATATACATCAATTCACGCTCGGCCAATGGGTGGAAGTGATTGCGAATGCCATGGATACAAAACTTGAGATCGTGGGTATTCCCGGTGACTACGCCTATCCAGCACGAGAACTTGTGATTGGTCGTACAGAGATGACCCATCAGTTGTTCGACATCTATGCGCTGCGTGCTGATCTTGGTTACATAGACATCGTACCCCCGATTGAGGGTTTGTCGGAAACCGTTCGATGGTATCGCGATAATCCGCCCCGCATGGGTGATGAATTCGAAGCAGAGCTGAAAGTTAATTATGAAACCGAGGATGCGCTTGCTAAATTAGATAGCACGTACCGCACACAACTGTCTGAGATCGAATATGTTTCTCGGCCGTATAGGCATCCCTATGCCCATCCGAAAAAGCCGAATGAAAAATGGGATCACCGCAAACGATGAGAACCGGTTGGATACGGCTTTTGGGAGTGCTTAGTTGCCTTGTTTTTGTTTGTGGTATCAGCTTCCTACTTAGCGAAGAAGTCCCTGCCTTTCTTTATTGGGTAGAGTGGCTCTCTGTTCAGCCAGGGCTGAGTGGAGCTATCATACTATTTATGGCTATCGTGCTATTTTTTGCGGCTTGTTTCGTCGTCAACTGGGTTTCAACCGGGTTTAAAAAACCGGCGGAGTAAAAAGTTTAGATTATACACTACGAAAACTTTAGTTTCAGACGAAAAGTCATAGCACTCCTAACCTTGTGCACCCCAAGGTAAGGGGGGCGAGGTTACTCCGCCGCATTATCCAAGGCAGCGGGTGCAATCGAGAAGCCTTCGTCAGCTTCTAGATCAGCAATTAAACCATTAATTTCATCTGTCGTGAGCGAATTCATTGGGGGCAGCAGTCTACCCCAATTCGGATCATTGTGATAATGGCTGATGATTGCCTTGAGGGCTGGTACTAAGGTGCGCGATTGGATGATCTTGCGCGTCTTAGTAATGGCCGCTTGAAGAGCATCCGCTTCCGGTGTCTCCCAATTTTCATAAACCTTACGGATACCGACCGGATTAACATTGCCCGTCGCCGTGATACACCCGACACCGCCGCCGCGTAGCGTATCGAGTAGGAAGACTTCCGATCCGGCAAAGGTGCCAAAGCCGGGGTAATTCTCAAGGATCGCTTTTGTGTTAGACCAATCGCCGCCGCTATCCTTCAAACCGACAATTGTATCAGGATATTCCTTGATGAGACGTCCAATGAGATCAAGACTAAAAGGCGTCCCAGTTTGTGGTGGGATGTGATAAAGATAAATCTTCAGCGCATCGCTGCCTACCTGCTGGACGATCTCTGAAAAGAAAGCGAAGAGACCGTCGTCAGAGACGCCTTTGTAGTAAAAAGGAGGCAGCATCAAAACGCCGCCACAGCCGTGTCCGACTGCGTGTTTATTAAGGCGAACTGCTTCATCGATGGAGCAGGCACCGGTACCGGGCATCAGTTTTTCGCTGGGCACGCCTGTTTCGATCAGTGCATCAAGTAGTGACATTCGTTGGTCAGCCGATTGTGAATTCGCTTCGCTGGTCGTGCCAAATACGGCGAGGCCGTCCGCGCCTTGCGCTAAGAGCCACCGGCAAAAGGCTGTAAATCGCGTTACATCTGGGCTCAAATCAGCGGCAAATGGTGTTAGAACTGGCGCCAATACGCCGCGGAAAAGCTGATCTGGCATGAAATTCACTCTTTCGTAAAATTTCCAGCAGTTTAGTGAGCTTACGTCCGTTGGACAATGCGTTTTGCCCTGCGGACCCTTCTGGTTGCGGCATGAGCGCCGTTAGGTGATACGCTTCATAGAGGTGTTTGAACTTTTAACGCAAATCACGTCCAAGATGAAAAAGCCGACTTAGCCAAGTTTGGTGCCAGCCGAAAGCTCTGCACCCGTCGCAAAATCGCTGGCCGCAACCTTACCTTCTGTTCCCCGAATACGGGTAACGTTTACTCCCCCGTTGCCACAAGCGATAATTATTCCATCGCTTGAAATTTCAACTATTTCGCCGGGTGCACCGGATGCGTTTTCCGCCTTGGTCGAACCGTATAATTGGATTTCTGCTCCACCATAGGTAGTCCAGGCCCCAGGCACGGGGTCGGCACCGCGGATCATATTATGGACTTCTTGCATTGGCTTTGTGAAATCAAGTTCCACATCGGCCTTACGACACCAGCTCTCGTAAGTTTTCTGGCTATGGTCTTGTTCAATGCGTGGGGCGTTGTCTTGTTTCACCAAATCGACACTTTCCATCATGGCTTCCACACCCATCGGAAATAGCTTATCAAAATAAATCGTCCCGAGGGTATCGTTTTCTCCGATAGCACAGGTCTTCTGCAGCAGTATTGGACCCTCATCCAGACCATTGTCGGGCCAAAATATACTTAACCCAGTTTCCTGACGCCCCATAATGATCGGCCAATTAATTGCGCTCGGTCCGCGGTGAAGTGGGAGAAGCGACGGGTGGTACTGGATTGTATCGTGGGTTGGGAGATAGAGGGCTTCTTCCGGCACGAATAAAGTGACAAATGCCATGACGCAGAGATCTGGCGAAAGCGATTTCATCTGATCCCAGACTTCTGGATCTTTGTAACCCGTAGGTTGGAAAACTGGGAGACCAGCTTGCTCAGCCGCGACCTTCAATGGATCGGGTTTACCTTTGTCAGGCGCAACATAGACGCCGACGATCTCCTCGTCGCGCTCGATTAATTTTTCCAGGACTGCCTGTCCGAAGGCTTGTTGTCCGTGCACAATGAGACGCATGTGGGTCTCCTCTCCGCAAAACTGTTTGAAA
>MDSV01173704.1_pt1 | contig 10392 bp, 9 predicted proteins | sample 810851 | NCBI WGS metagenome assembly MDSV01 (sample SAMN05326640, study PRJNA326480) | marine metagenome | isolation source: seawater | place: Atlantic Ocean: North East | collected 2012
GACGTATACGTAAGTTGAATTTGTTATCTATTGAAGTTCAAGATCAATTTACAAAAAAAACTAGATACGTTCCAAACAATACATTTTGGTCAGATTCGTTTGTGAATGTATCTAAAAGCTCGACCGCATTTGTGAAGATAGCGATGACAGTAGCGTCTGATAACGATTTTGAACGTATTGAAAATAAGATTCTCTCCGTCATTGATGAACAGTTTGAAGGGATTGACGTTAGAACCGTCAAAATCAAATATGAGCATTCAACATGGGGAGTCAAGATAGTGATAGGATGCGAAGTGCCATCGAATGAATACTTTGAATATAAGATGTTATTATTGAAAACTCTTCGCAAAGAACTAGATAAAGATGAAGAAATAGAGTATGTAAAGTAGCCCTTGCAAAAAAAATTAAAAATGACTATAAGAAACTATTGTGTGTTATTTAGTATTTATAAAATATTGTATCAAATATGGATCTCGCAAATTCTTTTCAGCATTCTTGCATTTTGATTGTCGACTATTATAGAACGTTGAGAGAATCCATGTTACAAACAAAAATGTATGATAATCCTCGACTGCTTGATTTGTTCATGAGGAAGCTGAAAGACACATCTCCCTGCGTTTCAGCGTCTTCTGTCTCGATGACGCAACACCAGAAGACCGAAATTGAAAAGGTTCTAAAAGGAGTGCATAATTTGGTTCTAAAAGATCTTCAAAAATGGCACAAATCAAAGACGCCAAACAAGGTTTCTATCATTGAATTCATTGATGAACAAATCGAGTACCATTTGGGAATGGTTGAAAGTATTGAAGGTAAAACTAAGAAGAGAATGAGAGATGAAGATGATGATGAAGATGATGAAGACTATGAAGATGACGACGACGATGGCGATGACGATGAAGACGACGATGACGACGATGATGACGACTACGAATCAAAGCACGCCGTCAAAAAGCGCAAGATTTCTGGAAGAAATCGATCGAATTCAGTGGATGTTGAAAAGTATTTCAATGAGAAGCTCAATAACAAGCATTCCACTATCAAGACAAAAATTGCGGTATTCGAAAGTATGGACGATGAAGACAAACTCAAGATTCTCGAACATATTAACGAACCCGTCGCAAAGAATGCGAATCTTCCCATTATCTACAAGCTTATTCTATCCGATCTTCCTAAGATCTTTAAGACAAATATTATCGACGCTTTGAACACTTCAGATTCGGATGGTTCGAATAAGTATCGTGAATTTGTAAACAACGCATTGAAAATTCCGTTCAGTAACTATATCAATGAAAACCCTGTCGATGTTGAAGATAAAAAGAGTGTTAAGGAGTTTCTGGGAAAAACCCAAAAGTTCATGGATGATGCAGTGTATGGGCACAATGAAGCCAAAAAACAAGTTCTCCGCTATGTAGCACAAAACATTTCTAACAAGTCTTCCAACGGACTTGTTATCGGGATTGAAGGTCCAATGGGCAATGGAAAAACCACGCTTATTGAGAAGGGATTTGCAAAGGCACTAGGTCGTCCTTTCGTCACCATTCCTCTGGGTGGTTTTACAGATGCTTCTAATATGGAAGGTCATTCTTTCACTTATGAGGGTTCTCGTTACGGTCTGATTGTAGATGCTCTTATCAAAGCAAAATGCATGAATCCTGTAATTTACTTTGACGAACTTGACAAAGTTTCAAAGACTCCCAAAGGTGACGAGATTATCAATCTTCTAATTCATTTGATTGATCCTTCTCAAAACACCCACTTCAAAGATAAATATTTCGCAGAGCTTGATATTGATCTATCTAAATGTACTTTCGTGTTCAGTTACAACGAACGTTCAGAAATCAATCCTATTCTAATGGATAGAATTCAGCATGTGAATACGAAGGGGTTCAAGCTTGATGACAAAGTGAAAATTGCCAAAAACTTTCTCATTCCGTCCATCGAAAAAGACGTTGGTATCAAGAATGGGAGTATCAAGATGAAAGAGGATACAATTAGGAAAATTATTGAAGATTATACTCTAGAAGGTGGGGTTCGTAGTCTGAAAAAGATCCTATATGAAGTTATTCGTGAAATCAATCTTCGTAACTTGACAGGAACCTCATCTATTAAGTTTCCATTTAGTGTCAGTTCAAATGATGTCGTGACCGATTTCCTTAAGGATAAGAGTAAAATTCGCCCGGAAAGAATCCACGAATTTCCTGAAGTCGGCAAAATTAACGGAATGTACGCATGCTCTAATGGAACTGGTGGTCTCACTGTCATTGAAACAAAATACATCCCTTCGAATACGACTCTGGGCCTGAGACTGACGGGAATGCAAGGAGATGTTATGAAAGAATCGATGGCCGTCGCCAAAAGTGTTGCATGGAGCTTGATTGAGCCTAGAAATCAAACTAAGATCTCACAAAAGATGAAAAATACGGATCTACATATTCACGTTCCAGAAGGAGCCACACCGAAAGACGGACCTTCGGCCGGAACTGCAATTACTGTTGCAATTTATTCAAAGTTGATGAGCAAAAAGGTATACAACCATATCGCAACAACAGGTGAAATTGACCTTTCTGGTAATGTTCTCGCAATTGGAGGATTGGATTCTAAATTGCACGGTGCGAAGAAGGCCGGTTGCACATTATGCCTTTGTCCAAAGCAAAATGAGGAAGATCTTGATAAGATCAGGAAAGATTACCCGAAACTAATTGACAAATCATTTGATGTCATCTGTGTTGACAATATACACAAAGCAATGGATATTCTTATTGTAAAGGATTAAAAAAAATATTGTAAGTATGTAATGATTGAAAGCGAATTGAAAATACTGATATCTATATGTCTTCTTGTTGCATTCGTTTTTTTGATTAACAAACGCAAAAAGACATTTGTTTTCTTCAAAGAAGACGAAATCTTGGATAAGAATTCAGCTCAAAAGGTAGCATCGAAAATTACAACTGACCGATCTAACAACTATCATAAACATTCATTGAATAGCTGCTTGAGTCATCTTAAGTGATATAAAAACATCTCAAATTCTTTATATCATGGGAAATCATGAAATCATTCACTGAAAAATATCGACCTCAAGATTTCAATTCGATATGTGGTAAAACCAAATTCGCTGTTCTAAAGAAAAGATATGATAATCTTATTCTATATGGAAAGTCCGGTCATGGAAAATCAACCCTCATACGTGTCTTTTTGAAAGATATTCCAAAAGATTCTGTGTTTGTTTCTAGTAAATTCAAATACGATACTTCGAAAATGCTTGAGAAAATGAAATACTTTGTGAAATTCAAAACGTCTTCTCACAAAATAGTATATTTTGACGAGATTGATACAATTTCAATGAATACTCAAAGAGAAATTGAAAATGTCATGAAGAATTCGAATGTAACCTTCTACTTTACGTGTAATGATCTATCAAAGATTTCCAGAAACATTCAACATGATTGTACTGTTTTCGAATGTGGAAGTTTGACGTTTGATGATATCAAAGAATCAATCAAAAATATTTGTTCTATGGAAAACATCGAATTCAATGACGATTTTCAAAAGATTTTTCGTATCGTCAAATGCGATTACAGAAAGTTTTTGTCTTCGATTCAGTTGTTATCTGAAGTCTTCAATAACATTTCCGTGGAAAATTACTACACACTTTTTCAGAAACAATTGACGTGTTCTGATGTTGTAAATATGATCGAGACAAATACTAATCTTGCTCGTATTGTTGAACTGGTGTACGAAGATTGTATTCGAATCGAGGAATTCTGTGAAACAATCATAGAGAAGTATCCTTCTTTTGACAAAGATTTCCTCTATGATATAAAGAATAAGTCTAGGAAGGTAGATGATATGAGAAACATTATAACGGTTTTGATGAGGAAGATCAAGGAATATCACGTTCCCAAATAGTTACTTACCGCAATTCTTATGTTCAACATACTCACCAACTGTTGACCGCGGCGTGTTTCTTGACATTCTAATATGTAATCACCACGAAAAGATAGTACTTTATTAAAGTAAACTTCATTTAGATTGTCACAAAATTTATTCATACTCAAATAGCGATTGTTTATCATGTTTCGGAACATCGTGTTTTCATGTAAATTACCATTTAGTTGTACCAATTCGACACATCTTCTATCACGAATATATAGAGAATATACGTAATATTCATAAAGAGATTGTTCTGAACCGTTCATAAAATATGATATAGGGTGATCGTGAATATTAAACATGTATTTTATCATATCGTTAAAGACTTCGGTATGGATGAACCAAAAATCATTCATTCTTATTGAAATATCATTGAAATCGTTGAAGTCTTGTTTCAATACTTTTTCGAGGACTTGTGGATATTTTACACAATTACTGCCTGACTTACCCACTACTAGGAGTGGTTTACTGATATTGTGCTTCACAATATCTTCTATTTTGAAATCTTTCAAGACTTGCGATTCTGAATCCAAGCACCAAACATGACTGTATCCTCTATTTCGTAGTTCTAAAATTGAATAAGTTCGTTTTACAGCAACATAGTTTCTATGTTCACCGCCTCCCCAAGAAACATCTATGACATTTTTGAATAAATCCGTAAATTTTTCTGAAATGTCTCCATTGAATGTATTGATGATATGTTTGACGTTCAAATACTGTATCGAATCATATGTGTATTTGTAAGTCTTCTCGAATAATGCCACACTTTCTTTGTCATCCAATATTACGAAAATAGGGACATTCGACTCTCTTATATTCGTCTTTTCGATTAGGGATCTTATCAGTGTGTCTGCGTATTTGAAATGTGGTGTATGCGTTTGAATGTGGATTCCAAACATATATAACTTAAATATATTAAATGGATTACCTTTCATTTCCTTTCATTACAACATTGTGTGTTTAAGCTCATGTTATATTTTCTTTGATCATGTAATTATGTTTCAGGTCTATGAAAACGTTTTTGATGACGAATCTGTAGATCATTTGTTGAATCTTACAAGAAACATGAAATATTGTCAAGGAAGAGTTGGAAACTGCGTGAATCTCAAACAAAAAAATCGCAAAGATTTATACATTAAAACACCCAACGTATTAAGGTATATCGACGATATTGTTTATGATACACTTTATGAAGATGTGAGGAAAACGTTCGGGAAACGGATAGACTTCCGAGAATCTTGGAAAATAGGTTTCTATGATAGTCTAGTCAAGGGTTTTTACAATCTTCATACAGATGATTCACGAGAGACCAAATATCGAAACATTTCAATGGTATGTGCTCTGAGCGACCTGAATGATTATGAGGGTGGCATTTTGAGATTTCCGAAGTTAAACAAAGAGTTCAAGCTTGCGAAAGGTTCAGTCATAGTATTCGATTCTTCACTTTTACATGGTGTTACTGAGGTTACCAAAGGTGAAAGAAAAGTTTTGATCAGTTTCTTTTTCGACGAAGTTGGAGCGGAACTTAAGAAACTAATTATGAGAATTCCCGATTCTAACATAACTTTCATTGATAATTACAGGCCACTTTTGACAAACTTCAAGATCGAGTATAAGACCTCCGGGTTTTTAACATGTCTAGGTGATATTGACTACTCAGATATGAAGCACAAATCGTGGACGGATGTTGACGATTTCATTTTCGAGAAGAATGATTCGGAGACATTGTTTATCAGCTTCGCGGGTATGGGTTGGAAACAGAGTATACCAACTTTCAATTTTTATAATTTTATGAAATCCTACAAGAATGTTGACAAGTTATTCCTAAGAGACACGGGCCCACCTAATAGCTCCGTGTGGATGTGCAGATATTATTTACTCGGATTCAGACATAATACTAATTCACTTGAAGAATCGATCGAATTCATAAGAAATCTTATTGGCACAAAATATAAAAAGATTGTAGCTTTTGGTTGTTCCGCAGGTGGTTTCGCTGCAATGTTATATGGAAATCTTCTAAAGTTTGATGAGATAATCGTGTTTAATGGTCAATCAGTTATAAACCATGTCAAAGATGAAATAATTAAGGACGTATATAATGCCCCCCGTACGTGTAGATTCCTATCAATGCAGAGAAAAGAGAGTGACCTTTATCAAAAATGTCTTGATCTTAAAAGTTTCCAACCGTTTCACCCCAAAATATCATTTCACTACAGTGATAAATCTAATAAGGGTTGCGACAAACTCCATGCCGAATATTTGAAATTTGACAAGAATATCAGGTTGATCGAACACGATAGTCGTGATCACTTGCTTGCGTTGGAACTTAAAAGATCTGGCGAATTGAAATCAATTATAGATAAATGTCTATGCAATTAGCACGAATGCGTGGAAAAACTGTGAGATATTTTCCGCTGAAATCATCATCGGAATCATCATGAAGATAGCCCGGTATAAAGCAAAAAACAATGCCGCAAATCCGATTATAAAGTCTTTATCAACGAAATCAAGCATATTATTATAGTGGTATATAAAAATATGAAAAATGATCATAAACAATATATAAAGATAGTGTGTTATGGTATATAGTATATGACCATGTTGAACTACATTGATGGATTAACAATAAAATCTGTGAACATCAAATCAAAGGATATAAACTCGATTGAAGATCTTTATGATTTTGTTCACTTTAGGAACAAAAACAAAGGACACCGATCTAGTATAAAATGCGAAACATTCGATCAAGGTAAACTGTTCATAATTTATTATACAAAACCACAGAATAAGAAGAATACGATAATGACTACATTGAATTACGGTGGAATCGAAATTGTAACTTTTGGTTCAGCTTGCATTATCGAAACATCGGTTTCTTCAACTGGTTTCCCCAAACTCGAAGATGTTATCAAAACCACGAAGACTCACGCCGATTTCACGAAAGCTGAAGATGAAGAAGATGACGCCGAAGAAGAAGATGATGACGCCGAAGATGACGCCGAAGAAGAAGACAATGACGATGAAGAAGACGAAGATGATGACGACGAAGAAGATGATGAAGACAATGAAGAAAAGAATGAAGAATTACCATTCGATGAACTAGAACCACAAATTTCTCACGAAACACCAAAGACCAAACCCAAGAATAATCTCGAACCAGTCGCCCCCATTAAATCAAAGAAGCTAGTAGTGTCTCATAATAATCGTGACGAACTCGAATACGAAAATTACTCTTATAAATGCTGTATTCGCTTATTTCCCTTTTAAAATTACTTGGAAATGTCAAAAAAGTAAAAATGGTTTACAATACTACTTGAAACTATACAGAGATTATTAGTTTATACAAAAGATTAACGGTGCTAAAATTACAAAGATAAATATGTCTGATACTGATTCTATTGATACCACTACTTCCTCTGTTCCTAAGTCTGTTCGTGATATGCGAATCAAGACCATTAATGCAGTGAAGGATGGTTTTGCAAAGGCAGGTGCTTCTGCAGAGACACAGACAAAGTTTATTACCGATTATGAGGATGATATTATCAACGCTCCTATTACGAAGAAGAGTAAGGTTGCGTTCTATCCTCTTAAAAAGCAGACGGCCTGGACTGTATTCAACAGCGAACATCGTCAGACGTATTTCGATTCTGATGAAGCCAAGTCTACTACCTGGAAGACGATTACTGTCGAGAAGGATGGTAAGACGCGTAAGGTGGGTGAGAAATTTCTCAAGACAAAGGAGCTATCTAAGGAGGCTTCCAAGCTTTGGGAGCATATGAATGACGATGCCAAGTCTCATTATACTAAGATCGCATTGGATAACAATCAAAAGGAGTGGTCTGCGTGGAATAAGTTCTACGATGATATGTCGGATGATGACATTACCAAGCACAAGGAACGTCTTGACCTTACGGTTGAGAGCGTTAATAAGTTGAAGAAGAAGGACTTGACTATTGTTGCTGGACTCCTTGCGGATGTTCGGGACAAGCTCAGCCTTGATGATATGAATACCAAGCATCTACGTGATTTGATCTCTACCTCCATTTCTACGGAGGATGAGAACATGGATGAGTAAATAAGTACTCCTCGCATGTAGATGCATAAGAAAAATTATAAAGAACATTATAAAAAACAAAAAAAAAGAAAAAAAGAAAAAAAGCCTAGAAACCAACGTTTCCCAAGGTTTTTTTAACTCAGCGTTGATTTGAAATGTATATTTACGATGACTCTTGTGAGCTTCTACGCGCTTTGCGCGGCACCCGTTTTTTTAAGGGAATAATCCAAAGTCACCCATTGCTAATTTGTCAAACTTTTTGTCAAAGACGATTTTGGGGGGATCGGAAATTTTATTTTTGAAATTGAGATGAGAAGGTAGATCCTTTCGATATCAATTTTATATGGAGTATTAAAAATTATTGCACTCTTTTTGAATTAGACCTTTTTCTGTTCTCAGATGTTCTCAAATTGTATGGGTTTCTCTTCTTTTTTACACTGTTTTTTATTAAAAAATTTTTTTTTTTTCAAAGTTCTCAATAAATTCCAACTAAAATTTCCCCAAAATCGTCTTTGACAAAAAGTTTGACAAATTAGCAATGGACGTTTATTATTTCCCTTATTTTTTATAAGTATTTTATATTTTTTACTTATAAATTTACTAAAAAATACTAAAAAAATAATATAAAAAGAATACTTAGTAATAAAGAATAAGGAGAACATGGCATTTCGCTGTTCAATTTGTGATGTATCTTACAATTCTCAAAAGAAAATTGATACTCACTATAATACCAAAAAACACAAAAAGCAAGTATTGTTCAATAAGGATTTAAGCTCTTCTTCTGAGGACACTACAGAAGAAAATGATGTACATGTCATTATTTCAAACATGGACGCCAAGTTCACTCTTGCATTGGATGAACAGAAACAGAGTATAGAAAAACTTAAGAAAGAGAACGAGGCATTGCGTAAGAAGGTTTTGTGTCTTGAATCGGCTAGACGAGGCGATATTATAAATTCATATAATGGAAACAATCAAATCATCAATTCGAACCTGAAAGTCGAAGTTGTGCAAATTCGAGCTTTAGGGGAAGAAGAGATTTCACATATAACAGAAAGTCTTGCTATGAAAATGATGTCGAAATGTACATATTTCGTGCGTGATTTGATGAAAGAAATTCATTTCAATACGGAACATCCAGAGAACCACAATATTAGTATTCCAAACAAAAACAAAAACATCATCAAGACATATGATGGTGAATTTTGGGAGTCTGGAAATAAGAAAGAAGCAATGGAATCTATTGTCGAATCTCTATTCGATAAATTTGATACAATATACGGTGAAAAGTTTCGTGATAAATACGGTGAAAAGTTTTTTGTGAAACGATGGGTCAATAGAGTCGATATTTTGACCGATAGTGAGAACGAATTACATGAAGAAACAATGAAAACTGAAGTAGACAATTTGAACTCTATGATGCTAGACGCAGGGGATAGATTAAAGTTAATCTATAGGCGACGTAAGATTAAGCGTGAAGAATTAGCAAGACAGAAGTATAAACTGCACGTGGAAGTTTACAAAGAAGAAGAAAAGAAACGCGAAGATGCAAGAAAAAAATCTATTGATAACAAAGAATGCGAACCGTATTACGATCAAAGCATTGACGACTTTACAACTGACTTTGTGAATAACCATTTTGATTATGAAAAGTTCGAAAGAAGCTACGTACATCCAGGAATTCACGACGATCGCATTCAGATTTGTTAAAAAAAAAGTGATTGCTCACTACTTAAATTTTAAACCTTAAAACGAACTTTTTTAGGGATATGTGTAAGTTCCCTATGTTCCACATACAGATCATTTTCTTTTGGCATTATTTGGCCAAGTCTGAAGTAATCATTGAAGACCTTATAAAGATTTTCATCTTTCATGATTCGCTTTTTGATGAATAAAGGAGTGCAATCAATCGTCCCATTCAAGAAATATAAATGCAAAGTTGATTTAGCCCTTACAAAGAAGTTAATGGTCTCCATTTCATTTTTGAGAGTTACCATATACTCGACCAATCTAAATATGTCTTCGTTGTGCATCTTATCAAAATCAAAATCATATCCAATATACGATTGTATAGCATTCATGACAAGAACATCATGATTGCTTAATTTAAAGTTGATATTTTCAAGCAAGGAAAAATTAGCATGGGTTTTTTGATACAAACAATACAACCACACATTCATGAATTCATAATCATCAATAAGTTTGTTACGATCAATCTCATCCGGTTCCATAATATCTTCTATGTTTATCCTTATTTCTATTTGGTTTCAAGTATTATATGCAGCCATTTTATCAAAAAAAGGCTTTCGACCTCGTTAGAATTAATACTTATCTTGTTCATCTTTGTATATCTAAAAATGCGTGATCTTTATAAAATCTTACTGATCAATTCAATTCAATTACAA
>MDSV01071054.1_pt1 | contig 10391 bp, 4 predicted proteins | sample 810851 | NCBI WGS metagenome assembly MDSV01 (sample SAMN05326640, study PRJNA326480) | marine metagenome | isolation source: seawater | place: Atlantic Ocean: North East | collected 2012
CAGCCATCATCACTTTTGATTTCCAATTCGAATGGATGTACCGATAATCGGTTCTGTATTCATCGTCATCAACTTCAACAAAGAGATTGCAAACCTTTCTTCTTTGGTTGGAACTGTATCTTAACAAATCGTACTCGGCAAGACCTTCAATGTTGTACGGACTCTCTTCATCAGACCCACTAAAGCCAAATTTTTGACCATACAACCGATTATTTTGAGATTTGAAAAGATTTCTTTGAACCCATTCAGGTTGGATATCTTCAGTATCCGTCAAGATATCTCCTCGCAGGGTTTTTTCTGGTTCGGTAATCGTTGCATGGTTTGCGGAAATTCGATGACTGAATGCGAGCGATGACAGTTTCGTAGATGCAAAGCAGATATTGTCCAGTGATTTCTCAATTGAATCATCAAACATCGATTCATGGCGGTAAATTGTTCTCAGACCTTCAGGCATCATCCTTAGGTCCCGACTTGCTACTGACGGCCGCCTTGATTTGCTGTATATGCCACGTAGTTCATCTCCTTCAGGAGTTTGAATGGTAACTGTATCATTTTCCACATCAACGGTCTGAACCATTCCTAGTTTTACTTGCTCGTCCACTGGTGTTTCAATCCATCGCCCAGGCCAAAATTCAAGATAATCAAATTCATCAAAATCGAGATCGATATGTTCACCTTGTTCTGATTCGATGCGAACCCTTTCATCATCCTCATAAACTTCAATGATCCTCCCAGTCGAAATTGATTCATCAAGATCGAATTCAACCCAGTCACCCTCTTCTGGCCACATCTTATCCATGTTGTCTTGTGATGTGTCATGTATGAGGGAAAATAATCCTCTAGTTTTTCTGTGATTCTGATTTCGTTTGCTCTTGTGAATCTTTGCAGAGATTTTACCTCCGATAATAGAATAATGATTTTCATCATCGCCTTTCACGAATTTTAAATTAAAATTTGAACCTTCTATTATCGATTCGTCCTCACTCAAATGGAAGACAAATTCTTCCAAGTCCGAATCTGGGAGTTCCTCAAGAATGATTTTGATGTCCTTCCGACTCTCGTCTATTTCTAATTGCTGGGAAAAATATGGAACTGAATGCCATCCGTTGAAAATTTCATTGCCTCCAAGGCCCAGCCTACTAAAAATTGTGTCCGATTGCGGGAAAACTTTCCGTAACGTATCAAAAACCTTGTAGGCTATCTTCGGTTCTGTGATTATGGTCTCTAGGTCATTGATATAATTAAGATGTTTTTCTATTTGAATTGATTTTTTGAGAACATTATGTACTGCATTATTGAGAAACAATTGAGGAACAATGTATCGAATGTAGTCAGAATGAGTAATTTCCAATGGATATACTGCACCATCTCTATGCGTTATATCCACCTGTTTCCATTTCATTTTCTGTTTAACAAAAACATTGTAGCTTAATTTAGCTGCACGATTACCAGATGGATCGTGATGTTGAACTCTGCTTAATTCAAATTTAATTTCTTGCCTTGATATATCTAATCTACTCACTTCATAACGCTTGAACTTTTTATAGAGTATTTCCTTGAAACGATGGTAGTCTGATATCACGTAACCCTCCTCTGCATTCAAAAAAGAAGCAATCTTGTTTAATTCAACATCATCATGTGAAACTTCGCAGTTTTCCCTAAACGCATCAAATAACTTTTGACCTTTCCACTCTTTTTTCTCACCAGAATTTAAGAATCTAAATCTCAGTTCTCCCTTGATTCTGTACATAATTACCTTCATACCCTTTAATGATGGAACCCATTTTTCTGGTAATAATAAATTACTCCAAACTTCAGTATTGTTCATTGTATTTTGAACTTCTTTGCTAACATAAGTACTCACATCAGACCCAATCGTCGGAATCACGGGTTCTTTGTAAAAACCAAATTGTGTCTGCAGCTCCTCGCTGGTTGGGTAATCTGATATGGTGACCAAATCATTGTATTCCAAATCCCGTTTTTTCACGTTTAATCTAAGATTTGCACGAATTCGAAATGACATCGACTCGGGCGTTAGTTTATCTTCCGTAATCATCTCATCATCCAAAACCTCTGTGAACCATTTTACATTTCGCTTCTCTAGAGCATTCGGCACCAATTGTAGAAGGGTTTTATCAAGCCAATTTTTACTCACCTTTCCAATTTTTTTCCATCTCCATTGCTTTAGAATCCAATCTAAATTAAGCTGAAGAAATTGGTGATATGGATTTGTTGAAAGATTCTCATCATCAGACTCAAAATGAGAATGAAATCGAACCGAATAATTTGGATAATGCTTGTGTTGATCTAAACTTGGTAGTCTCCTATGGAGATAATTTCCTACCATTCTCGACTTGGTTGAATTGTACCCATCCTCATGAAGTTCACATTCATTAAGGAATGAAACAAACCCAACTTCAGGGGTTCTTAAAGACTGCAAAAGTGCAGCGAAGAATTCGCCTTTTTCCAGCCAATGACAAAGTCCTGTCATGATTTCATCCGAGTAGCCTTCTGGATCAAAATGCTCAGACGATTGGAGGAGGGATGAGAGGGATGCATAGTATTCCAATAATTCCTCAGTTCTGCCCTCAGACTTTAGATGGTTTAGGTGGTTAAGAGATTTTTCAGCATCCTCAAGTTTCAATTTCTTTCTGTATGATAACGTGGGAAAGCCAGGATTTCGTGCAATTAATTCTGCGTTAATCGCTGCTTTATTTCCCTCTACCCTTTCTTTGCTCGTGTTGGCCTCTCGTTCAATCAAGTTATGGAATGACGCTGGTACTGAACTAGGATTATCTAAATTTGGCAGGAGTTTGGTCATGTTTGTGATGTATTCTGTAAATACTGTGTCCTGCTCGAAATTGAAAAGGTAGTAACCTATGTCTGGCCCCATTGTTGTGTGATAGAACATACGATGGTTTCTCGGAAGTAGGTGACTCATCCTTGAAATCATAGCAATCCCACGGATAATACTTGTAAGGTATGGGTCAATGCGGCGCAAGGTAATGGGTAACAAGAATTTTGAACTTCTCATTGGGAAATCTGAGATATAGTGAGTAGGAGATGGTAATTGTGAACTCCAGTTGAGGTATTTGAGTTCGGGAGATAAGGCATCATTGACAAAATACTCGACCACTTCATTGGAGTCCTTGGACTCTGCACCCATCTTCTCGTGATACAGTTCTAGCAAATCCAAGTCTCTTGTCTTCAATATGGATTCGACTGGCCACGAACGAGGGATGATACAATTTGAGAAAAGGTGTTTGATCAAAGTGTGGAATTTGATTGCCTTATCGGATCCTGCATGGTGTAGGGGATTCTCGTTTAGCAAAATAATTTTGTTGATTACAAGAAATAATCGTTTCCTTGCGTTTATGTTGTCCTCATAAAAATAGGCAAGATCATTTCCAAAATATGATGTATAAGCATCATGAGATTTATCACCTTTTTCACTAAAGTAGAGTTCCATTATTTTCCTCTGAAATTCATAAAAAGCAACAATACTGCAATCCAATCCATTTGCATTATCCATTGCTACTATGTGTTCGATCTCATCGAAAACAGTGGCTTCTTCAACATTTGGCCCTATTTGAGCAACTCGACAAAACAACTTGTAAATTAATGGGAGGCGTTCAACCAGACAATTCTGCACAGTATTTTCAACGAGTTCTAGTCGCTCGATTTCTGATTGAAGGAAATCCGCAATGCAATTCAGCAATAATTCATTTGTTGGTTCAACTGCATAACCAGATTGGAGTTGGTCAACCGGATGGAAGATGTCAGCAATCCAAAGAGCGAAGTGTACAGATTGTTGCAAATTCTTTTGATTATCATCGGTTTCATCAGGTTTTATTTCTTGAACAAACTTATCAAAATGTTCTGGAATGTATCCATTGAAGATCAACGTAGAGAAATTGTAAACTGGACTCTTATGTGATCGAACAATTACATCTGAAATACACGCTTCAATGAAGTCCCTGCCAACACCTTCAACAAAGGCATCGATTGAGACATCTGGGTTAATTTCACCTGGTTGGTAATACAGTTGGTGCGCTGTAAATCCACCCGCAGAAAGGAGAAGAAGAGCCTGCGAAGAAGGTGTTGTGAGGTCGAGATAGACACGAGCATCCTTGCTTTTGCCCTCAACTTCAATGAGATTGAACAATTGCATGGCTTCCTTTGAGCGTTGATCTTCTCCAAATTCAATTCTTAATTTACCGTCTTTTACATCCGAGAAGTTTTTGTCAGTGAATATTTTTGGAAACTTTAGATATTCAATAAATTCCACTCGTTCCTTGATGTCCTTACTTGCTTCACGTTGGATAAGCCATCGTAAATGGCGCACTAAATATTGTGATTTCGTTTTGATAGCGCTGCCCCGAAAGAGCAAAAAATCTGCGGGACGCCTTAGCAATTGAGAATCATTCTCCACAAGAGATTCCAAGACTGGAAAACTTCCATCGCCGTCAAATTCTTGAATCAATCCAAAGATATCCTTTTTCTCCTCGTGTCCCATATCTTTGAGAAAAATTGAATTTTGCTGTGAATTGAAATTAAGACCTCTGTTCTTCAACTGTTCAATTAATTGACCTTGATTGATGATTTCTTCTTTTAGATTCAAAGCCATTGCAGAGTATCTCGACCTGCTTGTAATAAAAAACAGAGAAGACGCGTTAATGTGAATCATCTCTGAAATAAATGCGATTTTCTCATCCGATACTTCATCTATTCCATCAATGATGACAAAATTTCGAGAATTGAATCGAGGTGGATCGAGATTGCTTGGCAGTTCTCTTGCTTGATAGAAGACAACAGCGTCTCGATACTGCGAGAAAAAATTGCCAATATTCGCATCAATCTCATGCGTATAGTTTGGTCTCAACCGAAGATTATTCGGATTGTAGTATTCTTGATTTTTGAGATGCAAAAACATATGTCTCGCAAGAGTAGACTTGCCTTGCCCAGCTCGGCCACTCAAAAAGAAAACACGTTGATTGGCGTCTAGGTCGCTTTCTTGCTCTAGAGATTTGATAATATGATCATTAAACCATTCCATGAATTGGTACGAGGTTTCGTTTTCAAACAAACTCACTCGACGGCGAAGAACCGCTCCACCGTCAACTGGGAACGTTTTATCATCATCGTCATCAAATAATCTATTCGAGTTCTCAAGCAAAACGCGAATTTCATCGACCGATTTTCCATTAATCACTGTACTCAATTTAACCTCGATGCTATATGATATCAAGATTATGAGGCTTTTTTATTGATTTCTGAAAGGATTTTCCGAATAGGATTTGCTATTTGACTCTCAGATCGAATTTCAGCAAAGAGTTGTTCCACTTTATCAGTAGAGAATTCTCCATTTTCATTTGAATAGATATCAATGAAATCGTGATTCGTCTGACTCTCGATACCTAAGTGTGTTTTGACGTATTCATACAAATGGGTTGCAAAACAAACCTTTGCGAAGTCTTCATAGTACTTTTTCCGACTCCAATCAGCCCCTTCACCTGGAATAATCTCATGAAAGGCCCAAAAAGCCACAAGAGCCCAGTAATGATGTTTTTCTTTGAAAATGTCCTTTCGAATCTTATCATTCATGAACAATACATCAAGATTGTATCCCAGTGAGTCGGTATCTTCTATCAGTTTGATCTTGCCCATCAGTTGAGTCCCTTCAGATGCACTGCGAGCTTGATCTCCAAATTGATCGAAATCTTCGTAAATGACTAATGCCAATCGACGAGGCCCACGTCTTGATGAAAGAATCACATCAAGATTTTTTTCAGCGTATTGTGCTCGTATTTCGGAAAAAGTATATTTTGGAACTGAAGATTTCGCAAATAGCTTAGATATCCAGGACAGGACAGGTAATAGGACAACAAGAGGCCCGATTATCGTCACAAGAATAATAGCAATCACTTTCACCGAATTCGGCAGGAACTTTCGTAAATCCCAATCAGGCTCAACGAAAGGAACTGCGAAAATTACTACTGCTGGTAAACCGAAAATGAGGAAGACAACACAGATTGTCCAGCGAAGCCATTTCGTGTCCCACATTATGTTTTTGAGCCGTGACAAAGTAGTGAAAATCCATCCCTGAGAGTCTTTCAAAGCCCCTTCTTTCTCAAGACCCTTCTCCAGCATTGACACATAGAGAGGCCGGATAACAGGAGATTGAATTTTGTCGGGAGCAATCTGCTTGACGAACTCTTCTGGAGTGAATGGATATTGAAGATGTTTCACAGTAACTTCATCTATTGATTCAGGATATTTCATATTCCATAACCCTCCAATTTAGCATTCATCAAAACCAATCGTCTTGCAGTTGGCGTAATGCCCTGTCACGCTCGACGATTGGACGTGCAATCCCACCAATAAAACCTCTCTGACGATATAATGCGATTGAAAACACGATGAACAGGATAAAGAAAGTAAAGGCAAGAAGCAATTTGATACCGGAAATGGTTGCTTCTATGATTGCATCAATTCTGAAACCAGTTATTCCAGAACCATCAAGTGGATCAAATATCAGGATAATCAAACAGAAAAAGGCAAACGAAATGAATTGTGTAAACACGAATGTCCTGAAAAGTGTCCGTGAATCAGTTGTTCCGTTTCTACCTAGAATTATGAAATATCGGTGTATGAGGCATCCAAGCATAAATCCTCCAAAGCCTACGTAGAGAAGCGAGGTTAGTCGTACTCTCGGTTCAATAGGTCCACTGATACCATAGAGGCCACAGCCAGCAGGATCACCCGTAGAAGAGAGGAGATCTTCGATAGTTTGATTCGATTCGTTTGTAATTCCCTCGGGAGCATAAACATAAGCCAAATTGTATTTGACCAGTTTTGATGAATTTGGACCGATATCAAACCCTCTAACCAAGTAATAATCACCATACAGATTCCATTTTTCTAAGTCACTTGTATGAAAATTATTGGATAATGTTGTGTAATCACTTTCAGAAGATGAGCTTCTCTTTCCCCCGTAGTATCCTGATGAATTGTAATTTGTGTTTACCGAAATGAGCACATCTTCACTCGAAGTGATTCGCACATGATAATTCGCGTCCCAACTATCACTTAAATTAAATCGAAACATATCTCGTGAATCTGAATAATCGTACAACGAAAGGCACGTGAAAAGACCTCCTCCCTCAATAGGATTGAGGAGCAACTTACCACTTTCTCCTTCGGTTATTTCTGTTTGACTGGGCCCGCCGTAATTATCAATTTCCTCAAAATATTCTTCGGAATCAAAGGCATATGAGGGTAAATCATTACCTTCATACCCATTTTCAAGACTAATATCATATTCCATTTCAAAGAAAAACTCAGAAATTGAACTAAACGATATGATCACTATAACTGCGAAAAATGATACAAATGTTGCAAAGGACAAAGCCGCATATTCCCTGTTTGTGTTGCTCAGTGAGCCTCGATTTTCTCCATTGGGGATTAGGTAACCAAGGCACGCAATTAAGAGGAGAAACAGGCCAATTGCTGCAAGAATCGGAAGGGTTATCGCGGCGAATGAAATGTAATAATAAAATGTCATTGGCATGGCGTATATGTATTCGAGATATTCAAAGAGAAGAAATGCATCTTTTTCACCCCACCATACAAAAGGGATATAATTTCCAAAGAAATTAATAATAATGTAGATTGTTGCGACAAGTAGACCAAAAAATAAACCGATTAGACCAATGAATCCGATAGGAGTGAATAGGCAAAACAAAGCAACCTTCCACGGATTATCTTCCCGAGTATTCAACAAACGACGAACATCATCTCTACTCCATAATTCCGTAATAAGAGCGTGAACAATAGCCCACGCCAATGTAACTAAACCCAAAGCAATGAATCCAAAGATTGTATTGAGAATGATTCCATCCCAGATCCAGTTACCTAGACTTGAAAAGAATCCCATCGCCATCACTCAATCATTTTTATCATTTCGTGATTTCTCGGAACTGGGTATGAAATTTCGTGCTGCATCAAGGCCAGAGAGGTAATACTTAGGCTTCGATTTAATTTTCGCTGGTTCAGAAGATGAAGCAGGACGGGCGAAATCTTTCATCCATTGTCGAGTCATATTCAAACCTCTTATTCCAGAAGCGAGTGGTTTAATCGAAGAAATCGACTCCTCCAGTTGTTTGATATTGAGTAATTTACCTTCATGGAAACTGAGTCGATTTGCTTCGTTTACTGCAGAGGCTAGTTCAGCCCCGGTAATTCCTTCATTTAGATTTGAAAAAGAATCGATTGCATCCCAAACTGATTTCTCAATTCGGTTTGAAGGAATTTTCCCAAGATGAATCTCAATGATGTGTCGTCGAGTATCTTTTCCAGGTAAATCCACCCACCAAATATCATCCCAGCGCCCTTTCCTGAGCATCTCGGGCATTGCCGTAGCAATTTCCTGTAAATCATTTGCTGTTGCTATGACATACACGTGTGATTTACGATCGTTTAACCATGTCAGAAAACTACCAATCACCCTTCGAGTAACACCTGAGTCGCCTCCCCCTGATCCAAGACCGGTTAGGGCCTTATCGATTTCATCAACCATGAGGACACAGGGAGCCATCGACTCAGCAACTGCTAAGACTTTCTTGATGTTTTGTTCACTTGCTCCGACAAGGCCGTCAAGAACATTGGCCATGTTAAATTCTAGCATAGGTAAGTGCCATTCTCCAGCAACTGATTGGGCAATGAGTGATTTGCCCGTCCCTGGTAATCCGACCAAAAGGCACCCTTTAGGCGCCTTAATTCCAGCGTCTTGTGCCTCGAGTTCAAACTCGGATCTTCGCATTTTCAAATCCTCAATGATAAAATCTAAGCCCCCAATGTCTTGAAAAGATGTGGACGGCTCGTGAAACTCCATAATTCCTGTTTGTTGAATCAAATTTCGCTTCAATGATTGCAGATATAACAAACTGTCATCATTGAAAGCGTTATTATGAACGGTTAATGCTTGAGTCAGAGCCCTCCCTGCTTCGATTGAGGTTAACCCACGTAGTGCGCGAACCCATTGAACTTGAATCTCAGGCTCTAATTGCGGTATGTTAGAATCATAACAAACTCCCTTGACAACAGCTGTCAAAGTTCCATCTCTTGGCATAGGCAAGTCATAATTTTGAATGGTTCGAGATAATGTATCGGGGGTATCTGCTGAGATTGTGTGCAAAATCACTAATTTAGGATTTGTCTCATCATCATCATTTTCCGCAAAGAGACCCAGTTTTGCATGTATTTTCAATCTCCGAATGAAATCATTTCGCCGGCACACCGAATCTGCCCCCATAACCAACAATATTCCCCCCTCGTTTGAAGATAAAAAGGATTCAAGAGCCCGTGTGTGTATATTTGCAGATGTTTCTTCATTCGTTCTGCCAATGTTCAATCTCGAAAAATCTTCATCATCAGCACCTGAATCCAACAATAATGATGATTCGACTCCTGCTTCGGTAAGGACGTGCAATACTCTGAACTTATCACTTACTCTTGAAGAGATTGTTTCGCAGATTCCAACTAATCGGCTTTCTTCATGTGTACGGATATGAACTAAACTCTGACCGGTCAATACTGGCAATAAGATATTATCAAAAATTTCAAGATGCTCATCTTCAAGACCTTCTGATGCTTCTTCATACGTTTTAAAATTCATAATAATCACGTTCTTTTTACAATGCTATGGCTTTTCAATTGCCCGTTTGTCGACTGGATTGATGCAAGGATTTCACTTGTAGGGTAACCAATGACATTTATCAATCCCTTTTCATTTATGTGAATCTCAAACTGTCGTTTTTCCGTCAAATCGATTGAATCGAATTTAGAGTTATTAATCAAAATTTTCTGATTTGTTGACCCACGCCACAGGAGATGAACACTTCTAAGTTCGTGAACATAACGTCCATGGATGACTATATCAGATCGCTCGGCACACTGCTTTTGAACCTTAGAAAGTTCTTCTAATTCATACCCAGTATAAAGCATAACATCAAATCCTGACGTGTGGCAGTTTTCAATCAATTCCAACACTGCTGGAGCTTGATCAAGGGGTTCTCCTCCAAGGAGAGTAAGACCTACATCAGTATTATTTTGAAGAATTTGGATGATTTCTTCGGAACTCATTTTCTTTCCGCCTGAAAATGACCATAACTCATCATTCCAGCACCCTTCGCATTGTATGGAACAACCTTGCAGCCAAAGAACAGTCCGAGAACCTGGACCATAAATGCGAGAAGATTCGACAATCTCAGCCACTCGCATGAATCTAACTTACATCAACCAATCATAAATGTAACGTGGTCACCGGTAGGTTCTTGAAACTGCTTTCCAAGAAAATGAAGTGAAAACTACTGAAAAAATCTAGAGGGGGC
>MDSV01163856.1_pt1 | contig 10391 bp, 10 predicted proteins | sample 810851 | NCBI WGS metagenome assembly MDSV01 (sample SAMN05326640, study PRJNA326480) | marine metagenome | isolation source: seawater | place: Atlantic Ocean: North East | collected 2012
GAAAAAACCAGTGCACTTATTAGAATACGAGACTTCATTTTAAACTCCTATAATTAAAATTAAAATTTCAAGTTGCGTGAAATGAAAATCTTTTAGAATCGATTTGAATCTGAAATATGACAATTAAGTAACAATTTTATGACAAGGAAAAGGTAGAAAGGTCTTCAAAGATTTCAAACCAAAATTAATCGAGAGGAAGGAAAACATCAAAAGTTGATCCTTTTCCAACCTTGCTGTTTATTATAATATCACCACCATGCCGCAACAATATATGTTTCACTATCGCCAAGCCAAGACCAGTTCCGCCCACATTTCGTGATCGGCTTTTATCAACTCTATAAAAGCGTTCAGTTAATCGATGAAGATCAACCTCAGAGATTCCATCACTCTTATCTTTTAGTCTAACTCTTAAACACGGCATTGGAAAATCTGTTGTACTGTCGAATTGATCTACTTCCATACTGATGGTGCTGCCTTTATGACTATAATTTATTGAGTTCTCCAATAAGTTAATAAAAACCTGTCTTATATTTTCACTGTCCCCAGTAATTAGCGGAACAGTTTTTTTAACACGTAACTGAAAAAGTTTATTGTTTTTGCTGGCTAATTCCTGACTAAGTTCAACTGCTTCCTTCGCTACTTTAACTACATCCAACACACCACTGATTCTTTGCTTCTGTTTAACTTCGGCCAAGGAGAGGGACAAAAGATCTGCCACTAAATTTTTCATCCGTTGAGTTTCTTTATCCATAATTTTCAAAAATCTTTCACGCTTTGAGATTTCAGAACCTGCTGGACCTTGCAACGTTTCAATAAAACCACTTACTGCGGTTAAAGGAGATCGAATTTCGTGACTTACATTTGCAACAAAATCGCTTGTCATTGCTTTTGCTGTAGAAATTGGGGCCAAATCCGTTAGCGTAACGACCACTATTTGGGAATCCTCAGTATCGAAGCAGGTCATCTTTAGTGAGAGATCCTCTCCATTCAATGTTCTAAAATTAATCTCAGGAATAGACGGAAGACCATTGTTCAAACACTGCAAGATTTCACTAGCAATTTTTTTGCTGTTAAATAGCACCTCAGCTGCAGAATTATTGTGCACATCCGGTAGTATCAATTCAGCCTCTTCGTTATAACCCACAAGGGTTAGAGACCTGTCAAAAAGTAAAATTGGGGTGCGAACATATTCGATAAAATCTTTTAAATTTTTCATCTTAATTACTGAGTGATTATTGCGGAAATAGTTTTCATAAAAATGTCATAAATGTTAGTTAATACTAAAATCTATTATTAAAAGAAACACAAGCTGGAATACCAAATGACTAAAATTGCAATTAATGGATTTGGTCGAATAGGAAAGCTGGTCGTGAGGCGCCTTTTTGATCAAGGCCTCGGAAGTAAAATAAGACTAATAAATGACCCTAATGGCTCCGTTAAGAATATAGCAAATTCAATTGAATTTGACTCAGTTCATGGTGGCTGGATCAAACCAATTACCGTAAAAAACAAAGAAATTGTAATTGATGGATCTCAAATAAATATTGTACAATATTGTACAATTCCAGAACTAAAAAATGATATTTCTGAAATAGACTTAGTCATTGACTGTACAGGGGTGAATAGAAATTTTAAACTATTAAATGAATATTTACAGTTTGGAGTTAGGACAGTATTGGTCTCGGCTCCAATAAAAGACGATAGAATTTTAAATATAGTCTATGGCGTCAATCATCAGCTTTATGATCAAGCGGCAAACAAAATAATTACAGCGGCAAGCTGTACCACTAACTGCCTGGCTCCAATAGTTAAGGTGCTACATGAAAACATCGGTATCAAACATGGTTCAATAACTACTATTCATAACTTGACGAATAGCCAAACTATTTTGGACAAGCCATCTAAAAACCTTCGTAGAGATCGAGCCGCTTTGAATTCTTTAATCCCCTCCACCACTGGATCAGCCACAGCCATATCTCTAATATTTCCAAATTTGGAAGGAAAACTAAATGGGCATGCTGTTAGAGTTCCAGTAATGAATGCCTCATTGATAGACTGTGTGTTTGAAGTAGAAACCAAAGTCAACAGATCTTACATAAACGAACTTTTTAGATCGGCTTCAAAAACTGAGCTCAGAGGTATATTGGGGGTAGAGGAAAGAGAACTGGTGTCAGCGGATTTTTGTAATAATCCTCTTTCAACAATAATAGACGCACCCTCCACATTAGTTGTTAATGGAACCCAATTAAAAATTTACGCATGGTATGATAATGAATGGAGTTACGCATGCCGAATGGTAGATATAGTAGCCAAGACTCAAGAAAATTATGCAAAGCGATAAAAATTTAAAGCCATTTATTACAGTCACGGGTTCATATTGGGCATTCATGCTAACAGACGGTGCTCTTAGAATGCTAATACTTTTGCATTTTCATCAGATAGGTATTTCGCCCTTACAATTAGCATACATATTCTTAATCTACGAATTAATGGGCGTTTTAACAAATCTCTCCGCAGGTTTTTTAGGTAAAAGACTTGGTTTAAAGACTATTTTGTATATAGGTCTAATTTTACAGATAATAGCCCTCACAATGCTCTCATTAATACCAGACCAGTGGCCTTTGATCTCAATGATGGTGTACGCCACAGTAGTCCAGGGTTTGTCGGGTATTGCAAAAGATCTTACCAAAACAAGTGCCAAAGCAAGCGTTAAAATTCTAGCTCCTCAAAATGAAAGTGATACATTATTTAAGTGGGTAGCTAGGCTAACTGGATCTAAAAACACAATTAAAGGTTTTGGTTTTTTCCTTGGATGTGGACTTTTAGCATCTGTTGGTTTTTCAATTGGATCAGTAATGCTAGCAATATTACTTTTAACAACATTTTTGATTGCTCTGGTTTTTGCTCCTCCAGAACTCCCAAAGGGGTCTACATCTACTAAAATTAGGCACGTTATTTCCAACGATAAAAAAATAAATTATCTTTCATTAGCTCGTCTATTTTTATTTGGAGCAAGAGATGTTTGGTTTGTTGTGGGAATACCCTTGTTTTTCTTCGAAATATTATCAGATGGTTCGACTGAAGAAAATCGATATGCTTTTTTTGTCATCGGTAGTTTTATGGCTATTTGGATAATCTTTTATGGTTTAATTCAAGCATGGGTACCATCATTTTTCAGAGGTATAAAAATTGAATTCCTAATAAAGCGGACAGTTTTTTGGATAAGCATGTTAGCTTTGTGTACAATTTCCCTAACTACTATTCTTTTTTTATTTAATTCATTATCCAATATAATCACCATCAGCGTAGTAGTTTTAGGGCTTTTCATCTTCGGAGCCATATTCGCAATTAATTCAAGTTTGCATTCATTTTTAATTTTGTATTTTACAACTTCAGAACGAGCATCATTAGATGTAGGGTTCTACTATATGGCGAACGCCAGTGGTAGATTAATTGGCACGTTTCTCTCAGGACTGAGTTACCAAGCTGGTGGACTTACCTCTTGTCTTTTGGTTGCAGCTCTATTACTAATTTTTTGTTATTTATCAACTTTTATACTTAAAAGGCAGTATCAAACTAGTATTTCTTAATAATGTAAGCGAAAAAGAGTTTGTTTGTCGACTTATATGTATCTAGGAATTTAATGATTGTTCGTTTTTCATGACTACTCCAATAGATTTACATCTTGAGTAGCCTTGATAAAGAACAAATAGCCAAATACTGACTCCTAAAATCCAACCACTAGTCTCAAATACAGTAACGGGTTCAACTTCAGGATTTGCCTGAAGACTAGGATTTGATAAATTACAAAAAACACACATGGTCTTCCTAAGACTTTAAGATTCGTTGAAGCAAAAACAACTATCAAATCTAATGAAACATAATATAATTCAATTGTAAAATCTTTTAAATTTTTTCGACTTCTTAAAAAAATTTTTAAATATTGCCATAAAACTTTATCATGAAAGATTTCACTGTTATTGAAAAATTTTACTTGATAGAACTGTATTTGAACGAAAAAAATAAGGTTCTTTAAAAAATGATTTTAGTTAGTAAAATTACTCCTAATATTGGAGCAGAAGTACTTGGTTGTGATTTCACAAAAGTAATTTCTGACAAAACACTACAACTTATTTACGATGCATTAATCGAAAATCTTGTAATATTTTTTAGAAACTCAAACATTTCACCAAAAATGCATGTAAACTTTGCTAAAGCATTTGGAGAATTGGATATTCCTCACCCAGTTTATCCTCATGTAGATGGCTTTGAAAGAATAGTAAAGTTGGAGAATGATCAAGATAATCCACCAGATACTGACGCCTGGCACACTGACTTAACCTTCAAGAGCCAACAGCCTTTTTCATCCATCTTGGTTGCTAGGTCTGTTCCAGATTTTGGAGGAGATACTCTTTGGTCCAGTTGCTACGGTGCTTACAGTAGATTACCAGATGGTATGAAAAAAGATCTTGAGTCAATCAGATGCATTCACGATATGGGAGATTTTAGAAATACTTTTGCCCATTCTGATGAGGATAAATCTGAGGTAAGTCGGCTAAATGAGGGAATGGCTACATTAGGTCAAGAAGTTAGAAACTTAATTGAAACTCATCCAATAACTAAAAAAAAGTTTCTTAATTTTAATGAGTCATTCGGCATGCATCTAATTGGACTAACAATGAATGACAGTAATTCGCTTAAAACTTTTTTGAGTAACCATATGAATAAGCCAGAAGATCAGGTACGATGGAAGTGGAAAAATGATGATGTAGCTATGTGGGATAATCGTGTCACAATGCATTACGCAGTAAATGATTATATGCCGCACTATCGGTGTATGCATCGAATAACAATAATAAAGGATAAGCGCAGTCCTTGAAAGCAAATTCACAGAAATTTCCAAAAGATGATTAAAGAGTCGGACTTTTTTACTTTCAAAAAATTTGCGAATGGGTTTGTTTAAATGGACTACACTAAAATAGTTAATGACATAATTTTGGTATCATGGTCACTGTTCAAAGTTATGATACCCACACTGATAGTTGTCAAGATAGGGCAAGAAACAGGAGTAGTAGATTTCTTGAATTGGATATTTACTCCAGTTACGGAATTGATCGGACTCCCAGGATCTCTTACAATAGTATTAACAACAACTATTTTAACGAACCCTTATGCAGGCCTCATAATTCTAGCTTCAACGGGAGTTCCAGAGGATATTACCATAGCTCAGACTAGTGTAATGGCAAGTTTCATGCTCTTTACACATGCACTTCCAATTGAATTAGCTATTTCTCGACAAGCTGGAACAAAAATATTATTTTTAGCATTAACACGTATCTTAACAGCTATCTTATACTGCATTCTTATAAATTTTATCTTAACTCACTTTGACATTTTACAAGAACCAGCAACTGTAACTCTATTAGAATTCAAGGCAACCAATACATTACTCGATTGGGTTGTCGAACAAATTAAGGGGTTAATCTTTATACAAATAATTATCATAGCATTAATTATTTTAATTGAGTTCCTTAAAGCGATTAACGTGGAGAAATTAATTACAACAGTTATGAAGCCTTTTTTGAAATTTTTGGGAATAAAGAAAACTGCTTCTACAATCGTTGTTGTCGGATTGACTATTGGCTTGGGTTTCGGCGGAGGATTGATGATTAAAGAAGTAAGACAAGGAAAAGTTCAAAAGCGAGATTCAGTAAATGCCTTAGTATTTATAAATCTTTTTCATTCTTTAATAGAAGACACCTCTCTTCTGTTGCTACTTGGGCCAAGCATAACAATAATTTTGTTTTGTAGAGCATTGTTCGTACTAGTTATTGTATATTTTGTTATTAAAATTTTACGGCTAATACCAGAAAGAGTTTTTGATCGTCTTTTTGTAAATCAAAATGCTTTCAAGAATTGAACTAACCGGAATCAAAAAACCAAAATAATTATGTTCTTTTTAGCTAATCAAAATTAGCAGTGAAGTGATCAATAATAAAAAGGCTAAAAAACACTCAATAATCCTTTTTATTACTTGATTCGCGATATTTTTTCGAATCGTTGCACCAAAAATCGCCCAAGGAGATATTGATAATGGACACATCACTAGTGCCACAACAGCTAAAAGAACGATTGTAAAAATAAGATTTTGATCAACATTTAGAAAGCTTGATGCCGCTATACTAGAAATAGTCCATGCTTTAGGGTTTACAATTTGGAATAAAGCTCCTTCATAAAATTTTAAAGGCCTGATCTTTTCATCCTTCTTATAATTAAACGACCCTAAAACCTTATAAGCAAGAAATAACAGATAAATTGCACACAATATTTTCAAGAAAACTTGGAGTTCCGGAAATACTTGAAAAATTTTTCCAAAGCCAAGGCAAACAATTATTAATTGAAAAATGTGACCAAGTGTAATTCCCGACATATGAGGAACAGTTCTTAGAAATCCAAATTTTAATCCTGAAGCAAGTACCATAGCGTTATTAGGCCCAGGTGTAACATACATAACAAAATAAAAGGTAATTAAAGAAAAAATAAAATTTAAATCAATTAAAAACATAGACTTATTTCATTTCTTTACGGTTTTGATAATTGAATTAATCGACCAGAAGGACCATCTTCTAAAACCCAAATTGATCCATCTGGTCCCTGCTCCACTTCTCTAATACGACTACCCCAATTAAATCGTTCAGCCTCAACCGCACTTAAATTTTCAACTTTAACCCTAATTAAAGCTTTACTTCTAAGGCCACCCATAAATGCATGCCCTTTCCATTCTATAAATTGATCTCCAGAATAAAAAAACAAACCTGAAGGAGCAATTGTAGGCACCCAAAATAACTTTGGAGGAACAAATTTAGGCTGAGTGTTGTGTCTTGGAATTTCTACTCCATTATAGTGATTTCCCTCAGAAACTAATGGCCATCCATAATTTTCTCCCCTTAAAATAATATTTAATTCATCTCCATGTCTCGGCCCCATTTCATTAGCCCAGAGCCTTCCTTCTTTGTCAAATGCAATGCCTAGAATATTCCTATGCCCCAAACTCCAAAAAGTTTTGCCTAACTCACCGGTATCTTGAAAGGGATTATCGGTAGGAACTGTTCCATCCTGGTTTATCCTAATAATCTTACCCAAACCAGAATAAAAGCTCTGAGCGGGGAGCTGCTTTTGCCGATCACCAGAGCTAATAAATAACTTGCCCTCATGTTTTGATCCGCCAGGACCAAAAACAATTTTGTGAGAAAAATGACCACTACCCTGGACCTTTGGAAGCTGGGTCCAGATTAACGTAGGTTTTTTTAACGTTGGTACCCCGTTAAAATTTAATTTTGCTCGGTATACAACAGCTCCAGTATAGCTATCGTCATCAGTCGCTCTTTCCACTAATGAAAGATAAACGTAGCCGTTATCCTTAAAATTTGGATGAATGACAATGTCCCCCAAGCCTCCTTGACCTGCTACAACTGCATTAGGAACTCCACCAACTTCAAGCTTTTCCCCGTTAGTGGACACTAACCAAAGTTTACCCTCTTTTGACGAGACAAGCATCTGACTTTCACTTATAAAAGTCATAGCCCAGGGATTATAAAATTTTGTAATAATTCTAGCGTTAATCAGATTTCCTTTAGAGCCTTTTATGAGGGTATCTCCAAAACCAGTTAATGGATACAAATTTAAAATTACTAATAAAAAGATCAATCTAACCATTTACTCTCCTTAACATTAATTTACAGGAAGGTAGCCAATCTTACTAAATATAAAATAATAAAAAAACAATCACAATTTTTAGATGAGTATTTTCTGAGAATCAATATTTACTATACAATTATTTTCCAAGGAATTATGGAAAAATATGGCCACCTAAATACTTAAGTCCACTGTCACAAGCTAGAGTTACAACTCGGCTACCAGGTATCAAATCTTCTGCAACCTCCAAAGCTCCCAAAACATTTAATCCAGTTGAGCCACCACAAAATATACCCTCTTCCCTAGCTAATTTTCTACACATAAGAAATGCTGCTTCCTGATCAATACACCTAATTTCACTAACCAAAGATCTATCGAAAAATGGTGGTTCAAACCCAACACCAATACCCTCTACTTTATGGGCTCCACCTTCTCCAGTTGTCAAAAAAGGCGATTGCTTTGGTTCAAAGGCAATTAATTTCGAGTTTTCTTTATTTAAGCCGTCCCAAGTCCCCATTATTGCACCCCCAGTTCCAACCGCAGCACAAAAAACTTCTGGTGACTCCAAGTCAGCAGAAATCTCATTACCCATTGGGACATAACCTTTTAAAACATTATGAGATCCAAACTGATCCGCGTAAAACATATTTGGCTCCGAAGCAAGCTCCAATGCTTTCAATTTCATACGAGATATGAGCTCAGGAGTAATACCCTTTCCAAAACTCTCTTCAATCAAAACTTTGGCACCATAAGCTTCCATCGTTTTTTTCTTTGAGTCAGAAAAAGCATCTGAAAAAACTGCTATAAATTTTAATCCCAAAGCTGCAGATACAAAAGCAAGAGAAGACCCAGTACTTCCTCCAGTATATTCAACAACGGTATCTCCTTTCCTAACTTTACCTTCTTTCATTGCTTGTACAAGTACAGATAATGCCATTCTATCTTTATAGGATCCAGTCGGATTTCCTGCCTCAACTTTAAGCCATATTTCTGCACCATTTTTTGGTACAATTTTTTGAAGTTTTATAAGTGGAGTATTACCAATTAATTTTAATGAACCAGTATCTTCAAAATTATATTTCATTTAAAATCACCTCAAAGAAAATATGAAAGAGCTGATAACTCCTCAATGAGTTAAAAAAGATGAGCCAGGCCAGCTTTAAAATTAAATCTAGCTACTTCTCCGACCGATAGATCTACCGTTTCTGATGAAACTTGACGAAACAACACATTATCTTGAGACATGAGCTCTACCACGGTTTCAGTACCTAACCGCTCAACCATAGTGACTTTACCTTCAATTGGACCAGAACTATCTCTAAAAAGATGTTGAGGCCTCACACCAAGACGAACGGCGGAACCCAATTCTTTATCAGATACAACCAAACGAATTTTATCTTTTTCAAAACTTTCGCCTTTAAAGCAGCCTTTATTATTTTTAATATTTAATACTACACCATCAAAAAAATTCATTTTTGGGGCTCCAAGAAAACCAGCAACAAACTCATTTTGAGGTAGGTTAAAAAGATCAAGTGGAGTACCAACCTGCATGACATGACCATCTTTCAGTACCACTATTTTATCTGCTAACGTCATAGCCTCAACTTGGTCATGAGTGACATAAATGGTGGTAGCACCAAGCTTCTGGTGAAGTTTAGAGATTTCTACCCGTGTATCATGCCGCAAGGCTGCATCAAGATTTGAGAGTGGCTCATCGAAAAGAAATACATCTGGATTCCGAACAATGGCTCGTCCAATGGCCACCCTTTGTCGTTGTCCCCCAGAAAGAGCAGCAGGCCTCCGATCTAATAAATGCTCCATCTGTAATATTTTAGCTGCAGCATAGACCCGCTCTTCAATTTCTTTCTTTGGCAAGCTTTGTAAATCTAGCGAAAAAGCCATATTACCAAAAACTGTCATATGTGGATAGAGTGCATAGGATTGGAAGACCATAGCAATACCACGCTTTGAAGGAGGCAGGTCCATCACTGTTCTTTCAGAGATCGATATTTCTCCAGAGGTCAATTTATCCAATCCAGCTATTAATCTAAGTAAAGTAGACTTTCCGCAACCCGATGGTCCAACGAAAACCACGAACTCTCCTTTTTCTATCTGTAAGTTAACGTCGTGTATCACGCCGACATCACCATACTTTTTATTGACATTTTGTAGAACGACATGTGGCATTTAAATTTCCTCAAAACTTGCTGTCAAATGTTCAAAATCAAAAATACAGCGTAAAATTTGAGTTTCTGATTTTCGGATAAAAATAATCTTTTTAGGTCCACCTGTTGGTGTGGTGATTTCATTTGCGCTCACTAGGGCAGGCTGATTCTTACGCCATTTAAGAAAAGCAGCGAATTTATTATAAATCGAGTCAAGCTTCCCAGCTTGAGACATGCCACATCTTTTCAAATGTTCCTCGACAACTGGCAACCAAGTCTTACTTGAAGTCGAAAATCCACCATTTAGCTCATTTGAGTTCCAAACCATTGGAGTTCTGGACGTATCTCTTCCTAAAAATGTTGGAGCAAATTCAATTCCCCACGGATCTTGAAGCCGGTCAAGAGGTATATTTACAGCATCCTCCAAACCTAATTCTTCACCCTGGTAAATACAAGTCGATCCAATTAGGCTCGTTTCCAGCTTAAGCAGTAATAACTGCATGGCATCACTCTGATCAGGTTTCAAACCTA
>MDSV01027626.1_pt1 | contig 10390 bp, 7 predicted proteins | sample 810851 | NCBI WGS metagenome assembly MDSV01 (sample SAMN05326640, study PRJNA326480) | marine metagenome | isolation source: seawater | place: Atlantic Ocean: North East | collected 2012
ACTCTACCACTTCTTACATGACCAGTATCGTGCAGTCATCTTATCTTTAGCTGTATCACACTTATGTCTTGCACGAAAAGACTTCCTACGTTTGGGGTTATTCTTTTTGATTGTCATGTTGGCATCACCAAACCTTATGATCTTTTCTTTACCACCCTGACAAGCCTTGACAACAAACTTCTTACCGCCAGAGACCTGACGCTTAGGGCTGTTGCACTTCATCTTTGCTTTGTTTATCTTAGCCACGATACCTACCGAATGTTATAGTTTTTAAGAAGCCTCTCCATATTTCTATTGGTGACGGTAGCATCCACCCTAGTACAGCGAGTAGTATCATCCACATGGGTATGTCTTGGTTCAACACCTTGACGTTACCTGCGTCACCATCAACGCTGAAAGCACCCTCTGACTGGTTGACGTTTACGTTCTCACCTGATATGTCTCTACTCTGGTCAATGGCTGACTGGTTGTTCTCTTTACCTATCTGTGTGTTGGCGTTGACGTTAGTGCCATCACCTTTGCCTCCACCACCGAAGCTGCCTAATAGTCCTAGAGGTGACAGACAGCCACCTAGGAATAGTACGAGTGTTAATGCTAGTGCTAGTCTCATTGTTATACCTTTATTCTAGTGATACGTTTGCTTCTATCGTTTCTTTAGAAGGTGTACGTAATTCAATAGCTTTTGTTTTTGGGTCTTCAGCTTTGTCAGTTCTAGAATATGATCCTATTTCTGTACCATCTGACCTATTAGCTATGTACTTAGTTCCAATCCTTTTACCTTGTGCGTCATTGATTGCCTCGGTAGAATAAGTAGCTGCTTTGTCAGCTTCATTAGCTATAATGTTGTACTGTATTAATCTTCTTTTAAAAAGACCCCTCGGATATTCAGTTCCTGATCTAAAGTTTCTAGTAAACAAAAACATATTTTCTGTACTTGGACTATCTTTAGCGGCTTCTTTCATAGCTGTCTGAGTATCATTCCAACCTACTGCTCCTACACCACCATTCCAAGCTAAATCTAGAGCCATTGACTTTGCGGAGTCAGGTAAGCTATCCCAACCATCACCATACATTTTCTTTGATTCTCTATTATAAAGACTTACAACAGCTTTAGCAAAAGATTTTTCTGAATCGTAGTCTTCTCTTTTTACTGTAAAAGAAACTTTTTTCTTTTCACTATTTTCGTATTCAAGAGTATGGGTTGCTTTACTTACGTCTACTGTACCTGCAGTATCAGTAGTATAACCATGAGTTCCTTTAGGGTCAAACTTAGTTCCGTCTGCTTTTGTTACTGAGTCAGCATCTGGTACAACACCGTATGCCATAGTAAAATATCCTCTACCGTCAACGTGAGACTCCTCACCTTCAACATCTTTTAAACCATCAAACATAGTTGTCATGTGTTCTTGGTTAGATATTGTTTCTGAAGTGTCTCCTATTTTAAGAGTTGAAAATGTACTTGATTCATCTACTATAACAGGTGGAACTTCCCCTCTTTTAGATAATGGAGGCTCTGGTCCAATAGCAGGACTTTCTTCATCTTCAGGTTGAGTAATGATAGGTTGTTCTGTAGTTTTAAACTCTGGTGAAACAGTTGTTTCAGGTAAGACAGGGATTTCTTCAGCTTGAGGTTGGACCATACTAGGCACTTGTGTTTGTACTTGAGTTGGTGGTGTGATACCTTCTCTAAAACTTTGGTAGAAGGGTCTATCTGGGTCAGGTGCTGTTGGTTGCTTTGGCTGTTGCCCCATAGCTTCTAAACCACCTTGGATAACATCGACTGCTTCTCCTATTCTTTTTACTACAAGGGAACCACCCTTAACAGAAGGATTACCTTCGTTAACAGTAGATATAGTTTGGACAACCTCTTGGCGTTGTACCTCAATAGGCGTTGTTGCATAATCAACCAAAGTACCACCTCTTACAGAAATATTTTCCACTAGTTTTTAACCCTTACATCACCGTTGATGTCAATGTAATGCTCACCCTTATCTAGAGACATAAAGAGTATCTCATCTGTGTCCGTTTCGCTTGACCATTGGATTGGGTATGGATTTTGTAGGCTTCCGAAAGACCCAGCCTCCTTAACGTCTACCCCTTTAATTAGAGTTTGCTCTATCATGGTGGTATCCATACCAAGTCTTTCCATGTTCTTAACGTACTTTTTGTACATCTTAGAGGTTGTTTGTATCTCTCTGTAGTCTTGGTAAGCAACACGTACTTTAAAACCTAGAGTATCTAACTGGCTTCTTTCAAAAGTTGACAATCTTTTACCACTGTCAGCTATCATCTCTGTAACATTACCGTTGTAGTGAATAGTAGAATAGTTATTAAGTAAAGGTAAAATTCTTTTATCCATTCTTATTTGACCAGTATCTAGTCTACGCTCTAGATCGTATTTAATCTCTCCTAGTCCAGTCATTCTAAAGAATGATGACTGAAGTTCACCTGATGTCTGCGTTTGGAAGACTTGAGATTGTTTTTGTAGTACGTGTTTTAACTGAGCTACAGCTAGTTCGTAGCCTGAGGGGTCATACACTTTTATTTTCTCTAGTAAATCAAAAGTTTTATTACTGAAAAGACCAGTTGTAGGGTCAAACATCTGTCTGTCTATGAAGTTAGATGACTTAGACATTAACAATGAGGTTCTGCCTATACCTTTTAAGAATAGTTTTCTAGCGTTCTCATCCTGCTCTAAAGCTTTTGGTTCTAAAGCAAGAACTTCGAATGTTAGAGAGTAGTCTATCAAAGATTGTACTGACTTTGCACCTCTAGTTCTGTTGTTTAACTCAGTTGCTTTTTGTATTTCTACTTCATCAAAAATCTGATCCTCTGTGTTTAGAGTACTCTGGTTTACAATAGCATTTGGATCGTCAGCTATCTCTGTAAGCTTGTCTATCCCTTCAAGAGGTATCTCAATGTTTTCGTAGTTGATACTATCTACAGGAATATCTTGTAAGAACTTTAAAACTTCGTTGTGTTTCTTAGCTAACAAGACTTCACTAAGGTTATCTAAATTTCCTAGGATAGCTCTTTGCATAGTAGGGTCAAGGTTTGCAGCTTTCATTTGGTTCATTATAGCTAAGTCAACATTGTTTAGCGTATCAGTTTTTAACTTCTCTAAAACTCTTGTATCGTAACCACTGATAAAGTCTACCATTTCTTTTAGACCGTCTAGTCTATTTCTTACACCTTGAAACTCTTCATCTGAAACCCCTCTAGGCTGTATATAGTTTTGCTCAAGCAAGAAAACATTTGCTCTAAACCTTTCTATAGTTTCAGCACCTGCGTTGCCGCCAGCTAGTTCTATAGCTAAAGCTTTCACACCAAGCTCTCTTGTTCTATCAAGAGTGTTTATCCAAAATGGTTCTTGTTTAGTGTACTCAGCAGCAGATAGATTGTTTGCGTTGGATATAATTAAAGATGCAGCTTCTTGTTCAGCAATCATTCTTGAAGCTTCAATGAGTACTTGTTGTTCAGATGGGTTTTCGTTGCCACTAGCAATTAAATTATCTTTGGCTAGAAGAGGGTAAGCAGGATTTTCAGCTAATTGTGCTGATACTTTATTTAGCATCTCTTGTTCAGGGTTTGCGTTTAAGTAATCTAAATCAATACCAGTTGTAGTTCTGACAAACTTTGAAACGTCTTCATTTACTTTTAAACCTTGGGCAGACCACTTAGATACAGCAGCAGTTACACCAGACCTAAGACCTAAGCCTGTCTGTCCTCTTAATAACTGTATGTCTGAAACAAAGCCCTTGTACAATTCTCTGTTTACAGAGGTGTCAGTTGCTTTGCTTGATGACTGCATACTTCCTAGTACACTGAAAAGACCCTTACTTACAGAGTTTATACCTTGAGCAGCGACACTTAGTTCTGAGGTACTAGGGTAAGCTACGCCTCTTGCGTAGTCTGCACCAGCATCGCCTATATCTACATCATATGTGTCAGCCATTATAAATCCTTAGTATGTTTGCTGACCTAAAAGTGCTGCATCTGTACCTAAGTCCAGCCTTTGAGCATTTTTAAACCAATTTTGAATTGCATTTACATTAACAAGTCTATCTTGTATAGAGGTCTTTAGTTGGTAAGACAAATTAGAAGACCATAATTCTTCAGATATTTCTTGCCACAGTCTATCCCCTCTAAGTATATCACGCTCATCACCGTTTGTCAACAGGTCAGTAGCTAAACGAGCCTTTTGCTCAAGCCTTGAGGTGAGTTTTTTAACTGCAGCAGTCTCTTCAAAAACCATTTCTTGATAGTCGTAGTAGTTTTGCACTGGTGCAGGAGTAGCACCAAACAGAACTGCTGCTGCGTCACCTTTATCTAATCCACTTACTACCTGTTTTCTTGTTCTACCTTTGTAGTTACCTGTGTCTATCAGTTCTTTTATTTTTACATACTTGTCAACACTTGATAGGTTACGTACAAGAGATGTCAAGTCCTCTCTTACTGATTCAGGTCTACCACCTATCATTGACATAATAGCATTTGTTACAGCACTCTTCATATCACCAAAGATTTCACCTGAAGGGCCAAGAAGAGTAGTCATTAAAGGTTCTTGCTTTAGTTTCCTTAGTGTATCTTTTACTTGACCAAGAGGTGCTGCACGTTCAGCATAGGCAGTCTCAGTACCAAAACCCCAACCAAGTAACTGATCAAAGAAACCGTACTTTAGTTGATTAAACTTTTCTAGAGCCTCAGGTTCTGAAGGGTTGTAACCTAACTTTTCTACTACGTACCCTGTCGATTTACCCATACCTATACCTGTCAGACCCCAAGCAGGTCCAAGAATAAGAGCCATTCTAAATCTTTCACCTTGAGTAAACTCTCTACCTACTACTATGTTCTCCATAGCTCTAAGAGTAAAGGTTAACCATTGTGTAGGAACTCTCATAGGTCCACTTTGAGCAAAACTTCTAGAAGCTGAAGTCATTCTAAATGTTAGGCTCTGCTCTCTGTTGGTTATCCAAGATTTACCATCTGGTGACAAGGGGTCAATGTCTGGTCTTTTAGCTCTGTGTTCTAGAAACGCTGTAATTATACCAGTTAAACGTCCGTATCTCTCACCCTCTCTAAAGAAAAACGTGGACTTGTCTAAGAAGTCACCAACGTATCCTTGAGCTTTTTGACTTAGACTGCTTGCGACACCAAACTTTTGAGGAGCCTGTAGTTCTATGACCTGATTGTCAATGATGTTACGTCCACTCTCGTCTATATACTGAACAAGAGTCCTTAGCTCATCCTCTGTCATACCTGATACTTTAGCGAATCTTCTTATAGCAGTAGCTCTAGTAGCACTATCAGGTAGTTGAGCTATAAACATCATAGGTACAGCGATACCCATAGCCTTAGTACCTGCTCTAGGAGATACAGCAGCTATAGTAGATGCGTGTAACCCTTGTAAAAAGAACTGATCAGGATTGAAGAAACCAAACTTAGAGTAGAAGCCTACCTTTAGTAGCTGAGATGAAGGGTCAGAAGTTACACCAATCTTAGAAAAGTCTATCTTACGGTTTGTTAGACCGAAGACAGCCTCTGTTGCTGCAGTTGTAAAGGTTTCCCAAGACGTACTTAGAGGCGTTGGTTGATTTAACCTACGTTTAATTACAGCTTGCTGCTCTCTTAGCTGCGCTGCTACATCGTTGAACTTACCTGTCTTAGTTACTTCAGCCCTCATAAACCTAACCATAGGGTCTAAGTTCTTTAGATCATCCCAGTTAGTTATTAGAGCTTCGTTTCTAGCAGCTAGTTTATTCCAACCGTCTATAGCGTTTTGTGTAGCTGCACGATTAGCGTAACCAAAAGCCTCAGTTCCAAACTGGTCAGCCATAGCTACTATAGGACTGTCGTTTACAGCAAGCTTACCACCAAACTCCATCAAAGGTGTGTCACCTCTACGCATTTTCTGGCTGTTTAACATAGTGCCTACGTCTTCACCAAAGGTAATACCTAGGCGAGTTAAGTCTCCACCTGCTTCATTAACAGTAGATATTTTTTCATCTCTAGCTTTAAAGACAAACTCTTCGTTAAAGTTAAATCTGTACTTTCTACCTAACTCTTGAATATCTTCTAAGTCAGTGATGTGTTTGTTCCAAGAGTTGTTAGCTCTAATTACGTCACCTAGCTCATCGTACTCAACCTTAGTTAGTGTAAGCTGTTGTAGTTCAGTGACGTTGTTAGCTTTCATAAGCTCATTTATTTTTCTTGAGATAACGTTTAGTTGATTTCTAGCTAACACTATCTGGTCTTTGCCGAAAGAACCTAAGAAAGTTTTAAAACCTAGAGAAGATAGTTTACCTGAGTAAAGTCTTTCTTCTTTAACTGTACCTAAGAACCATCTAAACTCACTGTTTGTTCTAGGACCACCTATGTTGTAAGGCATAATGTCTATGCGCTCTAGAGGCCGTGTAGATTTTACGTTGGTAAAGTATATGTGACCAGCATAAGGCTCTGATGTTTTAAAGACAATAGCGTCTTCTTTTAGTTTGTCTCTCTTTATAATCTTTTGTGAGGCTAGGTCAAATATAAACTCATCGTCTATACTTGCCTTATTGTTTACTCTGTAGGCTACTGTTCCAAAGTCATCAGTAAAATCAGCAAATACACCACCAGCAGTTACAGCACGTTTTAATCTTTCAGAAGACTTAATGTGCCAAGACGCATCATTGATGTCAATCAGGGCTTCATACGCATCAATAGTCTTTTGCTCTGGTCTAGAGCCGTAGTTAAGTCTGTACTCAGACTCAAAGGCTTCTTTTGTAGGTGCAGTTCTAAGGTGAGAGTACCTACCATCACGTAGTTGGGTCATAAAATCCCCAAGGTTTTCTCTTTCTTTTCCTTTTACAGAGTTTATTAGCTTTGCGTAAGGCTTTACTAGCCTACCTATTAGAGCCTGACCTGCTTCAGCCTGTAAAAACTTAGCCCCTAGCTTATCTCCTAGCCTTACAGTTGATGCCCCTACAGTTTTGTTTATAGCATCCCTGATAAAATCACTTTTCTGTACTATCTCTGCGATAGGAGCCTTTTCTGCAAGGTCTAGTCTTTGTTCTGCTTCTATAAACCAGCCTCTTCCTTGTTCTTTTTTGACAACCTTTAAGCTAGGATCATTAGCGGCTATAGCTTCAGCGTCCATCTTACGTCTAAACGCTGCACCACTACCGTCTTTACCTAGTCTGACAACTACTTTATAATCATCAGACCCTTCTGATACTTTTACAAAGCTACTTAAACGTGTGTCATTAGTTTTGTCAGCAATTCTTCTTGCTGTAGTAGAAGCTAACTCATCTACTATAGACTTAGGAAGTAACTCACCAAAGCTACCTCTTCTATTCATTGTTTCTAGTGATTCAATGATGAAGTTTTTAAGACCAGCTTGTCTTGTAACTACTAAACTAGGTCTTTCTGTTGGACTTGGAACAGGGTCTAAGTCTTGGGATAAACTTCTACCTGCATTGACCTGATCTGTTTGTACACCAGCGTCATCTACTAGTTTATTTGCGACATTAGCAGCCTGAACCTCGTCACCCATGACAGCCACAGTGTCAACTGGTGACTTTGACTTGGTTAAACTTACAGCTTTAAGCCCTCGTTCTTTAGCTGTAGTGATCATACCTTTGGCAGGACCAGTAATTATCTTAGAAGAACCTATTGTTGCTATATCAAGGACACCAAAGAGTGCCATAGCCCCTGCCATAGGGTCATCACCTAAGTAAGTTGCATCGTTAGCCATTTTGTAAAGGTTCCAGATATTGTCTGTGCGGAAGAAACCTTCATTCTTTCTTTCTTCAATGTATTCAGCAGCCCACCTAGTAAACTCGTCTGTTGTTAAGTCGTTAAAAGCTTTTCTTATTTCCTTACCTTCACGATTAGACCTGAAGGTTACGTTTTCAAAAGCACCTATAGTTATCTCACGTAAAACATTTACGTCAAGAAACGTCATTACTTTACTAAAGCCTGTCTGATCGTTAGCTTCTAGTTCTTTCTGGATTAAATTATTCCAGATGTTCATGTTAGTTAGAGTTCTAGTTGCGTAAGGGTTGACATCGTTGTCAGACAGCATAAGGTTTTGTAGAAGCAGATACTCAGGCATAGTCATATTCTCGCCTTTTTCTGTTCTCTGCTCAATAATAGAAGCCAACTGTTCAGCAGTCATACCATCACTATAGCCTTGGTCTATAGCCAATGCGTAGTCTACGTTAAGACCTTCTACTTTTGCTGCAGACTCTGAGCTATTGTCACCTGTAGCACGTTCAGCTTCTATCTGGTCTACAGGAATATTAGTTGTTATAGCTATTTCCTGAGCCTTTTGTCTTTCGACAATGCTTTTGCGATTAAAAGGTTTTTCTTCTTGTTCAGAAAAGTCTAAAAGCTTTTTATTAAAGACTTCTTCGTTGAAAACCTTTTGATCTAAAGAAAGTAAAGATACCATTGTCTTTAAAACCTCGCTGGACCGCCACCGTCACCAGCATTGGGGTTATTATCCTGCCCACTGCCTAATCTAAAAAGACCTAAATTACCAAAACCTCCTTGGGGCATAAAAGTTGATCCTAGTTGAAAACCTAAACCACCCATAGCTGAAGCATAACTTGATTGACCTCCTAATATACTAGCTTGCTGAGTAAGGCTAGAGTACTGTGAGCTAAGACCTGACATCATTGAGCTAAAACCTAGGTTAGTTCCTAATTGAGAGGACAAACTTCCTAGAGCACCACCTCTTGCTGACACAGCACCTGCCCCAGAAGCTTCTATTCTTTTTCTTTGTCTTAAAAAAGACCTAATCGAGGCTCTTCTCGATCTTGTTTCTCTAGCTGCTTCCTGTTTTCGTTGAACGGCTGCAGCTTGAGTTTGTACCGCAACAGCTTGTTGACCTAATTTAACAGACTTTCTTGTTTGAGAAACACCGTAACCAGTCGCAATGGTTCCAGCAGTGATAGCTCCAACAGTCATTGCACCTGCTGTCACACCTACTCCAAGAGCCGCTGCCCCAGCTATAACTGCAGAACCGATAGCTGTAAAAATTGCCATATTATATTTCCTTTATGTAAGCAGTTTCTATAGGCTTGTAGCCTTTACGTTTAAATAACACACTAGCTTTACTGCTTAGAATACTGTCTAACTCAGATAGTCTAGCAAAGTTACATCCAACTTGTTCAGACCAAAGTGTGTACTCGTTTATTAGTTTCATTGAAGTCTTCCCATTTCTATGTTCAGGGTCTATCCAAAACATTAACTCTTGGGCAAACTTAAAGTCATTAATAGGTATCTCACTAACCATTGCTATAAGAGCACCTACTATCTCACCGTTGTAGTCTATTAGTTTTACAAAACCTATCTCATGGTCTATTAGAGTAGTAACTAATTCGTTAATCTTGTTTGTGTTTATCTTAGACCAAGCTGGATGAGGTATTTCTTTACAGAATTGTTTTACTGCTAGGACAATATCCAAGACATCCTCTTGGGTAGCATCCCTGATTATGTATTCAGTCATTAGTAACGAGGGTTCCTTCCTTGTACCATGCCCCAACCTAGGAGCAAGAAGTCTTTACCCTGTTCACTTTCGTATTTAATTCTCATGGATCGTCCGTGTCCACGTATTTTAACTCTTGAAGTTATGACATCATCTGGATAGTTGAAGTCACTAAGATTACTATTGTTAGGAAACACAGGGTACTTCAATCTGTATACCTGTTGTGATGTTCCAAAGCTTTCAGAAAAATCCCAAGCAGCAGAAACTTTTAATCCTGACGGTCTTATAGCTTCGTAACCATCATTCTCATTACCTGTGAATCCTGTCTCTGTCACTCTACAGTAAGTAACAATATAAGGTGCGTTCTTTTTAGTTACCAAGTCACCTATAAAATCATAACCTGTCTCAGCAAAAGATGAGTAGTTTGTGTTAGTCCAATCTAAAAAGTCAATAGCTGTAAATGCACCAAAGGTTATCTTGTTGTTTGACCCTTCTCTACAGATAAGAACGATAGCAGCGTCACCTGTGTTTGTGTTAGATATTTGTGTAGACACAACGTCATTACCGTTTGAGGTAACAACATCATCTGCACCGTTGTTTGATGTAACGTCTAGCGCAACCTCACTAGCACCATACCCTGAGTAAAAAGCTAGACCAACTACACAATCTGTGTTAGATGTTTGATCTGATATTTTCCAAGGATAAAAAGCTTGAAGAGGTACGTCAAGAATTAAGAAGTTATTAAGTTTAGAAGCTACTGTTTCATCTTTATCAGGATAACCCCAATATATTCTTTTGTTGATAGCGTCATAAACTGCAGTTACTTTTAGTTTAGCTTCAGCGTCTATAGCATCCCAAAAGGTTTGTACTGTAGGTATAGTCAAGTTCTGTTCTTGACCTTGCCCTGATACGGGGTCT
>MDSV01041186.1_pt1 | contig 10390 bp, 6 predicted proteins | sample 810851 | NCBI WGS metagenome assembly MDSV01 (sample SAMN05326640, study PRJNA326480) | marine metagenome | isolation source: seawater | place: Atlantic Ocean: North East | collected 2012
ATTAAAAGGTCAATTTAAACGCAAATACAGCTCGTTTGAGAGTATTTGGTTGCTTAAACCTAAAACTCACAAGAGTTCCGTTAAACTTTTCAATACAAATAACACAACGAATAAAATTGTAAAATCCTTTAAGAATAGTCAGGGATGTGTTTTTTTATTCGAGTCTGGAAATTCTATTGAATTTAAACCGATGAGTTTTGAGGGGTTTAGATCTGACGAGATTAATGTCTATGTTCAAGAGTTTAGTACTAAATATGACTTTGTTAAATATGGAGTCACTGCACAAGGTGACAAAGGTATGCTTGAAACTCAGGGGATGTATTTTATTGAAGCTTTTTCAAATGAGCAAAAAGTTAATTTAAGACCAAGAGTATCTTATACATTAAAAATAAAAGACGGTAAATCTGATGTTCCTTTCTATTCGTTTTATGGTAAGGAGAATGGTGGGCAACTTACTTGGGTTGAAAACAGTCAGCAAAAATTTTATCCGGAATCTAATCAAAAAAATAGTGGTAATTCTTTTGGAGAAAATAATAGTGTTTTCATTGAAGTGACTGATGGGGAGGATGGAGAATACAATAGCGGTTTTATTGAAGTGGTTGATACCGAATATGTTGAAAATGAGTTTGGGGAGTCTTCTGTACTTTTGATTCGAGAAAATAGAAGTTTGGAAGATGATTTAGTAGGTGAGTTTAGTAGATTAGGTTGGATTAATTGTGATCGATTTTACGATGCTGAAGAAACAATTACGATGAAATTCAGTATTGATGGAGGTGATTGTGATACACCCTATTCTGTATATATAATTTTTAAGGATATTAACAGCGTATTACCTATTTATAAAGTTACCAATGGGACCTATGAATCTCCTAAGATACCTGTTGGCGAGGAGGCTACTTTACTAGCTGTTCAAATAAGCGAAAAGTCAGAAAAATATAAATTTGCTTTTCAAGACATTACCATAAGTAATAATTCCTCTATTGATCTTAGGTCGAATATTATTAATAAATCTGATTTAGATAGTTACTTAAGGGATATCATATTTTAGTTAAGGAAAAGCATACTTATTTTAAGAATCATACAACTCTTTTTGAGTGTTTTTTATTTTTAATAAATATGAATGCATATTTTTGGCTTAATGAAACGAAAGAACTTAATCCTATTCATAGTTTTACTTGCCTATGTGTCATTGCAGTCAATATGGTGGTTGTATAACATATATAGACTTTCTGCTAAAGTTACTCAGGAAAGTGATATGGATCGCAAGTTTTATATGATTTTAGGAGAGGGCGGTGTTTTCTTTTTAATTCTTTTCACAGGTTTTTTACTTACTTATCGTTATTTCAATAAAGAGATTCAAGTAGGGAATCAACAAAAGAATTTTTTACTCTCTATTACTCACGAACTTAAAACGCCAATTGCTTCATTAAAGTTGTATTTACAAACCTTACTGAAAAGGAGTCTAAATCAGAGTAAGCAAAATGAAATTTTAAATAAATCGGTTAAGGATGCGGATCGATTAAATGCTTTAGTTGAAAATATTCTATTAGCTACTAAAATTGACGACAATGGCCTTCCTCTCAATCCAGAGAAACTCAATCTTTCACTAATGATGGAAAAAGTTGCGCTAGATATGTTAGAGTCATCAGGAAAAACAGTTGATATAGAGTTCTTTATCCAGCCAGATGTATATTTTAAAGGAGATCGAGATGCATTTTATTCTATATTAATCAACTTGATTGGAAACGCTTTGAAATATGCTCCTGAAGGATCAAGCATGTGCGTTACACTTGTTCAAAAGGGTAATGATACGGCACTAAGTATTTCCGATGAAGGTCCTGGTGTTGCTACATCAGAAGTTGAAAAAATATTTGAAAAATTCTATCGATCAGGAAATGAAGAAACTAGAAGTCAAAAAGGAACAGGTTTAGGACTATACATCGTTAAAAAATTAGTTGAACAACAAAACGGAATAATTCAGGTAAAACCAAATGTGCCTAAAGGGAGTATTTTTGTAGCCTCTTTTAGATAACTAAGTCATATTGCTTTTCTCTTATTATTTGTCATTATCTTTCTAATAAACTCTTAAAAATTAAAAAATATGAAGTGCCAAGAAATTGACTACGAAATTTTTGGAGATGATATGCAAACTGTTGAGGTAGAACTGGATCCATATGAAACTGTAATCGCAGAAGCGGGAGCAATGAATTGGATGGAAGATCAAATTAACTTTGAAGCAAAAATGGGTGACGGTTCGGAACCTGATAAAGGAATATTTGGAAAACTATTTGATGGAGCAAAAAGAGCATTAACAGGAGAGTCTATCTTTATAACGCATTTCACCAATATCGGTCATGGAAAAAAAAGAGTGGCATTCGCAGCACCTTATCCTGGAAAAATAGTTCCTGTCAACATGGCAAGGATCGGCGAAAGAATAATTTGTCAAAAAGATGCCTTTTTATGCGCTGCATTGGGAACAAAAGTTTCAATAGCTTTCAATAAAAAATTAGGAGCTGGTTTTTTTGGAGGAGAAGGATTTATACTTCAAAAGTTAGAAGGAGATGGGATGGCTTTTTTACATGCCGGAGGAACAATTGTAAAAAAACAATTGAACGGAGAAGTATTGAAAGTTGATACAGGATGCATTGTTGGGTTTACAGATGGGATAACTTATGATATTCAAAGAGCAGGAAATTTAAAATCGATGTTCTTTGGAGGCGAAGGAATGTTTTTAGCTACATTGAGTGGTTACGGAACAGTTTACCTTCAGAGCTTGCCGTTTTCAAGGTTGGCAGATAGAATAATACAAAGTGCTCCCGGTTCCGGCGGAAAAAGTAAGGGAGAAGGTAGTATTTTAGGGGGGCTAGGAAATTTGATAAATGGAGATAATAGATGATTTAAACTCTCTTAAATAGGATTTGAAGTATTCGTTCTCTAAGGCTAAACCCAATTAATTATAATTTTATTAAGGTTTAAAAATCCTATCTTTGCCTCAAAAATAAAAAAATCCTTTTATGGCTAATAAAAAGTTTGCTCTTGTAATTCTTGATGGATGGGGTCATGGTGATAAAACAAAATCGGATGCTATTTATAATTCGAATACCCCATTTATGGATTCTCTTTACGAGAAATATCCTCATTCTACATTGGCTACTAGTGGAGAAGAAGTTGGTTTGCCAGAAGGTCAAATGGGGAACTCCGAAGTGGGTCACTTGAATATTGGTGCAGGAAGAGTTGTTTATCAAGATTTGGTGAAAATAAATCTAGCCGTTAAAGACGGTTCTTTTTTTGAAAATAAGATATTGGTTAATGCACTTAATTACGCTAAAAAAAGTCGAAAGAAAGTTCACTATTTAGGCCTAGTTTCCGAGGGAAGAGTTCATTCGTCTCAAGCTCACTTGCATGCTTTGTGTGATATGGCTAAGAAATATGGTGTAGATGATGTTTTTGTTCATGCCTTTACTGATGGCAGAGATGTTGACCCAAAATCAGGAAAGGGGTATATGGAGCAATTACAAGATCACCTTGAAAATTCAAATGGAAAGGTTGCCACAGTAACGGGTCGTTACTACGCAATGGATAGAGATAAACGTTGGGAAAGAGTCGCAAAAGCCTACAATGTAATGGTCAAAGGCGAAGGGGCTAAATTTCAAGATCCTGTTTCTGCAGTTCAGTCTTCTTATGATGCGGGTGTAACAGATGAGTTTATTGAGCCTGTGTCTATTGTAAATACTGATGGAAATCCAGTTGGATTAATTGAAGAAGGTGATGTTGTTATTTGTTTCAATTATCGTACCGATAGATGCAGAGAAATTACTCAAGCTTTATCTCAGCAAGAAATCCCAGAGGTTGGAATGAATCCAATTCCGCTTCACTATGTTACAATGACTAAATACGATGAGACATTCAACAATGTAAATATTGCTTACGAAAAAGATAACCTTACAAACACAATGGGTGAGATATTGGAGGCTGCCGATAAAACTCAAATTAGAATTGCTGAAACTGAAAAATATCCTCACGTTACTTTCTTTTTTTCAGGAGGTAGAGAGCAAGAATTTACAGGTGAAAAAAGATTAATAGCAAACTCTCCAAAGGTTGCTACTTATGACTTGCAACCAGAAATGAGTGCACCAGAAGTAACAGATAAGATTACGGCTGAGCTCGCCAAAGGAGAAGTTGATTTTATTTGTTTAAATTTTGCTAATCCTGATATGGTTGGTCACACAGGAGTTTATGATGCAGTTGTTAAAGCTGTTGAAACTGTTGATTCTTGTTTAAAAAGAGTTGTCGAAACAGGCTTGGAACAAGGTTACTCTTACGTTATAATCGCTGATCATGGTAATGCCGATTTCGTAATTAATCCTGATGGTTCACCCCATACTGCTCATACTACAAACCCAGTTCCTTGTATTTTGATTGATGATGATTTCAAATCAATAAAGTCGGGTAAATTAGGAGATTTAGCTCCAACAATTTTAAAAATGATGGATGTAAAAATACCCTCGGATATGACAGGTAATGTTTTAGTTTAAAATGTTAAATTTATTAATAAGTCTTTTGTAAAAGTTGTATTCTATTAAAAGATTCGTTGGAAAGATTTAAAAACATAGGACTGCTTATTCTGGGTGCCGCTTTAATGGCTTCTAGTTTTCCTCCTTTTGGTTTTTTGCCTGGTGCCATGATTGGTCTAGTTCCTTTATTGCTTCTAGAGAATCAAATTTCCAAAAATAAAAAAAGAGGTTTGTGGGGATTCTTTTTTAGTGCATACCTGTTTTTTGCTTTTTTTAATTTTTTTACGATTTGGTGGGTCAAAAATGCTTCTTGGGTAGGAGTTATTGCTTCTGTTGTTGTGAATAGCTTTTTCTTTGCTTTAATTACTGTTCTCTACAGCTCTGTTAAAACTAGATTAAGTTTTAAAGCTGGATTAATTGCTTTTCCTGCATTTTTTATCGGGTGGGAGTACATTGAATTTCAGGATTGGGATTTGTCATGGCCATGGTTGACTATTGGTCACGCTTTTGGTAATTGGCCTCAGTTAATTCAATGGTTTTCATATTCAGGAGTTTTAGGAGGAAGTTTGTGGCTACTAATTATCAATATATATGTATTCTTGATTATTAAATCATGGAGAGACAAAGAAGAGCAGTTTGTTCGATTTAAAAAAGCAGTACAGCTAGCTGTCGTTGTTTTGATACCCAGTATTATTTCTTTAATACAGTATTATTCCTACGAAGATGAGGGTTTTGAACAGGATATTGTGGTTTTACAACCTAATATGGATCCCTATTCTGATAATTTTATGAACTCCAAAGGAGAAGAGTTTCCATCATTATCGTCGATTGCACATGTAAAGAGATTTACTAGAATGGCAGATAAAGTTATGGATAAAAAGGTTGATTGGCTTTTATTGCATGAGACAGCTCTTCCAAAAACTGAAACGAATTCTAGTATCTATTCTTCGCCCAGTATACAGTTGTTAAAAAAATGGATCGCTGTAAATTATCCAAATACTTCAATTTTAACAGGTTTAGCTTACCATGAGTTAAAAACTGCTAAAGAAGTAAATCAAAAAGAAGTTTTACCACCTACATTTAAAAGAACTTACAATGGAACATATTATGAGTATTTTAATTCTTCCATATTAATTAATAGAAATCAAGATACATTTCCTCAATATCATAAATCTAGATTGGTTATTGGAGTAGAGCGGATTCCAAGTTATTTTGTTTACTTTCAAAAGTATTTGACTGATTTTGATAGTGATTCAAGAGCTATGATTTATAATCCGAATAACGCTACGCAAACCGATAGAGAGGTTTTTTATGGTTTGAATGATTCTTCTGTAATAGCTCCTGTTATTTGTTATGAAAGTGTTTTTGGTGAGTATGTAACTGATTATGTAAATAAAGGCGCTAATTTTATTGGAATTATCACCAATGATTCATGGTGGGGTAATACTCCCGGTTTTGAACAACATTGGAGTTTTGCTCGATTGAGAGCTGTTGAGACAAGAAGGTCTGTAGCGCGATCCGCGAATACAGGTGCAAGTGGATTTATAAATCAAAGAGGTGATGAATTGCAAAAATCAGTTTACTTAACTCCAGATTGTTTAAGGCAAAAAATCAAATGCAATGATAGGATTACTTTTTATGTTAAATATGGGGACATAATAGGTAAAACAGGCTTAGGTTTAGCTATTATGATTTTGCTAAATTTGATTGTAAGAAAGTTAATCCATAAATAACTCTTCTGTATTTTAGAGATAATTTTAAAAAGTACTATGGTTAATGCTCTTTTATTGAATTAAATCAAGTCTAAATAACAACAAAATACACACAACTCATTTGAAGTTTGTAAATTTATACTTACCAAATAAAATTTAGATGTCCGAATTAAATAAGTACAGTAAAACAATTACGCAAGATCCAACTCAACCAGCTTCGCAAGCGATGCTTTATGGAGTAGGTTTTACGGACGAGGATATGGATAAAGCGCAAGTTGGTATAGCCTCAACTGGTTGGGAAGGCAATACCTGTAATATGCACTTGAACGGATTTGCTAAAAATATTAAAGACAGTGTCAATTCTTCAAATTTAGTTGGTTTAGTTTTTCATACAATTGGTGTTTCAGATGGTATTTCAAATGGAACAACGGGTATGCGATATTCTTTGGTATCCCGAGATATTATTGCAGATTCGATAGAAACAGTTATGTCTGCGCAATTTTATGATGCGTTGGTTCCTGTTGTAGGTTGTGATAAAAATATGCCTGGTGCTATGATGGCAATTGGACGATTGAATCGTCCATCTATACTTGTGTATGGAGGAACAATTGCTGGGGGTGAGTTTTGTGGTGAGAAACTAAATATAGTTTCGGCCTTTGAAGCTTTGGGAAAGAAAACAGCTGGTGAAATTGGTGACGAAGAATACAAAGGAATTATAAAAAATTCATGCCCAGGTGCCGGAGCTTGTGGAGGTATGTATACGGCTAACACAATGTCTTCCGCAATTGAAGCTTTAGGAATGTCACTGCCTTATTCTTCATCTAATCCTGCAAATTCTAAAGAGAAAAAAGAAGAGTTAAAAAAAATAGGTCCTGCGGTTAGAAATTTAATGGAGAAAAATATCCTTCCAAAAGATATCATGACACGCAAAGCGTTTGATAATGCTTTGCGACTCATTATTACCTTAGGAGGTTCAACAAATGCCACAATGCATTTGATTGCAATGGCTGATTCTGTTGAGGTTAAGCTAACGCTTGATGATATTCAAAAAATGAGTGATGAGACACCATTGCTTGGAGATCTTAAACCTTCTGGTAAATACTTGATGGAGGATTTACATGCTGTTGGTGGTGTTCCTGCAGTTATGAAGTTTTTACTCGAAAAAGGACTTTTGCATGGAGATTGTCTTACAGTAACTGGAAAAACATTAGCTGAAAATTTAGCTGAATTACCTGGTTTGTCTCAAGGTCAAGATCTATTAAGAGATTTAGATAATCCTCTTAAGCCTGAGGGACATTTGCAAATACTGTATGGAAATTTAGCCAAAGAAGGTTCTGTGGCGAAAATTACTGGAAAAGAGGGAACTCGATTTGAAGGTCCCGCAGTGGTTTTTGATAATGAATTTGCCGCTATTGCAGGGATTTTAGACGGTACAGTTAAAAAGGGTAATGTAATAGTGATTCGTTTTGAGGGGCCTAAAGGAGGTCCTGGAATGCCTGAAATGTTAAAGCCAACTTCTGCTGTGAAGGGAATTGGTTTGGGAGCAGATGTTGCTTTAATTACCGACGGTAGATTCTCAGGTGGATCTCATGGTTTTGTTGTAGGTCACGTTTCTCCAGAAGCTCAAGAAGGCGGGGTCATTGGATTAGTTAATAATGGAGATGTTATTACTATCGATGCTGAAAGCAATATTATAAGTGTTGCTGTTTCAGATGAAGAGCTAGAGGAAAGAAGGAAGCATTGGATACCTAAAGAACTGCCTAAAAGAGGTATTTTAGCAAAATATGCTCGTCAAGTAAGTAGTGCGTCTAAGGGAGCATTAACAGATAGTTTCTAGTTGAACAAGGTATCTTAAATTGGCTTATATGCTTGTTTTTCAGTAGTTTAATTGTGTGTTTAGTTGTTTGTACTTTGGAGGGGTATCTAAAAAACTAGAAATCCAAATTTACTTTTACCCTTTTCTTCAATATTTTTGCTTCGAAGGATTTTAATGAAAGGGCTAAAAAAACGTTTTTATTTTCTTGTTTATTTTAAAAATTTTTGTTCCTTTCATGAATAAGGAATTGTTTTTGAATTATAATATTTAAAAGCTTTTCTCAATGAGAAAGGCTTTTTTTTAAGTGATTTAGAATGAGTGGTAAAATAGTAACTCAACCGAGTAAAATGCAAAAAGAAAATAAAATAAAAAAAGTTACAGGTGCAGAGGCTGTGGTTTTAAGTTTATTGAAGGAAGGAGTAACAAAAGTTTTTGGTTATCCTGGTGGTGCCATTATGCCTGTGTATGATGAGTTTTATAAATACCGCGACCAGATTAAACACATATTGGTTCGTCATGAACAGGGAGCAGCTCATGCTGCTCAAGGTGAGGCTAGAGTAAATAATATAGCTGGAGTTGCCATAGCAACATCAGGTCCTGGTGCTACCAATTTAATTACGGGAATCGCCGATGCTCAAATCGACAGCACCCCTTTAGTTTGTATTACAGGCCAGGTTGCGTCTCATTTATTAGGAACGGATGCTTTTCAAGAAACGGATGTAATGGGTATTTCATCACCTGTTGTAAAATGGAGTTTTCAAGTTACAAGAGCTGAAGAAATTCCTTGGGCTATTGCCAAAGCTTTTTATATTGCGAATTCTGGACGTCCGGGTCCAGTTTTGATTGATATTACCAAAGATGCCCAATTCGCTGAATTGGATTTCAATTACAAGAAATGTGAATTTGTAAGGTCCTATAATCCGAAGATAGAAATTAATTTAGATCAAGTTAAAGAGGCTGCTCAAGCAATTAATGGCGCAAAAAAACCAATGATTATTGTTGGTCATGGTGTTCTTTTGGGTGATGCTCAAAAAGAAGTGTTACAGCTCGCTGAAAAAGCGAAAATACCAGTAGCTACAACGTGGTTAGGGGCATCTGCCTTTCCTGCAAAACACGATTTGTTTCAAGGAATGGTAGGAATGCACGGGTCATATGCACCCAATTTAATGACCAATGAGTGTGATGTTCTTATTGCTGTGGGTATGCGATTTGACGACAGGGTTACAGGGGATTTGAGTCGATATGCAAAGCAAGCAAAAATTGTTCATTTTGAATTGGATTTTTCGGAAGTAGATAAGAATGTTTTTGCCCATTATCCTGTTTTAGGAGATTGTAAAGAAACACTAACGGCTTTAAACCGGATGATTATAGAGTCTGATGGAAGACCTGATTGGTTTAATCTTTGGAATGAGTTGTATAAAAAGGAAGAGGAGTTTGTAATTAATGATGATATTAATCCTTCTGGAGATTCTTTAAAAATGGCTGAGGTTGTGCGAAAATTATCCGATTTAACTCAAGGTCAGGCGATTATTTCAACAGATGTAGGACAGCACCAGATGATTACAGCCCGTTATTATGAATTTATGGACACCAACACAAATGTTACTTCAGGGGGACTTGGTACCATGGGATTTGGTTTGCCAGCAGCTATTGGAGCAAAAGTTGCTCGTCCTGACAAGGAGGTTGTAGCAATTATTGGTGATGGAGGTTTTCAAATGACACTTCAAGAATTAGGAGTTATCATGCAGGAAAAAATTCCCGTTAAAATTTTAATTCTGAATAATGAATTTTTAGGAATGGTTCGTCAATGGCAACAACTGTTTTTTGACAAGCGATATGCCGAAACGGTTATCGAGTCGCCAAATTTTGTGAAAGTTGCAGAAGCATACGGAATAAAGGCAAAATCTGTATCTGAAAGAAAAGATTTGGAATCGTCATTGAAAGAGATGATTGATTCTAAAGATTCATATTTGTTGGAGGTAATGGTTGAAAAAGAGGGTAATGTATTTCCAATGGTTCCTACAGGTGCTAGTGTTGCTGAATGTAGATTAAAATAATTTATTGATTAAAGAGATTAAAATGAGTGCAGATACCGTTCAAAGATTTATCATTTCCGTTTATGCTGAAAACCATATTGGATTAGCAGGTAGAGTCATGCAAATCTTTACCAGAAGAAAAATTAATATTGATAGTTTAACTACTTCTGAGAGTGAGATTGAGGGGATATATCGTTTTACAATTGTAATTCATGTTACAAAAGAAAATGTAATCAAAATAGTTAACCAAATTAAAAAAGTGGTTGATGTAATGGTGGCTTTTTATTTTGAGGAAGAGGATGTTGTTTACCA
>MDSV01065064.1_pt1 | contig 10390 bp, 10 predicted proteins | sample 810851 | NCBI WGS metagenome assembly MDSV01 (sample SAMN05326640, study PRJNA326480) | marine metagenome | isolation source: seawater | place: Atlantic Ocean: North East | collected 2012
TAATTAACAATTCAGAAATTTCTATTCTAAATAATAATTTAAATGAGGATTCTAGAATAAAATTAGAGGGCTGTAATGATGTTTTTATTGATAAAGATTTATTATTTATAAAGAAAAATAATAAATTATATAAAACTAATTTAAATAACCTTAGTAAATTACAATTTATTAATACAATAAAGGAAAATGAGTTAATTGATCTTAATGGAAATATTCTTTACAAGTACCACAATAATTTTTTAATTGAAGAAACGTTAAGTAAATAGGAAATTATTTAAAGTATTTACTATATTAACTTTAAAAAAAAAAAATGCACATTGCTATTTCAGGAAATATCGGGGTAGGTAAAACAACCCTTTGTAAAATGCTCGGGAAACATTATAACTGGAAGCCTTCATTTGAAGCAGTTGATAATAACCCTTATCTAAATGATTTTTATCTAGATATGCAAAGATGGTCTTTCAATCTTCAAGTATTTTTCTTAAATAGTAGATTTAGACAAATAAAAGAAATTGCTGACTCAAATGAAACAATAATTCAAGATAGAACAATTTATGAAGACGCATATGTTTTTGCACCAAATCTTCACGCTATGGGCTTAATGTCTTCTAGAGACTACGAAAATTATCTATCACTTTTTTCTTTAATGGAATCATTTGTTAAACCACCAACCTTACTAGTTTACCTAAAATCAAGCGTACCTAATTTAGTTAATCAAATTCAAAGTAGAGGGAGAAACTATGAAGAAAGTATTCGCATCGATTATTTGAATAGATTAAACGAACGGTATGAAGCTTTTTTCTCTGATTATAAACATAATCACGTTATCATTGAAACCGACAACATGAATTTTGAGAAAAATAATGAGGATTTTCAAAAAATTACTAAAGAAATTGAAAAAAAAATAAAACTATAAATAAAGGACACTTTTTACTTTTTTTATAATTGTTTCTACTTTTGGTAAAAACTCTTTGACCAGATTAGGAGCGTAAGCCATTGGAACATCAGCAGCGCAAATTCTTCCAATTGGAGCGTCTAAGTAGTCAAATGCATTTTTTTGAACGTGGTATGAAATTTCAGATGATATAGATCCAAACGGCCAACTTTCTTCAACGATTATTAATCTATTAGTTTTTTTTACAGATTTTAAAATTGTGTCATAGTCTAAAGGTCTTATTGTTCTTAGATCAATAATTTCAACAGAAATGGCATCTTTAATTAATTCTTTTTCAGCTCCAAACACAGTTTTCATCATTTTTCCATAAGAGACTATTGTAACACTATCTCCTTCTTTGCAAACTTTTGCACTTCCAATTGGAATGACATATTCTTCTTCTGGCACCTCCATTTTATCACCATACATAACTTCAGATTCCATAAAAATGACAGGGTTTTCATCACGAATTGATGATTTTAATAAACCCTTTGCATCATAGGGATTTGAGGGAACTATAACTTTCAGACCTGGACAGTTCGCAAACCAATTATCAAATGATTGAGAATGTGTTGCTCCTAATTGACCAGCAGATCCTGTTGGACCTCTAAAAACAATGGGTATATTAAATTGTCCTCCGGACATTTGCATCATTTTTGCGGCATTGTTTATTATTTGATCAATACCAACTAAAGAAAAATTAAAAGTCATAAACTCAATTATTGGTCTTAAGCCATTCATAGCAGCACCTACTCCAATACCAGAAAAACCCAACTCAGAAATTGGAGTATCAATGACTCTTTTAGGACCAAACTTTTCTAACATACCTTTTGATGCTTTATAAGCTCCATTATATTCTGCTACTTCTTCACCCATCAAAAAAACTCGATCATCTTGAATCATCTCTTCGCTCATGGCTTCCATAACAGCTTGTCTAAATTGAATTTGTCTCATGACACACATATTTTTATAAATATAAAATTATTTAAATTATTAATACTAGATAATAATAAATATCATAAATTTGCAAATATGGAAATACTTGTATGTATAAGCGTTGTCCCAGATACAACATCAAAAATAAAATTCAAAGATGATGGCACTAAATTTGATGATAACGGGATCACATATATAATTAATCCTTTTGATGAATTTTGTTTAACTAAAGCAATTTTTATCAAGGAAAATTCAAATGCAAATATTACCGTTTTAAATGTTGGTGAATCAAAAAATGATCCAATTCTTAGAAAAGCACTAGCTATTGGAGCGGATAAAGCTGTTAGAATTAATTGTGAAAATTTAGAGGCTATTACCGTCGCCAAACACATATCAAATTTTGTAAAAGATAAAAATTATGACTTAATTTTCTGCGGAAAGGAATCGATTGACTTTAACGGCGGAAAAGTTCCTGGATTTATTGCAGCATTATTAAACATTCCTTTTGCTAACGCATGTGTTGGAATGGAAATTGATGGTGAAAAAATAATTTTAAAAAATGAAATTGACAGTGGTTTACAAATATGTGAATCACCAAAACCATTAGTAATTGCAGGTCAAAAGGGACTAGTAGAAGAAAAGGAATTAAGAATTCCTTCTATGAGGGGTATAATGATGGCTAGGAGTAAACCATTAGAAACCATAAATCCTGAAAATAAAATTTCTAATAACCTTGAGTTAGTGTCGTTTGAACTACCTGAAGAAAAAAAAGAATGTAAAATGATTGACTCTGAAAATGTTGGAGAACTTGTTAATTTATTGAAAAACGAAGCTAAAGTTTTATAAGACTATGTGTGTATTAATTTTCGCAGAAACATGGAACGAGAAATTAAAAAAATCTTCACTTGAAACAATTTCATTTGGAAAAAAATTAGCTAATATGCTAAACTCTAAAACTAAAGTAGTCCTATTCTCAAATTCAGAAAAAAACTTACAAACTATCGGAGACCATGGAGCTGATGAAATACATAAATTTTCATCAACCTCTCTTGAAGGCATTGAAAACGATAAATTAGCAAACTTAATTACTGGAATTTCAAAAAAGGAAGAAGTAAAACATGTAATTATTTCAAATACGAGTAGAGGAAAAAGCATTTGTTCTAAGATTGCAATTGACTTAAATTGTGAACTAATTTCAAATGTTATATCTTCTCCTTTAAATCATAATCCATTAAAGTTGAAATGCAAAGCATTTTCAAGTAAAGCATTTTGCTCATATCAAGTTAATAATGAAAATAGTGTTATTACAATTCTCCCAAACTCAATTGGATCAGAGATTAATAAAAGTCAATATAAAATTATTGAAGGTGATGAAAACTTAATTAACTCATCAACAGGAATGAAAATAATTAATGAAGAGCAAAATACAAATGAAATTTCTTTAACAGATGCAGAAAGAGTAGTTTCTGCCGGAAGAGGTCTTAAAGGTCCTGAAAACTGGAAAATGATTGAAGAACTTGCAAAATTAATTAGTGGAGGAACAGCATGCTCAAAGCCAGTATCTGATATGGGGTGGAGACCACATTCTGAACATGTTGGCCAAACTGGAATAGCTATTAATCCAGAATTATATATTGCAGTAGGTATTTCAGGCGCAATACAACATTTAGCTGGAGTTAGTTCATCAAAAAAAATTGTTGTTATAAATACTGATCCTGAAGCTCCATTCTTTAAATCAGCGGACTATGGAATCGTTGGGGATGCGTTCGAAGTTATACCCAAACTAATTGAAGAAATTAAGAAAAATTCTGATTAAAATAAATATTCATTTTTAAATGAATTTAATAAAATTAAATATTGTTGGATATTCTCATAGTGAATTTCAACAAGGTGCATTTGCTTTAATTTTAAGTGAAGAAAATGGAAAAAGAAATCTTTCTATTGTAATTGGAGCTTGTGAAGCTCAGTCAATTGCAATTGGTTTAGAAAATATTAAGGTACCCAGGCCATTAACTCATGATCTAATCAAAGATATAGCTACAAAATATAACATCAATCTAAGTTACGTATATATACATCAAATTATTGATGGAATTTTTCACTCATATCTTTTCTTTAAAAATCAAAACGGAGCCGAGGAGAAAGTTGACGCTAGAACATCTGATGCTGTAGCTATTGCCATCAGGTTTAATGTTCCAATTTATACTAACGAACTCATCTTAAAAGAAACAAATTTAGATTCTATAAAAAAGCATAGTAATTCTAAGAAAAAGAAAGAAAAGGAAAAAATTGGTAATTATTCGAATTTTTCAACAAATGAGTTGAAAAATAAATTAAAAAAGCTAATATTACTTGAAAATTATGAAGAAGCGGTAAAAATTAGAGATGAAATTAAAAAAAGAAAAAAATAGTATTGGAAACTTTTGAATTAAATAACATTTTTAGAGGACTTATTGGAATATTTTCCATAGTAATGATATGTTATATTTTTTCAAATAATAGAAAAAAAATATCTTGGAAACTGGTTTTAACAGGACTATTGATACAATTTGTTTTTGCAATTGCTGTTTTAAAAATTCCTTTTGTAAGCTCAATCTTTCAATTAATTAGCGACATGTTTATTGAACTTTTACAATTTACTAAATCAGGTGCTATTTTTTTATTTGGAGAAACTCTTGTTAACGACAATGGATTTGGGGCTACATTTGCTTTTCAAATTCTTCCAACAATTGTTTTCTTTTCTTCATTAACAAGTTTATTATTTTATTTAGGAATACTTCAAAAAATTGTTTATTTCTTTGCAAAAATTATAAAACGTCTTCTTAATTTATCTGGAGCAGAAAGCTTAGCCGCTGTTGGAAATATTTTTTTAGGCCAAACTGAATCTCCTTTACTAATAAAACCTTACATTAAAAATTTCACAAACTCTGAACTTTTATGTTTAATGGGGGGCGGAATGGCTACAATTGCAGGTGGAGTTTTTATTGCTTTTATTGGTATGCTTGGGGAAGAATATGCTCCACATTTATTAGCAGCATCTGTTATGTCTGCTCCCGCTGCGATTGTTGCATGTAAAATATTATTACCTGAAACTGAAAAACCAAATCAAGAAATGAAAATTTCTAATGAAACTTTAGGTAGTAATGTGTTTGACTCTATTACAATAGGTACTATTCAAGGAATAAAATTAGCTGTAAACGTAGGGGGAATGCTGTTAGTTTTTGTGGCATTTATCGCTTTAATCAATGCCTTATTTAACTTTTTAGGATCTGTTACCGGTACAAATCAGTTTTTGATTGAAAATAGTGATATTTATAATAAACTCTCCTTAGAATTAATTTTTGGATATATTTTTGCTCCTATAGCTTGGTTAATAGGAATTCCAATTCAAGATATTTTATTAGCTGGTCAACTTCTAGGTGAAAAAACTGTTGCAAATGAATTTATAGCATATGAATCTCTAGGTAACATGATTAATGATGGTTTATTAACTGAAAAATCAAGAATCATGGCTACATACTTTTTATGTGGATTTGCTAATTTCTTATCAATTGGTATACAGATAGGTGGAATTGCGGTATTAGCTCCAAATAAAAGAAAAGATTTAGCTAGATTAGGAATAAAAGCATTAATTGCTGGAACAGCAGCATCATTATTAACAGCAGTAATAGTAGGCATATTAGTATGAGAAATTATTTACAACTTATGGAACATGTATTAAATCATGGTACAAAAAAAATTGACAGAACTGGTATTGGTACAATAAGTGTTTTTGGTGCTCAAATGAGGTTTAATCTTGAAGAAGGATTTCCATTATTAACAACAAAAAAACTTCATTTAAGATCAATAATACATGAGCTTCTATGGTTTTTAAAAGGAGAAACTAATATAAAATATTTAAAAGAAAATAATGTGCGAATCTGGGATGAATGGGCAGATGAAAATGGAAACTTAGGACCTGTTTATGGTCATCAATGGAGAAGTTGGGAAGCAAATAATGGTTTTAAAATTGATCAAATTAAAAATTTGATAAGTAATATTAAAAAAAATCCAGATTCACGTCGATTAATTGTAAGCGCATGGAATGTAGGAGATTTGTCAAAAATGGCCCTTCCTCCTTGTCATTCTTTTTTTCAATTCTATGTAGCAAACGACAAACTATCTTGCCAATTATATCAAAGAAGCGCTGATGTTTTTCTAGGTTTACCTTTTAATATAGCCTCGTATTCCTTACTATGTATGATGATAGCTCAAGTATGTAATTTAAAAGTAGGTGACTTTGTTCACTCATTAGGAGATACTCACTTATATTTAAACCACATTGAACAAGCAAAAACCCAATTAAAAAGGATACCTAAAAAACTACCATTAATGAAAATAAATTCAAAAATTAAAAATATTGATGAATTTAAATTTGATGATTTTAATTTAATTAACTACAATCCTGACCCACACATTAAAGCGTCAGTTGCAATATAAATCATTTTGAAAGTAAATTTAATTGTTGCAGTAACAGAAAACAATGTCATTGGTCAAGATAATGACTTGCCATGGAACCTTCCAAATGACATGAATTTTTTTAAAAATAAAACAAACGGACATTGCGTAATAATGGGAAGAAAAAATTATTTATCAATTCCAGAAAAATTTAGACCCCTTCCAAATAGAACCAATTTAATATTAACTAACAACTCTAACTTTAAAGCAAAAGGCTGTGAAATTTTTAATTCCGTTGAAAAAGCACTAAAATACTGCAAATTGATAAATGAAAAAAAGCCATTTATAATTGGTGGAGGACAAGTGTATAAATATGCAATTGAAAAAAAATTAGTTGATGTTATTTATCTTACAAGAATTCATACAAAAATTGAAGGTGATACATTTTTTCCAAGTATAAATTTTAATAATTGGAAAAAAAGCTATGAAAAATTTAACCCAAGAGATTCAAAACATAAATTTGATTACACATTTTATAAACTAGAGAAAAACTAACTACTTTTTCTATATAAAACTTCATCAATCATGCCATAATTTTTTGCTTCATTGGAAGTCATCCAATAATCTCTATCTGAATCTTTGGCAACCTGTTCAAAACTTTGACTTGAATGATCTGCGATAATATCATACAACTCCTTTTTTAGTTTTTGAATTTCTTTTGCGGTTATCTCAATATCAGAGGCCTGGCCTTGAACACCTCCAAGAGGTTGATGTATCATAACTCTTGAATGTTTTAATGCCGATCTTTTACCTTTTTCACCTGCGCATAATAAAACAGCTGCCATAGAAGCAGCCATGCCAGTACAAATAGTAGAAATTGGTGGTGTTACTAACTGCATAGTATCGTATATTCCAAGTCCAGCATAAACTTGTCCACCAGGTGAATTAATATATAAATTAATTTCTTGATTCTTATCAGTCGATTCTAAAAAAAGCAATTGAGCTTGAATAATATTTGCCACATAATCATTGATAGGAACACCTAAAAAAATTATTCTATCCATCATAAGTCTTGAAAAAACATCCATAGTAGCAACATTCATTTTCCTTTCCTCTGTAATTGTTGGTGAAATGTAATTTGAATACATTGAATTATAAGTATCCAATGTTAAACTATTAATTCCTAAATGCTTAGTAGCAAATTTTTTAAATTCATTGCTTTTTTTCATGTGGTAATTTTTTAAGCTAATTTAGTAAAATCATCCATAGTAACTTCTTTTTCTTCAATCTTGATTTTACTTTTTAAGTAGACTATAACTTTTTTATTAATTATTTGATCAATAATTCGTTGCTTTTCTTCTTTATTTTGCAATAAGGTATTAGCAAACTTATCTAACTCATCCTCATTTTTGGTCATACCATATTGTTGAAATTGCATAGATAAAGTAGATTTCGATTCCTGTAAAATTAAATCTTCAGAAATATCTATTTTTTCCTCATCCATTATTTTTTCTTTAACTAACTCCCAATTGAAAGATTTTTTATATGAATGATATTGTTTGTCCAGTTCAGCTTTATCCATTTTCTTTTCTATATTGTGGTTTAGCCATTTTTTTAAAAAATTGTCAGGCAAACTAATTTTAGATTTGTCAATTATATAATCAATCGCATCTTTAAAAAATTTATTATCAGAGTAAGTTTTATAGATATCATCATAATTCTTGGATAATTCCATTCTTAATTCTTTTTCATTTTTAATTTGCTTGTCAGGAAAAGCTTTTTTGAAAAAATCCATATTTATTTCACACAACTCTACTCTTTTTATAGAATCAATTTTACAAGAAAATTTTTTATTTATGTTATTTAGATTAGACTTGTCGATTCCAAGAAATGATGCTAAATCAACTTCATTTGTAAAAACTTTTTTTGGTTCAAAATTTAAAACATCGCCCTTTTTGGCTTTTAAAATATTTTTCTTAAAGTTAGAATCTTCAATTTTTGAAACAAGGAGTGATGAATTGTGAGAAATTAATTTTTTTTCATTTGAATCTTTTAATTTTTCGTCAATAAATTCGTCGATTTTAACATAAAGTATATCATCTTTTTTTATGTCTTCAGGAAATACATTATTACCAAATTTTAATCTTAAATCTTCTATATTTTTATCTATTTGTTTTTTATCAGCCTTAATTCTATAGTATTTAACATCCTTCGACTTTGGAAATAATAATTTAAATTTAGGTTTATATCCAAGATCATATTCAAAAATATAATCATCATCTTTTAACCAATCTACTTTTGATTCTTTAGGAATTGGATAACCGAAAATAGGTAATTTATTTTTTTTCAAAAAGGTTGTGATTTCTTTAGAAATAATTTTATTAATTTCTTCAACCTTTATGCTAACTCCATACTTATTTTTAATTAAAGATATAGGAACATTTCCGGATCTAAATCCAGGCATGTTTATTTTCTTTTTATAAGATTTTAACGCATCAGTAATTTGAGGTTTATATTCACTAAATTTAATATGTACTTTTAAAGTACCATATAGGTCATCTTTTTTTTCTTCTTCTACCTTCATTTTTTTTTTTTGAATGCTAAATATACATACTTTAAAAGAAAATATATTAACTATCTTTGATAATAAAATTATTCAATAAAATGAAACTTAAAACTTTCCTCACATTTTTCCTCGTCGCAAATATTTGTTATTCTCAAAATATTACATGGGAAACGGGATTTGATTTTATTAAAAGTAATTCCTCACCAAGAAGTGTCGATCTTAATAACGATGGAGTTAAAGACATTGTTTTAAGTGGTGGCGTAGATGGAGTACCAAGTCCGTATGGAGCCATTGCCATAAATGGGATTAATGGCGATATACTCTGGACCAAAGAAAATGGAAATGAATGGTTTATAAGTGCCCAAATGTATGATCAGAACAACGACCAAGTCCCAGATTTATTATTTGGGGGAAGGGACGCAGAGCTACATTTAATTGATGGTAGTAATGGAAATTTAATTTGGCAGTTTTGGGATAATGATGAAAATCCAAACGACTATGGTTGGTTTAACTTTTATAACACACAATTAATTAACGACATAAATAATGATGGATTTGAAGATATTCTTTGTGCAAATGGTGGTGATCATTCTTTAGACGCAATTATTTCAGATAGACCTCCAGGGCATATCATGATAATTGATGCAATTTCTGGAAATATTTTAAAGAGTGCTGTTGTTCCTGATTCAAATGAAACGTACATGTCCCCATTATTTTTTAATAACAAAATACTATTTGGAACAGGGGGAGAGACAATTGAAGGTAATTTATGGATCGCTGATTTCAATGATTTATTAGATGAGGATCTTTCCAATTCAATTCCTCTTATTTCCAACTTAGACCTAGGTATGATTGCTCCTCCTTCACTTGCTTTATTAAACGATGATAATATCTTAGATATTGTAGCTCAGAGTTTTGATGGAAAAATTACAGCAATTGATGGTGAGTCATATGAAACAATATGGCAAATTGATATCCCAGGTACTGAAAGTGCTGCCTCTCCGATCATAGGAAACTTTACTAAAAATGATCATAATGCAGATGTTTTCGCTACACTTTATGTTGGAGCAGAATCTTCATACTCTGACTACTATCAATTAATGATTAATGGTAAAACTGGAGAAATTGAATTTATGGATAGTATTGGTGATTTTAATTTTGCAACACCGATTTCTTTTGACTCAAATCAAAATGGAAAAGATGAAGTTCTTATAACTGTGACTAAAAATATAAATGGGGAATGGCTTCATGAATTATTGCTTATTGACTTTATAAATAATTCAACTAATTCATTATATAGTACTAATGGAGGAGATGTTTGGTCCTCTCCATATATAAACGATATTGATAATAACGGATTAATGGATATAATTTTTACAACTCAAATTGATAATCCTTTTGTAACCTCAGGTATAAAAGTGACCAGACTTGAAACCGAATTTAGTCCTCCTCCATTAGGTGTTGCATGGAGTAGTTATATGGGAAATAATTGGGATGGTATATACTCATTTACGCCA
>MDSV01100344.1_pt1 | contig 10390 bp, 13 predicted proteins | sample 810851 | NCBI WGS metagenome assembly MDSV01 (sample SAMN05326640, study PRJNA326480) | marine metagenome | isolation source: seawater | place: Atlantic Ocean: North East | collected 2012
TAATAGCATTATAATCTTACGTTTAATCTCTTCAATAGAATCATCTAATCTAATAGAAATATTTACAAACTTTACATCTATAGAGTTTGTAGCAATAGACTCTAATTCTTCTCGCGTAAAAACATTTTCAAACGGTTCTGAATTAGGTTCCATTTTGAAATATTCAGTTGGTGAAACTTCACTAGCACCATCATGTAGTTTTTTTGAACCATAGAAAACGTATATCTTATCTATTCCATTAGATCTATTTAGAATACTTACTTTAAAAATATCAGACATATATATAAAAATATCATATTATTTTAATATATAAATGAACATTAACATTATAGTTGCTTATTGTAAGAATCATGGTATTGGTCTAAATAACCAACTACCATGGAATATCCCCGAAGATTTAAAAAGATTTGCAAAAATCACTAAAGGTAATGGAAACAATGCTGTAATCATGGGTAGGAATACTTATGAGAGTATAGGTAAAGTTTTACCCGATAGATTTAACGTTGTTTTATCAACCACACAAAGGTTTGATAATTTAGAAACATGTACCACACTAGAATCAGCTTTGAATTTATGTAAAGAGAAAAATTTTGATGATATATTTATTATTGGAGGACAAAGTGTATATGAGGAAGCTTTAAATAAAAAGCTTGTTCATAAGATTTACGCGACTGAAATTAATAAGGAATATGAATGTGATAGATTTTTCCCTAATGTACCTGAACATTATGTTACACATCAAGAGAATAAAGTGATTAACAATACAGATGTTTTCTATAAAACATATGATATAGCATGTAAGTGTGCTCTAAGAGCTCGTATTACAGGTAAATTAGTACTACCTGCAACATCTAGAAGATCTACTACAGATTAAAGATCATAATAAGGATTATCTGTAATAGTCATACCGCAATAACCTTTCGGTTTTTTCTTATAATCAACTGGATTATAAATTCCAGCCTCTACTGCATTCTCTAATACAAATTTAAAATTTTGCCAGTATGTTGGAGTATGACCTACCTCATTAGTACCTATATGAGATAATTCATGTAATGCGACAAAAGTTAATGTATTGTCGTCTATTAATTTATCTGAATCTTCACCAGAATTCAAACAAAACGCCAATTTTTCACCTTTATTTTCACTATATGCGGTGTGTTCGCTAGTTGGTAAAGTCTCGTATACTTCTTTTGGATCAAATCCATCTACTAAACGTTTTGTAATATCATTATCTGGATGTTTTTTCTTCATAAATGCAATTAATGTTTTACATTTTGTAACAGTACGTGCTAGTCTATCAGCAGCTTTATCTAACAATACTCTATCTCTCACACAATACTTATTGCCATCTACGTCAGAAATTATACATCTTAAATTAAATGTATCTGAATCTGTATAAATTTTTATACATATAAAAATCACAAATACGATTAATATATAACCTAAAATATCTACTCTATCCATCTATAAATTATATTTATAATTAATTAATATAATTTATTTATTGGGCACCTTGACCAAGTTCAAGAGGTACTCTCATAACATCAGGCTCAATAGTAGTGTTATTCCATGGACCAACATTCATTTGTGGGTTAGCAGGTTCAGAGCGAAGTTGAAGATTTGCGTTACGTAAAGATTGACCGACTGTATCAATACCAATATGGTATCCAGCTTTCAATAAACTAACACTATCTAAGTTACCTTGACCAGATGGGTTGAGTTTTGCCCAAGCACTGTTGTTATCTTTTGGTAACAATGCAGCAGGATCTGGCATTGATTGAGGTGAACAACTAGATGGCATACCGGATTTTACACCGCTATTCATACCACTTACTTGTGCGAAACCACCATTTCCCCCTAAAGGAGCAGAAGGCTGAACATTTCCTGCTTGTTGAGCAGATAATTTCTCTCCAGTTACATTAGGATCATTTTGTGATAATAATCGTTGACTAGACATGTTTTCTCCTAATAGACCCTTGTTTGATGAATAATGTGCAAGACCTAGGGCTAAAACAATAATTACAGCTAAAAATAGCCAGGACTGTTTGCCGCTAAAAAGTTTCTTGATATCGTTTAAGAAGCTCATACTTATATAAAAAGCCTTATAAAATAAATTTTTGAAAAAAATTTTAATTTTGTCCTAAACTTATTATACTTTTACTTTCTAGTTGTTCAGGTTCCATATTATTGATAATATTATCAAATTCATCTTCTGAATCAGAATTATCTATCTCATTAATCATATAAGTGGATTTAATATTCTTAGCTTCTAAATAAGCTTCAATAGCTGTTTTTCTTGCTTGTTTCGCTCTCTTACGAGCTTCACGCCATATTTCCATATAAACTTCATTTGGCTGTCTTAATTTTACAGCAGCTTCATCTTTTATATCTAAAGTTTCTAAACTTACCTCAAATTCTTCTAAATTATTTTGGTTTTTGCCATTTGTCTCTAGATCCTCAATTTCTAAAGTTATAGATTCATTATTGTTATTTTTATCCAAATTCTTATCTACTATATTTTCAGAAGATTCTACAGGATCTTCTACAATACTACCAGTAACTTCTGTAACTATATTATTATCTTCATTATCATCATTTAAACTATTTTCAGAACTATGAATGCTTGATGTATCATTTGAATTTAGTTCAGATAATTCAATTTTACTTAACTCTGTAGATGGCTCTGTAGATGGCTCTGTAGATGGTTTAATATCCTTCACTTCTATATTTTGCTGTTTCATATCTTCTTGTAATACATTGTCTTTATTTTCAGTACTATCTAAACTATCATTGGTATCATCTACTACTTGTTTAGTAGGTATTTTTATTAAACATTTATTAAATGTTTCTTCTTCTTTCTTTAAAACCATCATTTGTTTGAGACTGATTTCTACACTGAAATTTCTAGATGAAAACTTTACACCTTGTATTTCAATTAGTGGTATTATCATTTGTTCCTGATCATTTAATGTATTTGGATCTACATTTTGACCTTGTTCATCATAACAATTAAATTCTCCTGATGATAAAATATTAGCATGTGAGAGATGTACTCTTACCAAATAAAACTTTCCACTTTTATATGTTCTAATTGGTGAAGAAAATGAAGATGATATATCGTCTCTATCTAATTCATTATGAAACCACAATTTTCTCTTCTCATGAATTAATTCAATAAGCCTTTCTTCTAAATTTTCAAACCAATCTACTACCTCAGAGTCATTTTTATCAAACATTAAATCACAATAAGTTTTTTTAATTGTTTTAACAATACCTTGTTTAGTCCTACACCTTTTTGTTTGTAAATATAGCGTATCATTATTTACAGATAATTTAGTAAAATATGAACCTCCTTGTAATCCATTTGGATGTGCTAAACTTAATCCGTTAAAATCAAAGTCATTATTTATATACTTTATTTTTTCCATTTAAAAATTATAAATATTTTTTGAAACTGAATAACACGCATTGTTAGTTATTTAATTACAAATAAAATCATTATTTATTGTAATAATGGATCCATTCTTCCACAAATGTTTAGATATACTTAAAAAAGAAGAAGTTAAAAACGAGATTAAAACCTTTATGAAGCCTTTTATTGATATGATGTTGAATGAACTATATCCATATATTTATTTATCAGTATTATTCGTTCTGGTAAGTTTCTTCTTAATTTTAGGAATATTCATTTTATTATTGCGTAATAAATCTTTTTTCTCAAAATCTGGACATATTTTTTCTTAGCTATTTATATAATGGTAAAATCACGTAAGCATCGTTCATCATTGTCTCGTAGACGCTCATACCGTCGCAGAGTAAAATCATCCCCATGCCGCAGAAAAGGACCTGCTGTATGTCGCTCCATGAAAAACTGCAAATTTGTATCTAAGAAACGTCGTTACTGTCGCAAAGGTAAGAATACCAAGCGCCGTAGTCGTGGAGGAGCTCGCCGTAGTCATGGAGGAGCTCGCCGTAGTCATGGAGGCCGCCGCCGCCGTTCCCGCCGTCGTGGTGGATTTATGTCTGCTCAGTCAGTCACGCCTTTTGCTTTAACTGCTGCTTTGTTCGCAAAAAAGCATCGTAAAAGACGCAAGTAAATTTAATAACGAGATTTAAACTATTTAGATAGTTTTTTTGATATTATTGTATAAATGAGTTCTTTTGAAAATAATATCAAAACATGGGTTAATATTGATAACCAAATCAAATCTTTAAATGAAAAAGCACGTGAATTGAGAGAACAACGTAATGAACTTTGTACTGAAATCATTAATTACGCTGGGTCTAATAATTTAGGTAATGCAACAGTTGAAATTAGTGATGGTAAATTAAAATTTGCTACATCTAGATCCACTGCACCTCTTACCTTAAGATTTATACAAACTTGCCTTGAAGATGTAATAAGAGAGCCCGAATCCGTTAGTAAAATTATGAAATATATTAAAAGCAAGCGTGAAGTCAGAACATCATCTGACATAAAGCGGTATTATAATTAAATATTTATATTTTTATTTATTATATGCAAACTGTTAATGAGATTACTGCTAATGATTTAGTTATTACAAAAGAAGGAAAAAATGTGATGAGTGGTGGTTATAAAATAGACAATATATTTTTACAAAATGGTATATCACCCTTTAAAACTGATAATACTAATAATCAAGAAGGAGGAAATATTAGTTCAATGTTTTCAAATTTAGCCGTCCCAGCTGGATTGTTATTATTACAGCAAAAAACAAATAAAAAAACCTTTACAAATATGTACAATACAAATAATACTCAAGTAATAGATAGTAGTTTATATGATAAACTACTTGGAATTGTAAATAGTAAAAAAGAAACAATTGAAAAAAAAACTAAAAAAGTTCGTAAGAAAAAAACTAGAACAAAAAAATCCTCTTCTAATAAAAAAACTAAAAAACGACGATAATATATCAATATATATTATATGCCTGATAAAGTTAACTCTGGTATTTTCAAATTTGATGAGAATGTAGCATGTACAACTCCTCTTTCACCTAAAAAATCTTCTCGTAATACTAAACCTAAAAGCGTTGTTCAGGATAAAGATACTCTTATGGACAATCCGTTCTTTTTTCAATAATTAATACTATAAATTATTATTAATAGTATTAATAACCCAAAATATGTGCTGCTGAAAAATACATAGCATAAATTATTGCATTTAATACTGCTTCTGGTCTACTAGGTATATCTCCACCAATCCAATGACCAAATCCTTCTTGAAATAATAATCCAGCTGAACTATACAATATACCTTTTTTGAAAAGATACCAAGTAGCTTTTGTATTTACTAAAACTGTCTCATTATCACAATCATTTTTTTTCTTATCACCATCAGCTATTTTCTCATAATCTAATCTGTAATTTACTACGACTTTATTTACAGTATACCAATACATGCAAAAATACATTAATGCACCTAATTTATTCATGTCATAATAATGACCTCCCCATAAATAATATAGAAACCAAATTAATTTACGAGCATTTTTTGGTTCCAACCTTAATAAAGCTGGTATCCATAATAAAATACCATATATTGAAAATGGCATCATCATTGTATGTATCCATGCATTCCATGGTGATAAATGTGCTTCACCATAATAAGAAACACCTTGCTGACCAACATACATAAATTTTGATAAAACATCTTTTGATACTGAACCTAATGCAAATCCAGTACTTATCGGTATAATTAATTCTTGGTTCATTATAATAATAAATTATTATTTTTTTAAACTTATTTAAAAAATTGAATTAAAATTTTTGATATAATACTTATTTAGAACACACTAATAATAATGCCTTTACAAGAACCCAAAGAACTATACTATCTTGACCGCGACCGTGGTCTTTCCATAGTTGACGTAAAAAATAATGTTATCGGATTCCATAGTGGTACTGCTGCTATTGCTCACGACGGAAAAAGTATAGGACAAATTTATATTATTGGATCCAAATTACACTCAAATAAAGGTGTTTGGATCTCTGGAAAAGCAGTTAGGATACATGGTATGGGTATTAAACTTGTTGAAGACTATACTGTATGGGGTTATGGAAAATCAGATTTATAATTCTTTATTCTTAGTAAATTGTTGTAATTTTTTATGAAAATCATCTTTTTTACTAGTAAATAATGGCTTCATAAAATAATCATATAATGTTGATTGCCAATTTTGTAAATCATGACGCATCTCTGGTACATTATATATTATTGGAAATGTATAACAATTTAATACCATCATTATACTAAGATATATATAAAACAATAATACTCTACCTAGAGCATAGTTTCTTACCTCAGGTATAAATATCGCCTCAAGTTTATCAAGATATAATCCCACTCCTCCAAAAATATATAGCCATACAAAACAGGCTAACATATCTTTCATTTTTTCTACAGAATCATTTTTTATAAATTTCATAAATTGTTCTTTACTTAGTGCGTTGGTCATGCCTGTTGTAGATATCATATTGATTAATTTATATTTACAAAATTAATCAATTTCAATTTTTTAATTATTGTTACAATGGTATACAAAGCTAAATGGATTTTTATTTATAATGTTACGTGGATTACGTAACTTAATTGAACGTAACAAATAATTTCTTTTTCCAAATTCATTTGCTATATATTGTTTCTGATTACCACCACCAGACATTTTTTTATTTGTCGTCTTACCATAAATATCTGTATTTGTTTTACATGTCTGACCACCATGTCCTTTCAATCTAAAAGTCATTATTGCATAACCTCCTGTCATTTATATAAATAAATATTTTATAATTTCAGAATATTATCTATTATTACACCACTTCCACTAGCAGAAGGTTCTATATCATGAGTAAAATAATGTTTTTTATCCACTTTATCATCTATATTTAATATTTTTAATCCATTATTTTTCGCATACTTTCCTAACTTATCATTCCATATTTCTATTATATCATAGTAACGCGTATAGTCTTGTGATCTAGGATAGTATATATTTGATAAGATAAATTCACAGTTGGAATTATTTCTTAAATTATTTAAATTACTAGTATATCTATTAAATATAGTGTTTACATGATTTGTTTTACTAACATCCGACATCATATATTGATTTAACAAATCATTACCTCCAACACTTACTATTATTTTTGTTTTATCATTATCAAAATTTGTTGGTATCTTACTAAACTGGTATTCTAAATCATTTATTACTGCATTATCTTGTGCTACTACTAAAACATTTCCATGTTTATCTTGTAACATATCTCCTACTGAATTACCTCTTTGTACATAAGGATCATTTGCAAATATACTGTCTCCCATCAAAATTATATTATCATTATTTGATAAACTCTCAACTACTTTTTTTGAATTTACACTCTTATAATACATACCAAATAATATTATACCTAATAATACAAATATAGCTACTATATTTATGTATTTACTCATAGTTACTTAATATAAAAGCATATTTTATTCAATAAAATTGAATTAAAAATATATCGTGTATTAAACATAATAATCATGTCCTCATCATTTAAGCTATATGACTTTAATTTCTGCGATGCTACACCCGTAGAAGACACTGACGAAGATTCTCAAAATCCTTACGTAGATTCTAAAAAATTTATGGTTCAAGCATGGGGTATTAATGAAGAAGGTCAAACCGCATCTATTAAAATAGATGATTTTACACCATTCTTCTATGTACAAGTACCTAGTTCTTGGTCTCAAAATACTAAAAACCAATTTGTTCAACATATAAAGGGTAAATTAGGTTCTTATTATAGTGATTCTATAATTAGTAAAAAATGCCAATTGATTAGAAAGAAGAAATTATATGGATTTAATGCTGGAAAACAATTCAAATTTGTTAAACTGATCTTTAAAAATACTAGAGCTTTATCCAAATGTAAAAATTTATGGTATAATATATCACCTGATCCAGATAAACCTGGTTGGAATAAATATCGTTTGAAAGAAAATGGTTATAATAGTTTTGCTAAAACTTCCTTAAGAATTTATGAAGCAGTGATACCACCTATATTACGTTTATTTCATATTAGAGAAATATCACCAGCTGGTTGGATAGAAATACCTAATAATAAAATTATTAAGATTGACAAGACTACTTACTGTGACTATGAATATAATTGTAGTTATAAAGATATTAAACCTATTAACGATAAGGAAACTGCTGTTCCTTATAAAATTATGAGTTTTGATATAGAAGCTGATTCTAGTCATGGTGATTTTCCTTTACCAGTCAAAACATATAAGAGATTAGCTACAAATATAGTTGATGTTGTTGACAGTTGGGGTAGCATTGAAAAAGATTATCTTATTGAATGGTTACGTAAGGCAGTATTAACTGCATTTGAATATGCATGGGAAGATGGTATTGATGAGATTTATACTAAGGCAGATAAACCTTCACAAGAAATTATAGAAGAGAAAATTACTGAATGGTTAAAGAAACCTGTTAGGGATTGTGAAATTGAAAATGATGATGATCTTCAAGCAGAAACTACTTTTGAAACTGTAGTTGATAACGAAGATGTGAATGATGATGAAGAAATTAATTCTGTAAAAAAAATTAAAAAATCTGTTAGAAAAGATACTGTTGTTGAATTGTTAATGCGTCCTCTCGCTCCTGCTAAGGGTGGTATTAAAAGAGAAAGTAAGGTTACTGAAATTAATCAAGCATTAACTAGTATATTTCCAAAAGTTGCTGGTGATAAAGTTACTTTTATTGGATCAACATTTCTAAATTATGGCGATAAAAAACCTTATCTTAACCATTGTATAGTTCTTGGTGGATGTAGTGTGTTACCTAATGTTCCAAATCAAGAAATTATACAATGCGATACAGAAAAAGAGGTTATCCAAGAATGGGTTAAACTAGTTCAGGAACAAGATCCTCATATTGTTATTGGTTACAATATTACCGGTTTTGACTGGGAGTACATGTTTCGTAGAGCAATGGAAACTGGTTGTGTAGATGATTTTATTAAATTATCTAGAAATGTTGGTGAAAATGCAGTTAAACGTGATTGGAAAACTAAAAAACTAAAATTGAAAGACTCGGTTATTAATATTGCTAGTGGAACTCATGAACAAAAATATGTAGATATGAATGGTAGATTACAAATTGATCTTTATAATGTTTTCAGACGAGAACATAACTTGACATCATATAAATTAGATTATGTATCTGGTCATTTTATTGGTGATGGAGTAAAAAAAATAGATCATGACAATAAAAATACTATTATATGGTCTGATAATCTCAGTGGATTAGAAGTTGGTTCATGGATACATTTTGAAGAAATCAGTTATAGTGTTGACTATTACAAAGATGGTAATAAATTTCAGGTTATTGAAATGACTGATGGTCAATTTACTATTAGTGGTATTGAAAATCCTGATATGTCAAAAAAAGTGAGATGGTGTTTGGCAAAAGATGATGTCACACCACAAGACATTTTCAGATTGGCACGTCAGGGCGATGATGAAAGAGCTATAGTAGCTAAATATTGTATTCAGGATTGTAACTTAGTACATGAGTTATTGCTTAAATTAGATATTATTACTGGATTAGTAGAGATGGCTAAGTTATGTAGTGTACCTCTTAATTATCTTGTAATGAGAGGTCAAGGTATTAAATTAACTAGTTATATTTCTAAAAAATGTCGTGAAAAAGGATATTTGATACCTTGTATAGATAAAGATGAATCTGAAGATGGTTATGAAGGAGCTATTGTATTGCCACCAAAATCTGATTTATATTTTGATGAACCTGTAGCTTGTAATGATTATAGTTCTCTATATCCTTCATCTATGATTAGTGAAAATTTATGTCATTCTAGTAAAGTTTGGACAAAAGAATATGATTTAAATGGTAAATTATTAGAAGAAACTGGTGAAATTGGTGAAGATAAAAAATATCTTTATGATAACTTACCTGACTATAAATATGTAAATGTTCAATATGATACTTTTACTTATGTTCGTAAAACGCCTAAGGCAGCAGCACAAAAAGTAAAGGTTGGTTATAAAATTTGTCGTTTTGCTGAAAAAAAAGAAGGCAATAATACAAAAGCGGTTATTCCAGCTGTTTTACAAGAATTATTAGTTTCTAGAAAACAAACTAAAAAGTTATGTAAACAAGAAACAGATCCATTTATGAAAAATGTTTATGATAATAGACAATTAGCAATTAAACTTACTGCGAATTCGTTATATGGACAAACAGGTGCTAAAACCAGTCATTTCTATGAACCAGATGTAGCAGCATCATGTACAGCTGTTGGAAGAAAATTATTAACATATGCAAAAAGAATTATAGAAGAAGTTTATGGTGATAGA
>MDSV01147098.1_pt1 | contig 10390 bp, 3 predicted proteins | sample 810851 | NCBI WGS metagenome assembly MDSV01 (sample SAMN05326640, study PRJNA326480) | marine metagenome | isolation source: seawater | place: Atlantic Ocean: North East | collected 2012
AGAATTGGAAGGGTCTTACTTTGGCGCACTTGGAAACTTTAATTTTAGTTGATACAGAAGGACAGGACTTAAATAAAGAAGTGGATTACTCAGAAGAAAATGCCGAAGTTCTTGTTAGTCAATCATCTGAATTTGATACGTGGCTCAACGAGGTAGTCTTTGATTTAGATAACTTTCGTAGTGATCCAGCGCGAGAAGTGCCTAAAAAGACTGGAGGAAATGTTTCTAAATCTTGATACTGGAATGACCGCAGAGCGGTACTTTGAGATGCAAGAACAAATGAAACAACCCATAGAAGAGGATAAGATTCCTCCTACTATGGAGGATTTTCCCGACCTTGTTGCTGATGCTTTACAAATATTTAATCGGCTTGGGGATAGAGTTTATCCAGAAATTGGATATATTGGAAAAGATTATACAAACCTTAATTTATATGTGGAGGTTTATGGAATAGATGAAGAAGATAAAGATTTTCTTCTCGAAATTATTGAATGGTTAGACGCCAGAGCTATCAAAAAATCCTCGGAACAACTGAAGCGAGAGTATGATAAGATAAAGAGAAAATCTAGTGGCAAATAGTATAACATTTAAAGTTAAGGTTGAAAAAGACGGTAATTTAAAAGTTGTTGCTAAAGAAGCAAGTGCAGCAGCAAAAAGTACCGACAATCTTAGTAAGTCTACTGATCGTGCTACAAAAAGTCGTAATCGTTTTCATAAAGCAGAAAAAGGAGTAGGCCAAGCAGGTCTATCCAGCGCAAAAGGATTTTCAAAAATGAACCAAACCATGGGCGGAAGCTCAGGGTTGGTTGCGGCCTATGCAACACTAGCCGCTAATATCTTTGCTCTTACTGCCGCGTTCGGGGCACTTTCAAGAGCAGCTCAAGTAGAAAAACTAAAAGAGGGTATGGTAGCAATGGGCCAGTCTACTGGTATTGCTATGAATGCTTTGTCTGAGAATCTTGTAAGAGCTACAGGGAATGCCATAAGTTTAGAAGAAGCAATGAGAACTACTGCACAAGTTACCAGTGCGGGGTTTGACCCGAGTTTAATTGAAAGACTAGGAAAAGTTGCTCGAATGGCTAGCCAAGCCCTTGGTCGTGATTTAAATGATGCTATGCAGAGAATCACTAAAGGTGCTATAAAAATGGAACCAGAACTACTCGATGAATTAGGAATTATGGTTCGATTAGATGATGCAGCAACCACTTATGCCAATGCTTTGGGAAAGGGGGCAGATGATTTAACACGTTTTGAAAAACAACAAGCTTTTATGAATGCGGTTCTTGAAGAAGGAGAAAGAAAGTTTTCCGCATTAGGAGAAGTTGAAGTAAACTCTTATGCAGTTTTAGCAGCAACCTTTGCAGATTTAACCGAAAAGTTATTAAATCTTATAAATAAAGCTCTTGAGCCTATGATAAAAGTATTAGGGGGTAGTGGTACTCTACTTTTTGGTGCTCTTATACTTTTTGCTTCTACTGCTGGAAAGCTGATTCAACCTGCAGTTGCCGCAGTAACAGCAAAACTTGCACAAATGTCAGCAAAAAGTGCAGATGCTGCTGTAAAAGTTGCACAGCTTGCTGGAGCAACAGGAAAAGGTTCCAAAAAAGTAATGGAACTCAAAGAAGAATTAGCAAAAGGAAATGTAAATACAGAAAAGTGGAAGTCAGGGTTAAATGGCTCTGTTAAATCTATGAACGCCTATGGACGTTCTTTAAGAAATAATATAAAAAATAATGGTTTATTTAGTAAGTCTACTCTTTCTTCTTTGTCAGCTGTTAGACAATCAAGAAAAGATCATTTAAGCTTGGTAAAAGCAAAATTAGCTCTCGACTTAGCAAATATTAGAAACTCTGAAACTAATGCTATAAATACTCTCCAAACAAATGGTTTACGAGCAGGTATTAAACAGCTTACAGTTGATATGGGTTTATTATATGGCGCTTCTGTAAGGGCCGCTGTTGGAATGGGATTACTAAGAAAAGGTATGGCTATTGTTACAGGTACTGCTAGAGCAGCAGGAGCAGCCATGGCATTTTTAGGTGTTGCAATAATGGGCGCACTTAATATAATTGGCCTTATAGTTATGGCTGGATATATGCTTTATGAAGCTTGGAAATGGTTTATAGATAGTCAAAAAAGCGACGCTGAAAATTCTTTAACAGCAGCAGCAGAAAATGCACAAACTGCTCTAGGAGATTTAAAAAATAATTTAGCAGAGTTAGATTCTGCTCTAGCAGGTAATGAGACAAAAATACAAGGTGTAACAGGCCAATACGAAGCTATGAATAATATTTTAAATACTGCTGTAGTAGAATTTAATAAGCTAGCAGAGGCGCAGAAAAAAGTTGATGCTGAAAAAGGCATAAGTGGAGCGACTCAAAATGCAGACAGTGAAGCTTTGAAGTTTGTACAGGGAATGGCGGAAGAGTCCGAGGTAATGCAAAAAACTCTTCAAGACGCAGGAATAAACTTAGAAAGGCTTAGAAGAGGGGCAGTAAGTCTAGATGAGCTACAAGCTGGTATGAAAGCAATATCAAAAACTAATAAGGAAGTTAATACCAGATTTACTGGTATGCAAAAAGCTATTTCTGACTTAAATGAGCCTTTAAATCAATTTATGACAAAAATGAAAGAAACAAGTACTGTAGATGATCTAGTTGCAGGATTTAGAGACATCGGGAAAGTTTTACTTGATGATAAAAACCCTTTTAAACCTTTTGAAAATTTAGCCGCTTTCAGTGAAAAAGCCAGTGATTCACAACTGGAACTCTTAGGAACCTCAAAAAAGATAATAGAGAATGCAAAAGATAATGAAAAAGATAGTCAACAATTATTAACTAGTTTAAGAGCAAGATTTAAACAAGTGCAGGCAATTTTTGAAACAGAACGAAAGCAACAAATTACTCAAAAAGCAAGATTAAAGACTTTAAAAACAGAAATATCTCTTGTAAAAAGCAGACAGGGAATAGCAGGACAAGCCGCTATACTTTTTGATAAAGAGCTAGAGGTTAGGGACGTAACCGCACTAAGAATGCAACAAGAAATAGATATGCAAAAGCAACTTGCGGGCATATCTAAGGATGCTGTACATGAAAATGCAAATATACTGCAAATGGAAAGAGAGCTGCAGGCTTTCTTAGCTCAGAGGCCTAACTTTGCGGACAGAGCGTTAGCAATAAAAAAAGAAGAATTAGAAGTTCTTCAGCGAAGTCAAGTTGCTGAAAGAGCCCTTTTAGATCTTAGTACAAAAGCCGCTAATAACTATAAAAAAATTAACGAAATAGAGTCTACAATGGCGGAACGAGAGATGAGGCGTCGAAACAGACAAGACCCATTTAGAAACTATGATGAAACATTAACAGGACAAGATCAAAAAGATTTATTAGAGCGTGAGGTTACGTTCATGACATTTGATCCTACACAGAAAAAAATGATAGAAATGACAGGTAATGTCATGGATAGGCAGCTAGAAGTCGCACGAACAGATTTAAATCTATCTCTTCAAAGACTAGAACTTGATCGACAAATGTCTCTACTCAGACTAGAAGTTACTAAGGCTGAACTACGAGCAATACATGAGAAAAGACTCCTAATTAGAGAAGAAAAAGGCGAGGTTATAGACAGAAATGATCCTTTAAATGACTTTTCAAATACTGCCCCCGCAGCAGCAATAGAACAAGCAATACAAATGTATGCGCAAGACGGAGTTTTAAACCAATCAAGCATAGCTCTTATTAATGCAACTTTTGATAATTTAGAAGATCAAATAACTAATCAAACAGCAAAGATTACAGAAACCATACAAAGACAAAACCTTTTAAATATGGGAGGAGAAACTACCGCTGATAGAATTGCAGGAATAGGAGAGGAAGGAGGTTTTGACGATCAAAAACTTTCAGATAAGTTTGCTATAATTAATAATGCAATGGCCCCTATGATGGATAACCTAAGAAAATTAGGACCAGAAGGGGAATTAGTTGCTGCGGTTAGTTTCGGGGCTTTAGCTATAGGAGAAACATGGGCATCCACAGCAGAAAAAATAACAGGTGGAATAGATACCATGAAGGAAGGAGCAGCTGTAGCGGGTGCAATTGCACAAACTATAGGTCAAGTTGCAAATATTATGGCAGCAGCTTCTAAAAATAAAATTGCAGGAATTGATAAAGAAATTGCCGCAGAAAAGAAAAGAGACGGTAAATCAGCAGAAAGTTTAGCAAAAATAAAAGCTCTTGAGAAGAAAAAAGAACAAGCAAAAAGAAAAGCTTTTGAACAAAATAAAAAGATGATGATGGCTCAAACAGTTATGCAAACTGCTGCAGCTATAATGTCTGCTATTGCGGGTCCTCCAGGTCTTCCTTGGAGTGCTGTATTTGGAGCAATGGCTGCAGCAATGGGTGCTGCACAGCTTTCAATTATTTCGGGTATGACTTATCAAGGCGGAGGAAGTACTGGTGCTGGCGGAGTACCTTCAAGTATTTCCGTTGGAGAGCGAAGAAAGTCGTCAGATTTATCTAAGTCTCAATCAGCAAGAGGAGAGCTTGCCTACTTCCGAGGAGACCAAGGAATTGGCGGTCCAGAAAATTTCCGCCCTGCCTTTGGTGGAAGAAAGCATTATGCAACAGGCGGAAATATGGGATACGTAGTTGGAGAGCAAGGACCAGAACTGTTCATGCCTGATAGACCAGGAACAATTGTACCTGCGGATGATACTGCTGCAGCAATGGGTGGAAACACAAATGTTACTTTTTCAATTAATGCAATAGATGCTTCAGGCGTTGAAGAGGTACTTGCACAGCAACAAGGAAATATTATAGGAATGATAAGAACTGCAGCAAATTCTTATGGCGAGGAATTTATGGAAGATCTTGATGAAACCACTTATACTACTCCAGTGGCAAGGAGAGCTTAATGCCTTATACATTTTCTAATAGACTACCTGATCCTGATTATAAAATAAGATATTCGGGCGAAGGCGGAGATACTACTAATGCAACTGCGGGTCCTGGCTTTGCGTCTGTAAAGCTTACTTCCGATCAGAAAGTTATGGTATCAAGAACAAACTCAGGAAGAGTTTTGGCGAAAGCAGTCGCAGCACAAAAATGGAACATTGACATAGACTATCATCCAATGACACAAGAAGAGTTCCGTCCTGTAGATGCTTTTTTACAGTCAAAACAAGGAGCTTTAACACCTTTCTTTGTAGCTCTGCCTCAGTACAATACTCCAAAGAATACAAATTGGGTAAATGCTTTAAAAGACAGAAGAATTGATGGTAATCCAGACCCAGCGTATAGTCCAAATCCAAATAGTGGAAATGTTTTTGTTTTTCATGTGCAATTAGATGCTGCCGCAGGAGATACAAGTATTGTAATTGGAAGTGATTCATGGTCACCTACTGCTATGGGTGGAACAGAGGTAACAAATATTCCAAACCCAGGAGAGGTTTTCACTATAGAAGATGCTACTAATAGTAACCATAAAAAAGTATATATGATTACTCATGTTGAAACTAATAGTACTTATGCTACTGCTAATTCTCGTCCTTCAAACTCTGCAAGACTAAGGTTAGGAATTAGCCCTCCTTTGTCAAAAAGCATCTCAGGCGCGTCCTCGGGCAGGGCTTTAACATTTATTAATCCTTTATTTCAAGTAATTATGCCAAGTGCAGTACGTAGCTATTCCTTAAATACAGATAATTTATATAAATTTAGTTTAAAACTTGAAGAATATTTATGACAACTCAGTATTTAAAGTACGACGATAACCCCGATTTACAATCTTCTATTTTAACAGAAGATCCTTTCCTGTATGCTCATTTAGTAAAATTTGAAAGAATACCCGATACTGCTTCAGGTTTAATTGCGGAGGAGCCTAGTGACTATTCTTATATAACTGATGCGTCTTTTGATATAGCTTTTAATGATGGAAGCAAAAGTGCTGCAGGAACCACAAATGGTTCTCAAACCTATGTTGCAGGAAGATTAGTATCTGTAGGAAATATTGCGGATACAACAGAAGCAAAAGTAAGCAATGTAAGTCTTACTATATCAGCAATTTCATTAGGCAGTAAATTTACAGGAACTGCCGAAAACAATAGTGCTAATCCTCCAATTCCGAATAATAGAGTAACTGTACTTAATCAAAGTTCTAGTGGCTGCGACATTAAATTGGTAGATACAGAGGTGACAGGAACTTGGCTAGAATTAGGATTTTCAGAGGGAGATAGGATAAAAATAGCGTCTTCTGATGGCAACAATAATTTAGTTGTTACTATCTCAAGCTTTGAAAATAGTAATTATACAGCTTCTTGTATACTACCCAATCAGACTCCTGTGGGCTCTTCTGATAAAACTGATTATACAATTACATATGAAACCGATGAAGTAACAGCAGTTTTAGATGATCCTGCTAGCACTACATATAATAACTATATAAATAGAGAAGTTACTATTTATAAAGCTCATATTGATCCAGACACAGGCGATATTATAGGTTCTCCTTACTTATTATTTAAAGGAATTATATCAAAAGCAAAAATAACAGATGATCCAAACAAAAATTCATTAGTTACTTGGACTCTTACAAGCCATTGGGGAGACTTTATACGTGTAAACGGTCGCCTAACTGTTGATGACTCTCATAGAGCTCTTGGATCAGATGGAAAACCAGACATAGCTGCTTTGTATAGAGATGACTATGCATTTGACTATGGTTTTGCGCACGGCAATCAAGCAATTAATATTATTGCAATTTATCAAGTTCAAGAAACTAGATATAAGTTAAAGAAATCAGGATTTCTTGGTTTGAAAACCAAGATGAAATCGTATCAAGTAACAGTAGATAGAGACGTTGATTTAAGACTGAATTTAGAAGCAAAATATTTACCAGTAATTTATGGAGTGCAAAGAACGGACAGTATTCCTGTTTTTGCAGATTCTTTAGCAAGTGATCCGAAAAAAATATACGTTGCTTATGCAATCTGTGAGGGAGAGGTAAGCGGTCTGTACGATATTTATGTTGATGATCAGTCTCGTATTTGTATTGATAAAAATGACTCTGATACTCGCTCATCGCAGACAGGCGAAGAAACAATAGATGTAATTTGTGAAGGCAGAATGGATAGAGGAGATACTTTAAGTTCTGCCGCTTCTGTAAGAAATTCACGACGTCGAGGAATGCCCCGCGCCCCCACAGGTTATAGTTATTATGGCGGAGGAATGTACAGTGGACTAGGAAACTGGTTAAATCACTGGTACTTTCTTGAAAATTTAGTTCCTTCTGCCCCAGATGTTGGTGCAGCAACTGGTGTTACTCATCAAAAGCAAACAACTTTAAAATATCCTATATCTTCTCGTTTAGTTTTTCATGCAGGTAGAAGCCATCAACGTGCCGATGATACTCTTGTTCGTATTGCAAAAAATGGAGCAGCTACTGCTTCTGCAGGTTTCAAATTACAGTCTGATTTAAGTAACAATTCTGATGAAAGAGCAGACTATTGGAGTCAGAATCATAGACTTTTAGACACCGCATATGTAGTAGCAGAGTTTACTATTGCTGAAGGCGATACAACAATTCCTGAGCTTGATTTTGTTATACGAGGAAAGGAAATTGAACAGTATAACTATGATTACTCTTATCGTCAACATCCAAACCCCACTTTCTCTTCTGGAACAATAACAGATAAACGAGCCCTTTTTGTAGAAGGTAATTCTGTAGATTTTTATAGGTTAGATAACTCTGGTGCAAATAACGGTAGACTTGCAACAAATGTTAGAATTATGGATTCAACAGAGTACTTAAGTGCAAGATCAGAAACTATACATAAGTTTAGATTTGAAGAAGATCCGATACAAGGTAATGATGTAAGAGAGTTCTATATGGTTGCAACAGGAACCGCATATAATAGTGACTCTAACTATCCCATGATAACTTGGAACTATAAGTCTCACTCAGGTACCGTCCCAGGCAATCTTTACCAGACTGTTACAGAGACTGCAGGAGATGGAAATGCTACAGTTTCAAACACTACTACAACTGATGGAACTGGTGTTAACTTTACAGAACTAGCAGCAAAAATTCAAGCAGCTCTAGATCTACTTGGCAATAGCCTTTCTATTGGACTCATATTAGACGGTCAAAGTATTGCCGACAGAGTTGCAGAATTTATAAAAGCACAAGCAAACCCAATTACAGACGGCAACGGGGATACCAGAGACGATAATACGGGAGAAACCCAAACTGACAAGGATCAAATTAAACAATACGCTTTATTAAATGCAATTCAACTAGCTAATTCTGCTAGCTCAGCTAATGATTATTATAACGGTCAATTTATAACTCTTATACAAACTGACGGTGATGGAGTACAAAATAGACAAACTCGTGAAATTATAGATTACGATGGCACAGAGAAAATAGCGTATGTAGGAAGCCTAGTAGATATAGCTGCTGAAGCTAGTGCAGTTAGTGGAACATTTGTTGCAACTACAGGGGTGAATAACTCTCTAACTTTTACTTTATATAATGTAACAAATCTTGCTGTTGGACATGTTATTTCTGGAGCATCAGAGGCTACATCAACAATACCACCAGGAACTACAGTTACTGCTATAAATACAACTACAAAACTTGTTACCGTAGATCAAGCAGTAAACCTAGTGGCAGGGGCTGTTCTTACTGCACATGCTTCTGGGGGTGCTGATACTAAAGAGAAAGAACCTGCTGATTGGGATATCATACCAACTACAGGGGATAAGTATGAAATTCGTGGAGCAGGAGATAAAAAAGTTTCTATTAATCCTGCAATACAACTTTTGGACTATATTACAAACGGTCGTTATGGTAGAGGGCTAGAAATATATACTGCGGGAAGTGATACAACAGAAAAAGATATTAACTTAAACAGTTTTAAAGCTGCTGCAAGACAGTGTGATACTCGTTCTGACGTTAATCTTATTCTTCCAGCATCAGGCACTTATACAGTAGGACATATCTGGGATCTGACCACTGATGTCAGTGGTACAGCATATCATCAGTGGACAGGAACAGTAAAATCTGAGGTAGCTGCAGGCTCTGGGTATAAGCAAGTAACATTTACAAATTGTATTGGAAAAATAGCATATAGATGGCATAATTGGAAAAGCTATGAGGTTGGTAATGTTGTATACCATAGAGTAGGTACAGGTGTAAATGCAAGAAATAAAGTTTATTTAGTTACATCTGCAGGAGTACTAGCAGAACCTGATAGTGGTAATGCAGCTTCTCTTGCCATTAGAAGAACTTCAGATACAAGTGTTACTGCAGCCATTCATGGAGTAAGTTCAGCAGGCGCTACAGAAGCAGAATCAGGGGAGCAAATAAATCCTGTTGTTAAATCATGGACAGGAGGAAGCTATGAGAAAAGCGGATACTCAATCTATGACTCTGATGATGTAAAATATTGGAGATACTTAGGGTGGCAGGACCAACACCAGAGAGAAGTAACACGCCATCAAACAAATGCATTAATTAGAACAGATACTCCTGTTTTCAATAATGTAAACTCAATGTTAGAACACTTTAATGGTATTCTTCGATATGTTGGAGGAAAATACGAGTTAGATGTTGAAAGTTCTACTCCTGCGATTCCTGATAAGAGTATTACAACTACAGCTAACTACACGGGTACTCAAGCAGCAAGTAATACAACTGCTTATACAGATCCTCGAATCATCACGAATGAAGATATTATAGGTGCAATTACAGTTGACGATGCAGGCTTAAAAGGAAGTGCAAATACAGTATCCGTAAGTATTTCTGACCCAAATATTCGGTATGATAATCGGAGCGTTAGTTTTTTCAAGTCAGAATATTTAAAGGAAGATAGAAATATACCAAAGAAGAAAGATATAAAAACTCCTTTAATTACTAACTATTTTAATGCTCGCATAAATGCGGAGCAATACCTTGATCAATCTCGATTTAATCGAAAGATTAATTTTGTAATAGGCGCAAGAGGTCTTTTACTTTTATCAGGAACTATTATAAAAATAACTTATGATAGATTTGGTTGGGTAAACAAAGAATATAGAATATCTAACTTAACTTATCGTGCGGATTGTTCTGTACAAGTCACGGCATACGAACACAATGATAATAGTTATATTGTAACTCCGAAAGAAAAAGATATAGGAGCCCGTCCTCCATCAGCTGGTCCAGGAGATGAAAGCGCCTCTCCTTCTTCTCCTTCTGGTTTAACAGCTACTGGAGCTTCTGGTTCAGTTGAACTAACTTGGAATAATACTGTTGGTTTTGGAAATGGAGCAGAAACAGGGTGGGGTACTCAAATATGGTATAATATTAATGCCAGTTATTCACATAAAACTGCTAATACTGATTTTGAGGACGGAGC